>Ga0066650_10000486_pt1 | contig 13262 bp, 19 predicted proteins | sample CryGey092014_all_FD_59539 | JGI IMG/M metagenome (GOLD analysis project Ga0066650, IMG submission 59539) | Groundwater microbial communities from aquifer - Crystal Geyser CG23_combo_of_CG06-09_8/20/14_all | ecosystem: Environmental > Aquatic > Deep subsurface > Groundwater | place: USA: Utah...
GGCCCAAAAAAACCTTATTTTTGCCTTTCGTCGAGCTTTTTGGAATCATACAACAATGCATTATAATTTTTTTCTTTTTACTACTTTTGTTATGCGAAAAGTTTTATAGTCTAAAGAATATATTTTAAATTGTAATAATGTTTAAATATGCGGTTTTTTTGAATTAATCATGAAAAAAGTGATAAAAATATTGACTTTGATGGTTTTTGTAAGTGTTTTAATAGCGTGTTTAGTAACTGCACAAACAACAAATCCTTGGAGCGCGAGTTCTATTGGCGGAGAAAAAAATGCTTTTACTTCTCTTGATAAGATATATGTGAAAAGTGATGTTATTTGCGAGCCATCTCCTTCCACAGCGAACTTGTATATTGTTGAAAATACAGATCAATGGAATGATGGAATAGAGTTAGAAGATGCAAGAGGAGATTTCCAAGAAATAAGCTTGAAAGATTCAAAAATCCCTTTGGCAAAAATTTGGGATACACCTAAAGCTGGGGAGTATGATATAGTCATTGATTGCAACACAGATGGAAAATGGAGTCGCGGAGAGCCTATAGATAATTTCTACAGAAATGGTTTTGTAGTAACGGCTATTGCAGGAAGAGGAAAAGCAGAAGTTGGGGCAAAAGATGCAGGAAATCGTACATGGAGATATGATCCTGAGAGCGTTGATTTAGTCAATGAAATTTTGCAGTTAAAACTTACTGCTGAAGGCGAGAACATAGAGCTTAAAAATATAACAATCAGAGCGATAGGAGACGGCAATGATGCTGAAATAGATCTTTTAGAGGTTTATGTTGATGAAAACTCTAATGGTGTTGTTGATGAGGGAGAAGTGATGGCAGGAGATTCTCAGCCAGCATATCCAGCAAACGATGCCGTAGTGACTCTTAGTTTCGAGGCTGTTTTGGATACTGACGCGCCTGAGAATATTTTAATTGTTTACACAATGAAGCAAACAATCTCCAAAGGAGATTTTGCATTAGTTGTAGATTCTATCTCTGGGATTGGAGAGGATTCTAAAAAAGTGATTGCTTTTTCTGGTTTGCCGATTACCTCTGGCAAAACAAGTGTTTTGCCTGAAAAAACTTGTTTAGGAGAGCTTGCTCTTGAGTTTGACCCAAACCAGGTTCAGGTAAGCAAGCAAGTTATAGCAACATTATCTGGGCTTAGTGGATGTTACAATAAAACAGCGATTTTGAGGATGAATCCTTGCGAATCTTCTTTGCAGGACAAAGTTGGGGAGTGTGTTTTAGCTAATAATAGTTGTAATATCAGCTTTAATTCATTAGCTACTTTAACTTATTATGCATGTATAGACAAAAATGAAAACGGAAATCTGAGTGATTTCGGGGAGTCTGCTTTTGCTAAACTAGAAGTTTCTGCACCGGCGCTAGAAGAAATAAACCAAACTGAAGAAAATGTAACTGAAGAAGAGATTACAGAAGAAAATGTAACTGAAGAAAATGTGCCTGGAGAGGCAGCTCCTATAACCGGCGGGGCGGTTGGTGTATGGGGAAAACTTTCAGCAGCAGGAGAGACAGGAAGCTTTTTTGTACTTCTAGAAGTGACTTTATTGCTAATTTTGTTTGTGTTAGTTATAATCATGTTTAGATTGAAAGGTGGAAGGAAAAAGGAAGAATAAACTTTATATTTTTTTAATTTTTTCTTTTGTTTTTTGAGTTTTGGTGAAACTCTCGTGAAAATCAACTTATATAATCTTTTCTAGCTCTTTTGTTGTGTTTATGTAGGTTATTGGAATTTCCTCTTCTATTTCTGGCTGTAATGGAGAAGAAATTGTGTTTTTGAACAAAATTGCTTTTGTTTCGTTTTCTCTGTATTTGCGATGGAATTTTAATACAGCCAGTGCTCTTATAACCCCTGGTGATAATCCAAGGACTATACACAGCTCTCCAGAAGATGCAATTTTACTGGCTGCTTCGTACCAGGTGTCAACTTCAATTTTCTCGTCTATAAAAGATAGATATTGTTGTATATGCTTTATTCCAAAATCTTTATCTTTTGTTGGTACTATCCCGTAAACTTTTTTCCCTTTGTTTTCTTTATAAGATTTAGCGATTTCTAGTGGAATTCCTTTGTTTGGAATTATAACTATTTTGTGCCCTTTTTTAGCTATTAGTTTTCCTGCATTTTCTATAAGCTTATTAACCTCTTGTTTTGACAGCTTTGTAAACCTTAAAATCTTTGTTAAGTCGCCTGGGCTTAATAGGGAGATTCTCATGTTTATATTTTATTTAGAAATCAATTTATTATCTAAGCAGTCTTGTTTTCCTGCTCTTGCTATAGTTTTTCTAACAAACTTGCTAACTTTTTCGTAAGCTATTATCACAACATTGCAAGCAAAAGTCTTTAATCTATAGCTAAGCGGAATTGTTTCAAAAGAGCAGTCTCTTCTTTCTGGATGATAGTCTGTCATTTTGAACTCAAATGAGCCCACGCAGATTTGAACTGCGGACCCCCGCCTTTCTTAGCTTTTCAGCTTGAAAAATTGCTTCTAGCGAAACAATCTCATATAAGAGCGGTGCTCTAACCGGGCTGAGCTATGGGCTCATTGATAAGGGAGGTATCCCTTATTAACCCTCTTAGGATTTTACCTAGAGAGCTATGAAAGTTGGAGTGAATAAAGATTTATAAAGGTTTTCTCGAAAGATTTATAAATTCCAAAAACACCTAATTTTAAATAAATTTATGGAATTTAAAAAAGAGAAAAATGGCAAAAAAAGAGTGGGGTAAGATAGAAGACGACGACATGGAATTTAGTGATCCTGAGTTTTCCAGCGAGCCAGATGCAGACGATCCTGACTTTGATTAGACTACTATAAAACAATGTATTGTTTCCATTTTAATTAAGTTTTTATATCCTTTTTCTTTTATTTTTTTATTATGTTTTTATATCACAATTATATTTATAAATGCTTGAGATATGTTAGCTTATGGAAATGAACAGGCGAGGATTTTTAAAAGCAAGCGGATTAGCAGGAGCGGGTGTAGTTTTAGCCCCTTTGATAAGATCATTGCCTCATGAAATTTCTAAAAAACCAAGAGAAGTTCCAAGAACTGCTTTGGAATATGTTACTGAAGTTGACCATTTTAAAGATTTAGGGATAGTTAGAGTGCAGGGATGGAATGAAAGTGGAAGATGGGTATATACTCATGATGCTCAAACAGGGAAAGTAAATTTTGTTTGTTTTGAGGATTATCGCGAAGTCTCTTTTATGAAAGGAGATTTTCAAAACAGAACAATTTCACAATTAAGAAAGCAAGGACTTTCTTGGAGTTTTTTAGATGAGATTTATAATTATAAGTTTACAAATTTTGCTCCATCCCATAGATGTTTTGGTGGGGATTGTAACTTCTTAGCATAATTAATCTTAAAAACTCTTATTTCTTATAGAAGTTATGTTAATAGGATTAGTGGGAAAGCCAATAATTCCTCTCCAGTTCGCAAATAAAATTATAATTTTTGTTCTGGGCTTGGAAAAGTTAATCCTTCTTCTTCAATTCTTTCACCCCTTAAATAAGCTCTGGCTTTATTATACACTAATGCGGTTATTGCTCCTGAAAATAAAATAGAAGTAGCTGCCCATGTCGCTAAATTAAGTGGAAATGCACAAATGGCTCCTGAAAGTATTTGACCAGTTTCCCAAATTTTTCTAGCTTTGCTAATATTATTACTTTTAAGTCTATCCGCATAATAGTTAGTTATACTCCGAGTATATTTCGTTAAATCGCTAGGATTTATCTTTCCTTCAGCCATATCGTAGTAATTTTTCAATTGGCCTAAATTCATCCTTGGAAAAGTTATCGCAAATCCATCTATAAATGGTTGGTTCCCGATATCTTTTGTAAATGCATCCTTTAATATTTGTATTAATTTATTTGCCATTTTTCTTATTTTTTAATAGGTAAAAGGGCTATTTAAAACCTTTGTATTTGTAACTACTATTAAATAACACCATAGTTTGAATTTTCTTGGTTTTCCTCGCTTTTTCTTTCCTCCTTTCTGACGCTTTTCTAATTTTTTTGTCTTTGTATACCACAGAGCTAACCATTTAGATTTTTCTATCAAGATACCGCTCACACTCGTTCCAGAGGTTCGCTGAAAAATGTAAAAGGTGCTCTTCTACACAGGCTTCTGATATGGCAAAAAAATTTATAAAAAAGCTGAAAGGATGCAACAAATAAAATGGAAAACCAACAAGAAAATATAAAAGATTATCTTTCTACTACTATTATGTTGCATAGGAAGATTTATAAGTGTTAGGGGGTTGATAATATGATGCAAGAATTGATAATACCTAAACAAAGAGGAAGAACAGTTTTTCTTCATACAGTTTCAGTTAAAAAAGAGAATCTTACAAATGATAGATACTTTAATTTCAGTAAAATTCAACAATTGCGAATTTTAGATAATAGTTTTTTGAAAAAAATAAGAAAAGAGCACAAAAAAACCCAATTAGATTTATCAAGAATAACACAAACTCCATTGCGCACATTAATTGGTTGGGAGTCTTACAAAAAGGCTATGCCTTTCAATAGATTATTAGAGATTTGTAACAAACTGAATATAGATGAATCTAAAATGTATAACTTAATAGAAGGATGTGAATTTACTTTTGGAAAGCACCATGGAAAAAATAGAATTAAACTGCCACTACGACCAGAGGAATTTAAAATTGTTAACTATTTGATTCCAATAGAACCAAATAAAGTCTATGTAATCAGGAATACTCCCAAAGAGATCAAAGAACTAATAATCAAAAGCTTTTCTATAGATAGCTACTATCTAAATAAAACAGGATTATTAGTAATATACTCTTATCTGTTAAATAAGTTTCTTAAAACTTTTTATACATATAAAAAAGAATTACTGCTCAAATTTCCGCTATCCAAAGAAATTCCAAGTTGGACAAAAGAAAAAGTGAATATTACTAAAGCAGTTATAATCCCTCTTTTGATAACTGATGGTGGAGAAAAACCCGCATGCGTCTTCTGTTCAGGAGAGAGCAATATAGTCCATAACATATGGGCAGATGCTTGCTATTATAACTTAGGAAAATTACCTTCTTCTTATAAAGTTCCATATAAAAGTATTTTTGTAACCTCACACAGGTTGCCTAAAGACTCTTTAGAAGAATTAAAAAAGTTTTGCCCAAGCTTCAAAACTTCTCCAGTAAATGAATCTGTAGAAGATTATATGAAAACGCTGCAACCTTCAATTTCTTATCTTTTTAGAAGTACACGAATAGAACAACAAATTGCTTTAAGATTATGGGCAATAACAGAGGGGAGCATTAGTATTCATAACTCAAAGAGAGAAAAACTAATAACCCCCAACATAAGGATTGCTTGTGCGCACCCTACTCTAATTCATGAATTAAAGAAAATTGCAGAATTAAGTGGCATAAACTTCTCGATTGGGAAAGGCTATAATACTTGGTCTAAAATAAGCTGCTTACAGACTTCATCAATTAGGGCAACAATTAATTTTCTTAAAATTGGGGGGTTTATCAGAGGTGTTAAAGTTGCTAAATCAAAAAGTAAATTTTTTGGCGGGTTTGATAAGCAGGATGTTCTTTTAGGTATTCTTGAATTTATGAAAAGACAAAGAGAAAACTTAGATTATAGAACCTCTGACATACGAAAGATTAATAAATGGGTAAGGGATATTATAAAAAATAATGAATTTAAAGATGAGCAATATTATATTAAATATTTTGAGGAAAAATGCTAGTAGGACTTGTAGGCAAACCTAACGTAGGTAAAAGTACATTCTTCAAGGCATGTACCCTTGCTAATGTCGCGATAGAGAATAGGCCATTTGTTACAATCGCCCCAAATCATGGTGTGGGTTATGTTAAAATTGAGTGCATAGACAAAGAGCTTGGTGTGCAATGCATGCCAAGAACAGGTTACTGCATAAACGGAAAAAGATTTGCGCCTGTTGAGCTGATGGATGTTGCTGGGTTAGTTAAGGGAGCAAGCGAAGGAAGAGGCTTGGGAAACCAGTTTTTAGATGAGTTGAGACAGGCAGATGTTTTTATTCATATTGTTGATGTTTCAGGAGAGACAGATGCAGAAGGAAAGAAAACTTCTGGCTATAATCCTATACAAGATGTAGAAATGCTGGAGAAGGAGTTGGACTTATGGTATCTTGGCATATTAAAAAAAGTTTGGAAAAGTTTTGCAAGAACTATCCAGAACACAAAAGAAAATTTTGCTCAGGCAGTTGCAAGGCAGTTTTCTGGATTGAAAGTTAATGAAGAGCATGTTAAATCTATTTTATTAAAATTAAAGTATGATGCAGAAAAGCCTGCTGATTGGGATGATGAACAGCTGGAGAATTTTGCGCATGAATTAAGGCACTTGACAAAGCCGATGATTATAGCTGCGAATAAATGCGACAGGCCTGATGCTGAGGAGAATATAGAGAAATTGAAAAAAGAGTATTCTGAATTGATGATTATTCCGTGCAGTGCAGATTCTGAATTAGCTTTAAGAGAGGCGAGCAAGGCAGGATTAATAGAATATGTTCCTGGAGAAAAAGAGTTTAAGCTGATTAGCTCAAATGAAAAGCAGAAACAAGCCCTGGAGTTAATAAAGAAAAATGTTTTTGAAGTCTATGGAAATACAGGAGTGCAACAAGTTTTGAACAAGGCGGTATTTGAATTGTTGGAGTACATAGCTGTTTTTCCTGCTGGCGTGCATAAACTTGCAGATTCAAAAGGAAATATCCTTCCAGATTGTTTTTTACTGCCAAAAAACAGCACGGCTTTGGATTTTGCATTTGCTGTCCACACAGATTTAGGAAACAATTTTATAAAAGCAATAGATGTAAAGACAAAAAAGCCAGTTGGAAAAGAATATAGGTTAAAGCATAGAGATGGGATAGAGATTATTACGAGGTAGATGGCTAAATAATATGACCCATGCTTTGCGCTCAATAGAATTTTCACTTAAAGAACGGGCCTGAGAAACCATCTGTGCTTTGCACAAGAACTAACTACTATGCTCTAACTTTGTATCCTCTTGGTGTATCTGAGAGGTCTCAACCTATTTTTTTTAAGAATGCACGAATCCTATGCCCCCTTGTTTCTGCGTCTACTATAGGTGAATATAAGAATCTGCAAATTTCGTGTTCGAATAATCTTCCTTTTTCTGTGAATTGCAGCCGATTACCATCAAACTCCAGTAAACCAACACCTATCAGCTGAGGAATTTTCTTTCTATATTCAGCATAATTACGGAATACATCAAGTAATTTTCCTTCTTTTCCCACACCTAAATGATAAGGAACACAAGACCATATGCTTCCCACTAAAAATGTTTTGGCCAAATCATTCAATTCCAAACCATTCTTTAATCCTAAAACAAATTGGGCAATAACTCTTTCTTCCTTAGTAAATTGCTTTCCATTGGAAACAGGAAACCTGCCTTTCGCAACTATTTTCATATATTCATCAATATCAGTTTCATTTCTAAATATTAAATCATCTAAATGAGAATATGCAGAGACACCCATCCCAAGCATATCAGAAGTAATGCTGCTTCTTGCTTCTTTGAATTGATCTCTATCTTTGAGAGTTAAAGAAAATCTATCTCCTGATATTTGAGTATATCCCGCCTGTTTAAGCCCATCGGTTATCATAATTCTTGCCACCAAACTATCTTCTTCAGAAACTCTTTTGTGTCTATTATGCAACCAACACTTAGAATTAGTTCTCATTGTATACCATGTAACTGAATTAGGCCTTAGTTCACTTATCACCTGTAAATCTGCTTCTATATCTTCAAGAGTTTGCCCGGGTAAATCCTGCATCATATCAACATTCAGAACCGGAATTCCTGCGTCTCTTGCAAATTGTATTGTTGCTCTTGCATCTTCTCCAGTGCTGTAACCTCTGCCTATCGCTCTTAAGATATTATCATTAAAAGTCTGCACGCCAATACTTAATCTATTTGTTCCTATTTCTTTTAGGGTTCTTACTTTTTCCTTTCCTTCTTTTCCAACTAATGTGGTAGGATTTGCTTCAACACAAAGGGGAGCATTCTCGTCTACATTTAACCTTTTGCGTATTGGTTCAATTAATCTGTCGCTCAATTGTTTATTAGTAAGGAGGGTTGGTGTTCCACCTCCGATATACACAGAAACAATTTTTCTTCCTTGCAGGATAGAACCATACATCCTTAATTCTTCACTTAATGCTAAAAGATAATTTCCAATTCTTTCTTGTGTGGGTGCTGGTTCGCCAACATAACTACAATATCCACATTTAGATTTACAAAAAGGAATATGAGTATAAAGATTTACCTGTTCAGTTCCTCTTAATCTGGAAAAAAATAATTCATCTGGATGCATCTTACCTAAAGTATTTAATGGAAAATAAGTAACAACAGTGTGGCTACTGCCAAAATGTTCTGGAGATCTTGTTATGCCTAATCGAGCAACAGAGGCAAGATCATATTTTCTAAGTTTTTCTCGTGCTTCTGCTATCATTTTAAATCTCCTCAGAAATAACTGAGGTATAATCACCTCAATGAATAAAACTAATTAACTTTATCTTAAAAACCTTTCGGAATAATAGGGGTTTCTCGGCTCTAAGACTATACTTTGCTATTGCACCCCCAAGAATAAAGGAATTAAGGAAGGTGAAAAACCTTAATTTAAACACTAAGTTTTAGTGGTAATTCGAGATTAATTTGTTCTAAAATTTTTTTAAGAATTTGTGTTCTTTTTTTAAAACTGAGAATTCCTATACTCTTAACTTCATTTGTTTTTTCATCTTTTCTTATAAAAACTCCGGGCTCAGTTTCTTCAGCATAACATTCTGATGGCTCTCCGAAAAATACCTCTAGGAAATCAGATTCTTTATCATAGTATATATCATATGTATTGTGCTCTTTCATTTTATATATTTTTCAAAATATGCTGTTACTATATAACCTTCATCATTTAAATACTTAACTGAAACAAGTAAATATTTTGTAGGAGATTTTCTATTCTTGAAATACTTATAATAGTTGTAGATAGTTTCATCTAAAATATAGTCTATTATTTTATCCGGGTTTTTGATAGTCTCTTTTAATAGTTCTAAATCCTCTACTTCAGGATGTTTTTTCCTAATATGGCCCCATCTCTCTTTTGTCAGATGTATTTTTCTTCCTGTTTTATCTGCAATTTCAAAAATATAATCCATCTTATTTAGAAACTTTGGTATTATAAAAATCTAACGCCATGGCTACTTCTTGATAAAAGCAGAACAAGGAGAGAGAAATTAAGGAATTCAGCCCAAGAATTTACAAAACAACTTTTTTAAGCTCTTTAATTTTTTCAAAATCTTTATCTTTTGTGACTAAAACGAGATGGTTTTCTATTGCTTGAGAAGCTATTAGCAAATCTGCTAAAGGCAAAACTAACCCTAATTTGTCATAATTTATTTTTAAGTCAGCTAAAATCTCAGCAGTGGTTTTTGTTGTTTCAAGAACATTAAATTGGTTTATAAATTCAAGCAGTTCTTTGTATTTTTTTGGCATTCTCATTTTTAATCCTTTTAAAAATTCATAATAAGAAATAAAAGGAAGCTGGGGGTATAATCTGTGTATTTTAGAGAGCTCTTCCACCTTATTGATAATGCTTTTGTCTCCTTTCTCAATAGCAATTAAGATAGATGTATCAAATGCTAAAGTCATTCTCTAAATCCCCTCTCTTTTCTTGAGTTTTCTGAAATTTTTAGCATATCTCCTGCTTCATTTTCTGATAATTTTTTTCCTTCCTTTAAAATTTTGCTCCAGAAATCTTCTGATTTTCTTTCAAGCTCTTTTACCATAATTTTCAATAGCAAAGACATTTTTAGGTTGCTTTTCGCAGCCATGGCCTTAAATTCATTCCAAGTTCCTTCGTCAACATCTCTTATAGTTTTGATTTCCATAATGTATAACAATAATACAAGTATTTAAATCTTTCTTTTTGTTTAAATTAGCGTCTTCTGCTTTTTCTTAATGAATTATATTATCTTCACACCACTTTTTTTAGTTCTCCTATAAGTGTTTTTGCTTTAGCATTAAGCGAATTTGAGCGAATAACAAAATATTCCAAAGAACTCATTTTTCTCATACTTTCAGGGAGAGTCTCAATTTTATTAAAATTAGCATAAAATTCTTTTAGTGAGCTTAATTTTTCTATCCATTCAGGCAAGGAAGTAAGTTGATTATATGAAAGATCTAATTCTTCTAATCTCTTTAAATTTCCTAAGCAGCCGGGGAGTTCTGTTAAAGTGTTGCGCTCTAATTGTAGTTTTCTCAAACTTGTCAGTCTTCCGATAACTTCTGGAAGTTCTATAAGCGAATTCCCATCTAGATTAAGAGTTTTTAGTGAAGTTAAATCAGCTAAACCTGGATGCAGGTCACGAATTTCTACTTTTAAATCTGATAAATTAAGATAAGTTATTTTCCCTGTTGGATTTATTTTCAACCTTCCCCTTATGTATAAGTTCCCAAAATATCCTTCTGTTGCAGTTTGAATTGCTTCGTAGTCTCTTTTAGCAACTTTAATTTCAGTTGGACCTATAATAATAACTGCCTTCTTGGAATCGTCATATTCTGTTATTACTTTAACCATCATTCTTATTAGATAAGTTTCTATTTAAGTTTTATTTTATTGTACTATCTATAAGAAAGAAGTTGTCAAACCAGCGTTTTCTGCTTCTTATATTCTGTTATAAAAGCGTCTGCTTTTTCAAGCATTTTTTTCTCATTATCTATTCTCATTATTTTTAATGCTTCTTGCAGAGTTAAAAATTTAAATGATTTATGTTCAAAACTTATTCTTACTTTTCTTGCTTCTTCTTCACTTACCTCTGCAAGAAAATAAACAGCAGATTTTCTTACAAGCTCTCCTTTTAGCTTGTAAAACCAGTTTTGAGTTTCTTTAAATCCTTCTAAAATATTCAATTTAGAAATATTTGCTTCTTCTTTTGCTTCTCTTATAATTGTTTCTTCTGTTTTTTCTCTTTTTTCTATAATTCCCCTGACAAAACCCCAGTAAGTTTCATATTCTAGCAAGAGAAAATAAGGCTCTTCTTTTGAATAAAATACAATTACTCCTGCGGATTTTTCTACCTCAAAAAATTTATTTTTTGGAGTGTTCATTTTTCTATAAAATCGATCAGCTCTTTAATCTCTTGAGTTTCATTAAAATGCCCTTCGTTATGCTTAATGATTATTTCTGTATTCAGCCTTTTTTTGAAAAGTTTAGAGTCAGACAGCGGAACACAATCATCATTGTCAGAAAAAACAGCCAAGAACTTTTTTGTATGTTTTTTAACCTTTTCAAAGTCTATTGGGCTTTCCATCCAGGGTTTTGCTATTTCTTTTTCTTCTTCTGCTGTATAAGCTGATTCCTTTAGATTAAACCAGCCTGCTACAAAAACAACCCCTCCAACTTTCGTACTTTCTGGCAGTCTTTCCAAATACCTTAAGATTGTTTGGCAACCTATGCTGTGCCCAATAAAATAAGTATCTGTATCTGCACTTTTAATATTTTTTTCTAAGAAGCCAACCCATTTTTCTATTTTTGGTGAGTTTGTATTAGGCATATTGAATGTTATTATTTTTATTTTTCTATTTTTTAGCTCTTTTTTTAGCCATCCAAACCACCCTTCACTGGAATCGCTTCCTCCCCAGCCATGTATTAAGTAAACTTTTTTCATTTTTTAATAAGCAAAGATAGGTTTAAATAAATTGCTCTGCTGCATAATTTATTTAATGAAAATGATAATAAAAGTTAAGGCGAAGCCAAACTCGAAAGCGCAGGAGCTTGTTAAAACAGGTGAAAATGAGTATAAAATAGCTTTGAAAGAAAAAGCAGAGGATAATAAAGCAAATATTGAGCTTTTAAAATTGGTAAAAAGGCATTTTGGAAAAGAAGTTAAGATTATTAAAGGGTTGAAAAGCAGAAATAAAATTGTTGAGGTAAAATGGTAAAATGAGAGCGTATTATTTTCCTGAATGGGCTAATGAAATGTGTGATGAGGCACTTTTTATTCCAAAAGGAGGCATGATAGCAAGGACGGGGGAAAAATATGATGCAGCATGTAATCCTGAAACTTTAACTTCTATGCAAGAATTCATTGCTCAAAATAGAAATAATTTAAAAGAAAATAGTTTAATGAGAATTGTGCAGGTTTCTGTTGATTTAGTGAGGGAGCTTAGAGAATGCGTCTCTAGTAGAAATTTTCATTTTTCAAAATTAATAGCAATGCAGTTAGTGCAATCTGCAAGAGGTTATGGGAGAAAAGTAAAATGAGTGTTGGAAGTGTTTTGTATATAGATAGAAAAGGAAGAGAAATCTTCCAGGTTCCAGGGAACTTTATTGTTATTAATTGTATGAGAAGAGAGCCAGAAGTTATTTTTGATTTAAGAAGATTGAAAATATGGGCTAGGAATTGGAATACTGGAAGAGCGAGTTTAAGAGAGTTTATTGGAAATCCCGAAGTTGAAAAGTCAGATCTTGATGAAATTTCTGATGCTTATCTTAAAGGAAGCGTGGATGAAGCTAAACGAGATTGTATAGACCTTTTTGATGCTACTATTAATAAAGCGTATGGTATAAATTCTGAAACCAGGAGGAGAAAATGGGTATAAAATACGAACCAGCAGAAGACATTATGGCACGGCTTTATGATATAGCCAAGAAGCTTGAGATGGGGCATGTAAGGCTTTCTGGAGTTTATGCTGTGAGAAGCTGTGGAAGCGAGAGCAGAGGCACAATTGCAAGATGCCATGCGCTAAGCAAAATCTGGCAGAAGTGCTTAAACATAAAAGCTGTTTATATTATAGAGGTGATTGAAGAAAGGTTTGGAAAAATGTCAAGAGAAGAGCAAGATAAAGTTTTGATACACGAACTGATGCATATCCCAAAGAGCTTTGGAGGAGGATTCAAGCATCATGATGTTGTAAATGAGAGAAATGTTAATAAATTGTATAATATTTATTTAGGAAGATAGAATGGGAAAAATGGAAATTGTTTTTGAAATTACAGACAAAACAGGAAGAAAAATTCATTTATCAAAAGAAAGATTTAGCCATATCAGACAGAGACATCCTGATGTTACTAGTGCAGAAGGGATTGAAGAAACATTAAAAACTCCCCTGAAAATTATAGGAGTAGAAGAAAATTATGTTGCATACTACAAACATTTTAAACAAAAAAAAGAATCAGCAAAATACTTAAAAATTATAGT
>Ga0066650_10000490_pt1 | contig 13214 bp, 10 predicted proteins | sample CryGey092014_all_FD_59539 | JGI IMG/M metagenome (GOLD analysis project Ga0066650, IMG submission 59539) | Groundwater microbial communities from aquifer - Crystal Geyser CG23_combo_of_CG06-09_8/20/14_all | ecosystem: Environmental > Aquatic > Deep subsurface > Groundwater | place: USA: Utah...
TCGTTGAAAACGGCTCACTGCTCTGGACATACCACACATGAAGTGCGGATAATACGACAATCGGTATAAGCGTTGGAAGCGCAACCGCTTTCAGTATTGCTTGGATGCTCAACTGTTCCCAGGATGATGCGAGAATTTTTTTATGCTGTTCGCTTTTCATCGCCTCCATGTGTGCAGTATATCAAAATAAGAAACAACTTAACAGTGCGAGTGTCTTGCGCCCCCACAAATATCCTGATAGGATTCAAAAACTAACTACTATCATATATGCAAAGTTTTCATTTCTGGAGGAAAGTAATGCGACCAGAACAAAGCATTCTCGCCGGACTCGGCGCAATCGCCATTCTACTCTTTACCTCGATCAATACTCCAGTGGTTGTTATATTTGCGATAGGTCTTTCGGTCGCATGCAATGTCGTAGGCGCAAGTCTTTTCCACTACGGTGCCGCAAAAAAAGTTTATGCTCGTAAATATTGGGATTTAATTATTGTTGAGCATCCCGAACGACTCATTGTGCGCGGACTTTCATTTTTTTTACTCTCCATCCTCATCTCTTTGTTGTGGTTGTCTGATGTAATAACAATCATACTTCTGCTAAATGCTATACTAATTTCTTTTTATGCTCGGGTACTTTCAAAACATTGGGTTTCAAAAAATGTCGTCATCGCAATTGTATGCACTACTCCTACGTTAGTTGGCTGGATTGCAGGTGGCATGCAAAACAATTGGACCCTCATCCTTATATCATCAATCTTCTTTACATATCTCGCGCGGGAAATTATAAAAGATGTCAACGATATAGAAGCGAATCATGGTATTCGCGTTACATTGCCCATTTGGTTAAAAAGCAAACAAAAAGCAATGTATGTTGCGTACACCTCTCTTCTTTTTGCTGTCATCTTTTTATTTGTGCTTAACTCAATTTTTTCTGCCTCACTCATCACCTATACGCTTTTTTGGTTGGCTATAGTCCAATTACTACTGATACCCATTATTACAAAAATTAAAGGAACTCGTGTTTCTCCCGATGCGATAAGCATTTCTAATGTTTTAATGCTTGCCTCAGTGGTTATACTTATATTTGTATAACTAAGATAAAAACACCGCGAGAAAAAACAAAAAAAGCCGTAGGTCTTGTGGGTTTCTTATAAACTTTAACAGTAAAACTAAAAATAGCTACAGGTCTTGTGGGTCCCGAGCTATTTTTAGTTTTACTATCCTTTGAAGGGAAAGAGTGGTTTCGGACGAGAAAACCGAAGATTATTTCGCCGAGCCTTTTTACATCCCCATATCCATGCCGCCCATCCCTGGCATACCTCCGCCCATTCCCATGGAAGGGGCATCTTCTTTTTTCTCTGGAATATCAGTGACCGCCGCCTCGGTGGTGAGCATCAAACTTGCTATTGATGCGGCATTTTCGAGTGCTGATCGAGTGACTTTCGTCGGATCAACTATACCCGCGACAACCAAATCCTCATACGTATCAGTCGCGGCATTATATCCTTTATTGCCATCGAGCTTCTTCACTTCTTCTAAAATGACAGCGCCTTCTTTTCCTGCGTTTTGTGCAATCTGCATAATTGGCGCATCAAGCGCTTTCGTTAAAATTGCAACACCAACCTGCTCTTCTTCAGAAAGCGAAAGTTTTGTGAGTACATCTTTCGCGCGGATAAATGCAATTCCACCTCCTGGGACAATTCCTTCTTCAACGGCAGCGCGAGTTGCGTGAAGCGCGTCTTCAATGCGAGCTTTCTTTTCTTTCATTTCAGCTTCTGTCGCGGCGCCTACTTTGATAACAGCAACGCCACCGGAAAGTTTGGCAAGTCGTTCCTGAAATTTTTCTTTGTCAAAATCGGATATTGCATCTTTCAACTCTTTCTTAATCTGCGCAATACGATCTTTAATTTCTGCCTGGTCGCCTTTTCCTTCAACGATTGTGGTAAATTCCTTTGTTGCAATGACTTTTCGAGCCATACCAAGCATATCAGGTGTCGCGGCATCAAGTTTTAATCCCACTTCTTCTGAAATGACTTTACCACCAGTTAATGTCGCGATATCCTGAAGCATTTCCTTCCTGCGATCGCCAAAGCCTGGAGCTTTTACGGCCAAGACATTAAACGTGCCACGGAGCTTGTTAATAACGAATGTTGTCAGCGCTTCGCCGTCAACATCTTCAGCAACAATAACCAATTCCTTTTTTCCTGTCTGCGCAAGTTTTTCAAGGAGTGGCAAGACATCGCTAATTGCTGAAACTTTTTTATCTGTGATAAGAATCTGCGCATCGTTATACACTGACTCCATGCGTGATGCGTCAGTTACCATGTAGGGCGAGACGTATCCTTTATCAAATCGCATACCTTCAACGACTTCTTTATCAAGCCCAAATGTTTGCGATTCCTCAACAGTGATAACACCGTCATTGCCGACTTTTTCCATTGCTTCTGCTATGAGTTTTCCAATTTCTGCATCAGCTGCTGAGATGGAAGCGACTTGCGCAATCTCGTCATTTGTCTTCACTGGTTTAGAAATTTCATGTAATTGTTTCACAACTTCGCGAACGCCTTTTTCGATCCCGCGGCGAACTGCCATGGGATTTGATCCGGCTGATACGAGGCGGAATCCTTCTGAAATCATCTGCTGTGCAAGAATTGTTGCAGTCGTTGTTCCGTCACCTGCGACATCATTTGTTTTTGACGCTACTTCCTGAACAAGCTGTGCGCCCATGTTTTCAAACTTGTCTTCAAGTTCAATTTCTTTTGCGATAGTGACACCATCATTAATAATCGTCGGACTTCCATATCCTTTATCTAACGCAACATTTCGACCCTTTGGTCCGAGAGTAATTTTAACAGTGTTAGCGAGCTTATCGACTCCTGTTTTTAATTTTTTACGAGCCTGCTCGTCAAATAAAATCTGTTTTGCCATAGGTATTTCTTGTTTAAATTATTATTCAATGACAGCCAAAACATCCTCTTCTTTGAGGATCTTGTATTCGATGTCTTCGATTTCAACTTCATCTCCGGCGTATTTTCCGAAAACAACTCGGCTTCCGACCTTGAGATTGAGTTTAGTAACTTTTGCACCATCGCCGATAGCGATGATTTCTCCTTCTTCCTTTTTCTCTTTTTCGACTGTATCAGGAAGAACAATACCTGACGCAGTCACTTCTTCTTGTTTGACCGGTTTTACGACAACGCGGTCCCCCAATGGTTTGAGTTTCATATCGTTACTTAATTAGTGAGTGAGGTGTTAAATTAGCACTTACCCCTCGAGAGTGCTAATAGCTATTTTATCATAAATTTTTTGGGTGTCAAGTATTCTCTTCTATGCTCGTACGCACCGAGAAACCGAGCAACGTAAAAAGAAGGAAAATACCAGCGGGAAGCGTTACTAAATAATGGTCAAACAAACCAATAACTACAATCAAAACTACAAAACTAAGTCCTAGGGCGCTTAATGGAAAACGAGAGCGACGCTGACTTTTAATGGCGATATACGCGTCCCTGCTCAGAAAAAGAAGCACCCATAGAAATGCTATAGCTGTAAAGATAGACGCTTCGCCGGCAAGTAAAAGAAAAATATTATGTGGGGGTTGGATTTCCCACCAATATAATTTCCCTTCGCCCTGCGCTTGAATATAATATGTGGAACGTCCCAAGCCGATACCTTCGGCCCAGTGCGACTTTATAATATCAACACCATCCACGATTGATCGATGACGATCCTGTAAAGAGACCTGCTCAACGGATTCACGGACCAAAACCCGCTCGGTTATAAGTGGCGAAAAAACTGAAACATTGGTTGTTAAAAAAATTATTGGGATAAGCGCGGCAAATACCCACAAGCGAAGCTCGTGACGATAATTTCTTTGTATGGTGACAGCCGCGAGCACAACTAAACCACATGCAAGCCCGAGCCACGCGCTTCTTGAAAAAGAAAATGCAAGCGCGGCAAATAAGATGACGGACGCAACAACCCATCCATGTTGTCGTACAAATGCTTTGATATTGTGTCCGTGGGTGATAAAATTTTCTTTGCGTCGAAGAACCAAAGCAAAAAGAAAGAGCGATGCGCTTGCAAGATACCCGCCAAAAATATTCGGGTGAGAAAACGTGCCATACGCACGCATATATCTCCCGATTGAGGATAAAAGAACCGAAACGCCAGCAACAGAGGGAATCTGTTCTGCGACTCCGACATAAGATGAACCAGGGACGTATTGCGCGATAAACTGCCACACACCAAAAAAAGACGCTCCAAAAATTCCTGCAATAAAAAAAATTCCCAAAAAACGAGTTTTGTCGGGAATAACTGCAAGAATTGCCAAAAGAAAAAATCCTTCAAGAAAACGAAGGAACAACACCCAAGTATTTTTCGCGTCATGATTTACAAATACAGAAACAGCCAGAAGCGCGACAAAAATGACAAAACCAACAATCGAGCTCAACGGCACAGCCCTCCAGCTTTTCCGAGCCAGAAGCGCGACAAAAATAACTACGACAAGCAAGATATCAAGCAGATACAAGCTAATCTCACCAAACGGCCAAAGGTGTGCTTCAAGTGTTTCTGACTGCAAAACATAATGTGTTTGTAATGGCAGTAGAAACAACCAAAGTCGAGTAACCCAAATAAAAAGCGTTTGTATTTTCATATGCGTGTTGCTCCAAAAATATCTGCCACTTTTTGTTCCATTTTGGTACGGTAAAACGCTCGGCGATCTTCTTCGTGAAACTTCAACGTTCGTTCATCAACCACTACATCGTGTGGCTGGGTCCGCATTCTTCGTGACGCGGAACGTTTCAATTTTCGCAACTGTGTCACAAATCGCGTCCGTTCTAAAAGTGGTGCAAACGGAAGCAGACACACTTCTGCGGTCCTGCGAATAATAATAGATATAAAAAAATCAGGCACTTGGCGACGTATGGTTGGTGTGTAAGGATAGGCATCTGAAAAATAAGTACGCAACCAGTCGCTATTCGCCTGCCAATACTTCTCAGCCGTCTGATGAATAGAAAATATTGGAATAACATGTCGAATCCACTGCGCAAGATACGGATCACGTGGTGCAAGGGCAAAACGATGCACATCAAGGCCATCGGTTGCCACATAAAAACTTAAACACAATCGATTTGCAATATGGAAACCATGACGGCGCATGCCAAGTATGTGCAGTACGACGGTAGTCAACATGTGCACAATATGAACACGACTCTTCTCGGCTACTATAAAAATATCTATGTCGCCGTCAGCTCTCGACATTTCAAAGGAAAGCGTATTACAAACTCCAACCATACGTATAAAAGGAATAAACCGCAAAAAACGCGTTACCCGAACGGCTCGGGTAAATTTTTCTTCAGATAACAACCCGCGTTCAATACGTTCGTCGATGAGTTGCTCACGACCCGGTAATACCACAAATGGCCCAGATTGGACAAGTGCCTGACTCATGAGTAAATATTTCAATGCATCATCATATTGCGATACGGTTGGTTTCTTCGGCGCATCAAACTCAAGCTCATATACCTCTGTGTCGGTAAGCGCCGTGTCTATCGCATCAAAAAAAGCGACAGTTGATAGTATGCCCTCCTGAATATGCGTATCCATAGCATTAGTATACCGTGTTTTCGTATTGTGACAACGAGAAAAAACTACCCGGAAGAAACGTCTTCCGGGTATGTCGTACTTATGTACAGAAATCACGCAGGAACTACCACGAGCAAGGCGCCGTCATCCCGGCGGAACCCCATCCAATTATTGAACAGGTGTAAGCCCGAGGAATTCGCCTGCACGTACGAAATAAACCGCTCGCATCCCTGATAATGCTCAAGCCCACAAAAACTCGCGATAGGCCGAGTCTTATACAGCTCAGGCTCCAGCCGAAACAGCGTATTTGTTTCGGCAAGATTCGGCCGTTTGTAGCCGCCAGAAATGGCTTCGAGTGCTTCCCTGGTGGTGAAATGACCACTGAGGATCAGAAGTCCAAAACTGATCTGTGCACGCCCCGAACGGATAATCGGGAAGTGCTTACGGACAATAAGTGGATTGCGATTGATGTAATCCTTGGGGTCAATAGACCAGTTCTCGGGATTGTCAAAATCAACCTCAATCTTTCCAATGTTTTGAAATGTCAAAATGAACACTCCTTGTTACTAGGGTTATAGATTCTTGTCTATGCTACTCTTTTTTGCTTTTTTGTCAACCCCCTGCGGTTGGCAAGACAACTCTAAACCGCTTCCTTACAATACCTTCTTTAAAAACTGCCCAGTGTAGCTGCGTTTTTCTTTGGCAACGTCATGCGGAGCTCCTTGCGCCACGACTTCCCCTCCTTTGTCCCCGCCTTCAGGTCCCATATCGATAATCCAATCTGCTGATTTTATGACATCAAGATTATGTTCAATCACGAGCACGGTATTGCCTTTATCAACCAAGCGTTGCAACACGAGTAATAACCGTTTCACATCTTCAAAATGCAATCCTGTTGTTGGCTCATCTAAAATGTAAAGTGTTTTTCCAGTCGCTCGGCGGGATAATTCAGTTGCCAGCTTAATGCGCTGCGCCTCCCCACCCGACAATGTTGTCGCTGATTGGCCCAAATGAATATAACCAAGACCAACATCAAACAGCGTCTTAAGTTTTTGATGAATTGCCGGCTGACGCTCGAAAAAGTACATAGCCTCTTCAACGGTCATGTTGAGCACGTCTGCAATGGACTTGCCTTTATAATGAATTTCAAGAATCTGCGGACTATAGCGTTTGCCTTTACACTCTTCACATTCAACATAGACATCGGGTAAAAAATTCATTTCGATCTTCACGAGCCCGTCGCCCTGGCAGGCTTCACATCGGCCACCACGCACGTTAAACGAAAATCGACCCGGACCGTACCCGCGTACTTTTGCTTCAGGAATCTGTGTAAATAAATCTCGGATATACGTGAACAAACCAGTATAGGTTGCCGGGTTTGAGCGCGGTGTCCGTCCTATCGGAGATTGATCAATCACAATGACTTTATCAAGATGCTGAAGCCCCTTTATCTCTTTGTGTTTTCCTGGAATATCTTTTGCGTTGAAAAAATATTGTGCTAGTTCTTTTGCGAGGATGTCCGTCATCAGTGTTGACTTCCCCGATCCAGAGACTCCCGTGATACATACAAATTTACCAAGCGGGATGTTGACTGTCACATTTTTTAAATTAAACTCTTCTGCTCCAACTATAGAAATCTTTTTGCCGTTTCCTTTTCGGTATTTTTTTGGCGACTCGATTTTTTTCTTTCCCGAAAGATACTGGCCTGTCAACGAATTCTTTTTCTGCATAATCTGTTTTGGCGTTCCTTCAGCGACAACTTTTCCACCATGCTCGCCTGCGCCTGGGCCAATATCAACAACGTGATCCGCTGATATAATTGTCTCTTCGTCATGTTCGACAACAAGGACGGTATTACCCAAATCGCGAAGCATTTTCAATGTTTCAATTAATTTTGTATTGTCGCGCTGGTGCAATCCGATTGAGGGTTCGTCTAAAATATAAATTACGCCAACCAATGATGAGCCAATTTGAGTGGCAAGACGTATGCGTTGTGCTTCTCCGCCTGACAGTGTCGATGCCGCTCGATCGAGGGTTACGTAATCAAGGCCAACATTATGCAGAAAACGCAACCGTTCCGTGATTTCCTTCAGAATCTGACGAGCAATCGACACCTCACGCTTGCCGAGTGTTTCAGTCGGCAAATGAGACGCATTGTTTGTCTTAGTCTCTTTTTTGTTTTGTGAAACATACGAAAAAAATTCAAATGCGCGCCCTACCGTCATATCCACAACTTCATTAATTGATTTTCCGACAACCGTGACTGCTAGGACTTCAGGCTTTAAACGTTTCCCATAACACGTCGGGCATTGAAGGACGCGCATGTATCGTTCTATCTCTGCGCGGACATAATCAGATTCAGTCTCTCTGTGCCGTCGCATCAAATTCGGAATAACACCTTCATACGCTTTACGCATCTCTCCTTCAAAATTTTCTGACGAATATCGCATCTTTATTTTTTTGCTATCGCTGCCGTGTAAGACAATGTCTAATTGTTTCTCAGTTAATTTTGCAACCGGAACCCTTGTTGAAAATCCATGCGCCTCACCAACCGCCTCTAGCATCTGGACATACCATCCTTGATTTGAAGAAGTTCTTGACCACGGTCGGATAGCCCCTTCCGCAAGAGACAATTTTTTATTTGGGATAATTAATTTAGGATCAACTTCGAGGCGAGTTCCTAAACCAGTACAATCAGGACACGCGCCATGAGGACTATTGAAAGAAAAATTCCGTGGTTCGAGCGGTGGTAAATTGATATTGCAATGTGGACAAGAAAAATGCTGCGAAAATAAAATATCTTCGTTGTCATTGGGCTTATGCACAATCACCAAACCATTCCCCAAATCGAGTGCCGACTCAAGACTATCATGCAAACGTTGTTTTTCTAATTCCGTAGATAGTGTCAGACGATCAACAACGATATCAAGAGTGTGTTTTTTTTGTTTTTCGATAGGAATACTTTCAGCGTCATCAAGGGTTGAAATTGTACCATCGAGTCGGACGCGCACGTACCCTGCCTTTCGAACACGCGCTAATGCCTGACGCATTTCCCCTTTTTGATCTCTGACCAACGGTGCAAGAAGTAAAAATTTTGTGCCTTCTGGAAGTGCCATAATCTTATCCATCATCTGTTCGATGGTTTGACGGCTCACCGGACGACCGCATTTTGGACAATGAGGTATGCCAGCTCGTGAAAACAACAATCGCAAATAATCATAAATTTCCGTCACGGTACCGACCGTTGAACGAGGGTTGTGGGATGTTGATCGCTGATCAATAGAAATAGCCGGTGAAAGACCGTCGATTTGATCCACATCCGGCTTATCCATTAAACCTAAAAACTGTCGCGCGTACGCGGACAGAGACTCGACATACCGCCGTTGGCCTTCAGCGTAAATCGTATCAAACGCTAGACTTGATTTCCCAGATCCAGAAAGCCCAGTTATCACAACAAGTTTATCACGTGGGATATCGAGCGAAATATTTTTTAAATTATGGACGCGTGCCCCCTTAATTGAGATGACATTCTGATCGACCATTGCAAATTCTTTTTATTCAATTCAAATGCGAAACAGAGTATACCGTCTACGCAAAAGCGTGTCAAGAGCAAGACGCGCGCCTCTTGCGAAAATCACACAGTCTAGGGTACCGTATCTATGTGACACAGACACAATCACACCTGCAAACACAGCTGGAAACGCTTCCAAACAAACCAGGCGTCTATATTTTTCGGGATGCAAAAAAACACATCCTCTATATAGGAAAAGCGAAGCGACTGACGTCGCGAGTCCGCAGTTATTTCCAATCAAGCGCAATTCTGGAACCCCGCAAAGAGCCGATGGTTGCAAAAATATCCGACATTGAAACTATTATTGTGTCATCTGAACGCGACGCGCTTATTCTCGAAGCAAATCTCATTAAGGAAAACCAACCACCTTATAATATCGTCCTCAAAGACGATAAATATTTTCTTTTTATTCGCGTGACGCTTTCTGATGATTTCCCCACACTTGATATGGTCCGAAAAGTAACAACAAAAAAAGATGCATACTTCGGACCATATGCCTCGGCATCAGCAGCCCGAGAAACCGTAAAAGAATTGAAACGAATTTTTAAATTCCGAACTTGTGTACATAACCAAGGTAAGCCATGTTTCGACTACACAATTAGAAGATGTCTTGGTGTCTGTATTGGTGAAATTTCACAGACAGAATATCGTGCAATGATTCATGAACTGCTCCTTTTTTTACGAGGACATGGTGACGTTTTAATAAAGCAGTTATCAAAGAAAATGGAACAATCCGCGAAACAAAAAAAATTTGAATGCGCGGCTCGTCTTCGCGACCGCATACAGGCACTAAAAAAAATCGTTCAACAACAAACGATTATTTCAAACCGCAATGAAGATATTGATATCATTGGAATAGCAAAAGATGGGCGACGCGCGTCCGTCGCGGTTCTGCAGATTCGATCGGGAAAGCTACTACGCAAACAAACCGTGCAATTGAGTAGTGCCATCGAACAAACTGAAGCAGAAAGTGTTAGGGCATTTATCGAACAATATTATGTTGGTATTCCAGAGCAGCCAAGATACATCCTCACGGAAATTATGCCAGATCAAAAAGAAATTTTAGTTAAAATTTTAGGAATCAACATTACCCGTCCACAACGTGGCGTCAAGGCGACTCTGGCGCGCGTAGCACATGACAACGCACAACAAGCACTGGTTACACACCTCGCCTCTTTTGAAAAAGATGAGCTACGCACTCGCACCTCACTGCAAAAGATAAAAACAGCGTTTTCTCTTGCACGAACCCCAATACGCATGGAAAGTTTTGACGTAGCAAACATTTCAGGCAAATATGCGGTCGGCGCCATGATTGTATTTGAAAATGGGAAACCAGCAAAGCAGAAGTACAAAAAATTTACTATCCGCTCAATTCAAACCCCTAATGACCCCCACATGCTTGCCGAAGTTATCGAACGTCGAGTCCAGCGTATGAAGCTTCAATCACCGGGTTGGGAAAAACCAGACCTGATCGTACTTGACGGTGGAAAAGGACAACTGTCAGTTGTTCGTAAAACACTTGATAAAGACGCGGCGCTTATCCCAATAGTCGCACTAGCAAAAGGAGGACACGCGCAGCCCACAAAACTTTCTCAACGAGAAACTTTCTTTCTGTCTGATGGACGCTCATTGCAACTAGCGAGTACGTCGCGCGAATTATTTCTGCTTGAACGGCTTCGGGATGAAGCACATCGATTTGCTACGACCTTCTATAGAAAAAAACATATAAAAAGCCAGAGTCTCTCAGAGCTTGATCATATTCCTGGTATTGGGACAAAACGAAAAAAGGATTTGTTGCGACATTTTGGTTCCGTAATCCGAATACAAAAAGCATCACAGGCTGAACTATCCCGTATTGTGGGGCAACAGGTTGCAATGCGCATCAAAGATGCGCTTGTAAAGAAGAATTGACATACCCACTCCTGTGTGGTATCGTAGATTTTGACCCATATGTCACTCATTTTTAATATCGCACAAATTATTTTAGCTGTATTGCTTAGCGTCATGGTTCTTCTACAACAGAAGGGATCAGGGCTTGGGGCTGCTTTTGGCGGCTCAGATGGCGGCGCGACACAGACACGACGAGGTCCTGAAAAGATTATCTTCAATACCACGGTGGTATTAGTTATTCTCTTTCTAGGAACCGCGCTTGCACGGATCATTCTTGCATAAGCATCACTTTTGACCAGACATCATGAGGTCTTTACTTTCTTGGTTTACCCGAACAAAAAAACAAGGATTACCGTCTTCACAAATAGACGCTGAGCGAAAATATGTGCTCGGACTTCGATCAAGACGCATCCCAACACTTACACAGCTGCGGTATATCCCGCAGTATTTAAGCTCGAACGAGCGATACATATTGCGATTGCTTGTATTAGTGCTTATTACATGCGCATTATTTATCGGCATCCGATTTTGGCAAGAAAATATCGTGCTTATCCCTCGGCAAGGCGGAACATACACTGAAGCGATGATCGGTTTCCCAAGATTTATCAACCCTGTCTTGGCGGTCGACAATTCAACTGATAGCGACCTAACAAAATTATTTTTTCCAGGGCTGATAAAAACGAATGAAAAAAATGAGCTTGTTCCTGATCTCGCAGAAAATTTCACTGTCAGTGAAGACGCCCGCACATACACCTTTACTCTTCGTACCGACTTAATATGGGATGATGGCGAACCACTCACTATAGATGATGTACTGTTCACGTTTCAGCTTATCCAGGACCCGAACTATTCATCGCCTTGGAGTTACACCTTTAAAGACGCGACATTTGAACGAACCGATGATTCAACGCTCACGGTGAAATTAAAAGAACCATCTACCTTGTTTTTGGGATATTTCACCATCGGTATTTTGCCATTACACCGGTATAGTGACGTCCAACACGCAAACTTTCTGCTTGTCGAAGACAATACTCGCCCAACAGGTGCTGGCCCATTTAAGTTCAAATCGTTAGTACGATCTCGAAGCGGAGAAATCCGCAGCTATATCCTTGAGCGAAACCCGTTGTATCACGGTGACGCGCCGTATTTAAATGAGTTACGCTTCAAATTCTACCCTGACCTTCAAACAGCGCTTGTAGCCCTGCATAACCGCGAAGCACAGGGACTTGCGTTTGTCCCACCATGGTACGAACAAAAAGAACAGGAAATCGCACACACAATAAAAGATCCTCTTATTTTGCCGCAAGTCACGGCATTGTTTTTCAACCTGAAGAATAATCTCTTTGATAATAAAGACTTACGCCGCGCGCTCATTTTGACAACTGACCGTCAAGAAATTACCGACACCGTCGTCGGCAACAATGGATTAATTTCTGAAGGACCATTCGCGCCTGGCTTTATCGGATTCGCTCCAGACCTCGCAACGCGCCCCCGCATCACACAAGAAGCAAGCGACCTACTCGACTCTGTCGGATATAAACTAGATGAAAACGGAGTTAGGAAAAAAAGCGACACCGCCCTACGTATTGTTATTACAACGGTAAACGAAGAGCCCTACATCCAAATTGGTGACATCATCAAACAAAATTGGGGTGAACTTGGAATCGACGTCGAAATCCAGCTTGTTGAACCAGGACGTTTTACTCAAGACGTATTAAAACCGCGTCGATATGATGTGCTCCTATATGGAGAACTCTTCGATCAAACACTTGATCCCTATGTCTTTTGGCATTCAAGTGAAGCGCTTGATCCAGGATTGAATTTTTCAATCTTTATAAACAAAAAAGTTGATACACTCTTACAATCAAGCAGAACCGAATGGAGTCGAGAAAAAAGAACCGAAAACTACCAAGAGGTACAGCGTATCATCGCAGATGAATTGCCAGCAATCTTTTTGTACACACCAATTTATCAATATATTATTCCAGATGACCTGCAAAACGTTTCAACAGGCAATCTCTTAAACCCGGTCGAACGGTTTAAAAACATTGCGCAATGGTATATGCGCACTAAACCGGTCATGAAAAATTCACTGCCCTAATCAACGAGTAGCCGCGGGCGAGTGGCGGAACTGGTAGACGCGCACGGTTCAGAGCCGTGTGGGAGCAAT
>Ga0066650_10000492_pt1 | contig 13197 bp, 12 predicted proteins | sample CryGey092014_all_FD_59539 | JGI IMG/M metagenome (GOLD analysis project Ga0066650, IMG submission 59539) | Groundwater microbial communities from aquifer - Crystal Geyser CG23_combo_of_CG06-09_8/20/14_all | ecosystem: Environmental > Aquatic > Deep subsurface > Groundwater | place: USA: Utah...
TTAAACAATATATCTTCTTATATGTTGATATTATTGATTTCTATATTTTTTTCTTCCAACATTACTGGCTCCTATTTTTTTGCATTTCGCTTATTAAGTGCTCCAATGGCTTTTATAGGGACAGCTGTTGCGCAAACTTTTTATCAAAAATTTACGGAGCTTATTCGTGAAAACAGAAGTCAAGCTAAGACATTTATTTTTAAAATATGGGGGGTATTATTTGGTATAGCTTTAATTCCATTGATGACTTTATTTTTTTTCGGAGAAAACATTTTTATTTTTATTTTTGGTCAACAATGGGCGTTAGCTGGTAAAATTGCCGCCATTTCGGCACCCATGATATTAATAAGTTTTGCAAGTTCGCCAACCAGTTCCTCATTTATTGTTTTAAATATTCAAAAGTATAGTCTATTTTTTGGAATTGCAGCTTTTATATATAGACCGCTTGCATTTTTAATTGGATACTGGTTAAATGATTTCTTTTTAGGTTTAGAAATTTATGTAATTTGTGAAATAATTCAAATTTTTATTTATAATTTAATTGTTTATTATCAACTAAGATAGTTTTTATATGTCAAAATTTTTATTACTAGGGTCTCCCAAAACGGAATATTACAAAAATTTACTAATGAAAGCAGATATTGGGCTTCATGAGCAAATCATTAGTCATATAAGAAAAAATGTACCTGTTGGTAGTGTAATATTGGATTTTGGTGCTGGAGAGGGAGCCATGTCGCAAAGATTGGTCGATTCTGGTTATAAAGTAATAGCAATTGATATGGACATAGAGCATTTTAAATTAACAGACGTTGAATTCTTTCAGGTTAATTTTAATAAAACGGAAGAAATTAAGCAAATGTTAGATAAATATAATTCATATTTTGATGCAATTATTGGAATTGAAGTGATTGAACATGTGGAAAATCCTTGGGAATATATTAGAATGGTAAAAAGTATGGTAAAAGATAATGGTTATATTTTTATATCTACTCCAAATATAACCAACTGGTTATCGCGGTTTAAATTTCTATTTACAGGCAGATTTATGGGATTTGATACAGATTCTTTATCTTATGGTCATATTTCCCCAATTAGTGAGTTTGAATTAAGATTAATTCTCGAAACAGCGGGATTTAAGAATATTAAAATATACAAAGGAGGAGCTTCTCCAACAATATGGGTAACAAAAAATTTTATGTATAATATTTCACATTTATTTTCATTGTTTTTTTATCCTTTTATGAAAGGTATTAAATCAGGAAATTGTATTTTTTCAATAGCTAAAAAATAATAGTTTTTATATATTTATTAATAAATATACTTCTCTAATAAATTTGCAAAGGATTTGATAATAGCAATGTTAAAAAATATGTTTCTAAATTAAAAAAATGATTTGGTTTATTCAGTTTTTAATAATTTCTCTTTTTATAAGAAGCAATGTCTATTTTGGAAATACTGCTATTTCATTATTAAATGTTTTAAATTTTATTGCTATCATATATATAGCTTTTGCTTTCAAATTAAAAATTAGTAAGAATTTTTCAACAATTCTTTTAATTATATTGTTTTTTATATTCATTGAATTATTATATATATTTTGCTTTTATAATAATATTAATCAATTTAAAGAGTTGTATTACTCTTCTTTCATTTTTACTTTATTTATATTAATCTATTGGGGAGTTAAGAATTATCAAATAAAATTCATTAAAATTACATTTAATACAATCTATTATATTTATTGGGTAATGTTATTTATTGTTATTTTTGAAATAATTACTAAACAACATTTACCTGCTTCAAAAGGTTCAGTTGACAAAGGCTTTGCTGATTATCCAACAGCATTTTTTTATAATCCCAATGATTTTGCAACAGTAATTGGATTGTTTTTCCCTTTTATATATTATGTTAGCATTATTATTAAAAAAAAAATACAAATAAAAATAATAGCAATTTTAAGCTTATTTTTTATTATTACAAGTTTATCAAGAATGGCATTACTGATGTTGCTATTGATGCCATTGTTTATTTTTTTTATAAACAAAAAATTTAATAAATTATTCTTTGTTTTTTTGGTTGGTACATGCTTCTTAGCTTTTTTAATAAGTGCTAATTTTAAATTCTTTAAAAATGAAAATAATTTAATTTATAGAGATGCTAATAAACTACTTACAATTATTAAGCCGCCTAAAAGTGTAAATCAAAATAATGCAGCAAGTTTAATAAATAATATTAGATTTAGTGTTTATAAAGAAATAATAGTCTCTCCTGAAAAATATATAATTGGGGGAGGGTTTTTAGCAAGTGGAAAACTATATGAAAAGCATATTATTCCACTCGAAAACCCACATTCATATTGGATTGAAGGAATTATTGATTTTGGTTATATTGGTTTTCTCCCAATTATTTTTTTAATTTTATTCCCTTTATTATTGTCAATCAGAAATTTCAATAAAGACACTCTTTATAAATATTTTTTAATTCAAATAATCTACTTCATAGTACTCTTAAATGTTCCTTCTAGTGTTATGAGTTTACCTATAATATGGCTACCAATAGCATTTTTCTATGCTCTTTTGTTTAACATTCATTTATATAAGGAAAATCCTAATTTAACAAATGCAATTAATAAAAACAAAATTTAAATTATGATTAACATTCTTATTATAACTACTTGGTTTCCGAATGAAAAGTACATAAATACTGGTATTTTTGTTAAAAAATTAATTGAAGCGCAAATTAAGTATTCTAATGTATATATAACTGTTGTTTCTCCTGTGCCTTATTTCCCTATAGTAAACTTTGCTTTTATTCCAGAAAAATTCAGAAATATAGCAAAAATAAAATATTTTGATAATAAAAATGGTTACTTCGTTTATTATCCCAAATATTTAAAATTACCTTCACCTTTTTCCGAAAAGATAGATTGGTATAGTTATTATAAAGCTGTAAAAAGAGTTATCCGAAAAGAAAAGTTAAAATTTGATATTATTCATTCGCATGGATTAATTCCTGATGCTTATGTGGCTACAAAAATCAGTAAACTTTTTCATATTCCTATTGTAAATCATTTACATGACTCATACTTTGATGAGATTTATAAGAAAAACAAAAACAAAGTAAATGTAATTTTTAAAAATTCTAATAAAATAATACCTGTTAGTCAATTTCAAGCTAATTTAGTTTTAGAATACTTTAAGAACTATATAAACAAAATTGAAGTAGTATATAATGGAATAAATACTCAAAAGTTTAAATTAAGAGAAAAAAATATTAAAACTAAAAAAACTACTTATAATTTTATATTTGTTGGAAATATAGACTTTAATAAAGGAATCGACTTGTTAATATTGGCATTTAATGCTTTAAAACAATTGCCAATTTCGATTGATATTTATGGAAAAGGGAAAGATTCAAATAAATTTGAGAACCAAGTCAAATTATTAGGACTTAAGGAGACAATTAAATTTAAAGGTGAAATACAAAATGATTTATTAGGACAGAAACTTACTGAATATGATTTTTTTATATTACCTTCCAGATTTGAAACCTTTGGAATTGTTTTAATTGAGGCGATGTCCTGCGGATTGCCTGTAATCGCCTCAAATATTACCGCTATACCTGAGATTGTAAAGAATGAAGTAGGAATACTTTTTGACAATTGCAATTATTTATCGCTCATAGAAGCCATTAAAACTGCTATTTATAAAAAATGGGATAATAACTATATTAGTTCACATGCTAAAAAATTTTCGCTTGAAAAATCAGCTGAACACATTGAAAAGATATACCATGAAATTGTAAAATATTAAAATCTAAATAAAGCTAATTACAATTACAAAAGAAAATATATGAAATACAGAATTGTTAGAGTTGGAAATTTATACAAAGAACAAGTAAATTCATATTATATCAATTATGGCGAATTTTTGCAAACAATGTCCTATGATGAGCAATATCAACATTTAATGAGTTATTCTTGCGAATTATTTAGTTTTTTTTCATATAATTTTAAGAAACTTGATGTAGAATCTACGGATATAATTACGAACGCTTTTTTATTGCAGCTTACTTGGAAAAAAGAAAATAATTGTAATGATAACGGAAAAGAATTAGTACTAGCTCAAATTAAAAAGATTAAACCCAATATTGTATGGATAGATGATACCGCTTTTTTAGCCGATTCAAAGTGGATTAACGCACTTAGGAACTCGGTACCTTCTATAAAAATAGTAACTGGACATATTTGTGCACCATATAATGCCGAATTATTAAAGGGCTTTCAAACATTGGATTTTATATTTACTTGTACTCCATGTTTTAAGAAAGAACTTGAATTACAAGGAATAAAAACATATTTAAATTATCATTCATTTGAAAAAAAAATTATTGATCGATTAGCCATAAATATCAATAGCAATAAAAATAAATTAGTATTTACAGGCTCTTTTATTACAGGTGGTGGATTTCATAAAACGAGAATAGAGTTCATTGAAGAAATTTTAAAATCTGGAATAGATATTGAAATTTTGGGTAACATTGAAAAAAAAAGTAAAATTAAGCAAAAACAAGCTTTATATTTGTTTCTAAACGCTTTAAAAAAAATGAGATTGTCTAAACTTATTGATAATATTCCAATTCTTTCTAAATATGAAAATTATGCTGATACCCCAGTAAAACAATATTCTTCAAAATTAAGAAATTCAATTAAAAATGCTGTATTTGGGATAGAAATGTTTAATTTACTTTTTAATTCTCAAATTTGTTTAAATTTACATGGTGAAGTTGCCAAAAAATGTGCTGGAAATATTCGCTTATTTGAAGCTACAGGTGTTGGCACCTGTTTGGTTACTGATTGGAAAGAAAATTTGCATGAGCTATTTGAACCAGAAAAAGAAATTGTTACTTATAAGACGAAAGAAGAATGTATTGAAAAATTAAAATGGTTAATTCAAAACCCAAATGAATCTGATAAAATTGCAAAAGCTGGTCAAAATAGAACTTTAACTGATCATAGTTTTGAAAAACGCATTGAAGTTATTAATGAAATTTTTCTTAAAAATTTATAATATATAAATAATGCTGAATTTTTGCACCCTATTTGATTCGAATTATTTAACACGTGGAATTGCAATGTTTAAGTCTTTGCAATTTCAATGTGATGATTTTCATTTGTATATCTTTGCTTTTGATGATATTGCATGTAATATTCTAAAAAAACTGAATTATGTAAATGTAACTGTAATCTCTTTAAATGAATTTGAAGATGAGGAGTTACTAAGCATAAAATCAACTAGAACGAAAGCTGAATATTGTTGGACTTGCACTCCATCAACAATATTATATGTAATAAATCATTTTAAAGCTGAAAGTTGTACTTATATTGATTCTGACCTCTATTTTTATTCAAACCCAAAAGTGTTATTCGATGAAATGGTTAACAATTCTATAATGATAACAGAACATCGCTTTACTAAAATTAATGATAGAGCAAAAATTGCTGGCATTTATTGTGTTCAATTCATTACTTTTAAAAATGATAGCAATGGCCTTGAGGTACTAAATTGGTGGAGAAATGCTTGTAATGAATGGTGCTATAATCGTTATGAAGATGGTAAATTTGGCGATCAGAAATATTTGGATGATTGGACTACACGTTTTAGAGGAGTGCATGTTATGAACCACTTGGGAGGAGGGTTGGCTCCTTGGAATATTCAACAATATAAACTAATTGAGAAAAAAGAAAATAGACTTTTTTTTAAAACTAAAAAAGAAAATTGTAAATTTGAAGCAATTTTCTATCATTTTCATTATGTTAGGTATTATCAAAAAGGGTTAATTGACATAGGATGGGTTAAAATACCAAATAAAATTATGAAGAATATTTATATTCAATATATTAAAGAAATTGAGGATGCTCTAACTATTGTAAAAAAGGTTGATAAAGAGTTTTCAACCATTTTATTTAAGTTTAATTTTGCAAATCATAAGGGACTTAGAGAAAAGGTCAAGTTCATTTTTAAAATTGTTACTAGATTTAATCTATTCAAAAAAGAAAAACTAAGAAATAAATAAATGGCTTATACAATTGATTTAAAAACTTTTACCGATAAAAGAGGCAATCTTACAGTAATAGAAAAAGTATTACCTTTTGAAATAAAACGTGTTTTTTATATCTATGGAGTTGATGATTCTATTCGAGGTGGTCATAGACATCGTAAAACCATTCAGGCGGCTATATGTATAAAAGGAAGTTGTATGATTTCTAATAATGATAATGAATCAATGAAAGATTTTATTTTAGATTCACCAAGTAGATGTTTGATAATTGAACCAAAAGATTGGCATCAGATGCACCATTTCACCGATGATGCCATTCTAATGGTTTTTGCTTCGGAATATTATGAAGAAAATGATTATATATACGATAATTACAAATGATAGAATACGAAAATTTAGGTAAATTAAATGCCCCATTTTTTGAAGAATTTGAAAAATCTTTTCATCAATCCCTTATTAGTGGATGGTATATACTAGGAAATAATGTTAAAAGATTTGAAGAAGAGTATGCGGAATATTGCAGAAGTAAATATTGTGTGGGTGTTGCTTCAGGATTAGATGCATTGATAATTGCACTAAAGTCTTTCAATTTTGATAAAAAATCAGAAGTTATTGTGCCTTCTAATACTTATATTGCAACAATATTGTCAATTGTACATCTGGGTTTGAAACCTGTTTTAGTGGAACCAGATATTAATACATACAATATTGACCCACAAAGAATTGAAGAAAAAATAAATAAAAATACCAAAGCAATTATGGTAGTCCATTTATATGGCAAAGCCTGTGAAATGGATAAAATATTAAATATTTGCAAAAAACATAATTTAAAATTAATTGAAGATTGTGCTCAATCTCATGGTGCCATGTTTAAAGGAGAGAAAACAGGCACTTTTGGCGATTTTGGATGTTTCAGCTTTTATCCAACCAAAAATCTTGGAGCAATAGGAGATGCAGGTGCAATTATTACAAATAATGAGAAGCTATTTAAAACTGTTCAAAAACTTAGAAATTATGGTTCTTCTATAAAATATATTAATGATTTGGTGGGGTACAACTCTAGATTAGATGAAATACAAGCTGGATTTTTATCTATTAAGTTAAAATATCTTGATAATATTAATAAGCATAAACGTGTTTTAGCTGATATCTATACATCAAAAATAAGTAATAATTTTGTTAAACCACTATTAGACAGTGATTATTTTGATGTTTATCATATTTATAATATCAGACACCCTAATAGAGATGAATTAAGAAATTATTTACTCGAAAAAAATATTAAAACAGAAATACACTATCCTATTCCACCTCATAAACAAAAGGCAATGGAAGGTATTATTGAAGGATACTATCCTATTTCAGAAGAAATACATAAAACGACCCTAAGTCTTCCAATCTCATATTGTCATACAGAAGCTGACATAAAACAAATAATAGAGGTGTTAAATAAGTTTTAGACCTTCATATTCAAAATGATATATATATTTATAAATCAAGCTACAAGGTATTTGTTTATTGACATTATTAATTGTTTTGCTGAAAAGAGGCAAAATGTAGTTTTATACACAGGAGAAATCAGAGAGGGAAAAACGAAAATTAATAAAAACATTAAAACCAAATTATTGATTAAATATAATAATTCAACTGCTTTTAAAAGATTATTTACTTGGTTAATATTTACTTTTATTGTTTTTTTTAAAATTCTCTTTATGAAAAAAAGAAACACTACCTTAATTTTAGTTTCTACTCCTCCTTTTTTAACTTTTTTAGGAATTTTTTTTAATAAATTTTTCGGAGTCCCATACTACTTAATTATTTATGACATATACCCTGATGTTTTAGTTAGCTTTAAAGTATTAAAACAAAAATCGTTTTTAATAAAATCTTGGAACAAACTAAATGTGATTTTGTATAAAAGAGCAACTAAAGTATTTACAATTAGTTCTTTTATGTCTAATAGAATTAAAGAACAAGGATGTAATGAAAAGAAAATTTATACTGTTTCTAATTGGGTTGATACTTCATTTATTCAACCTATTAAGAAATATGATAATTACTTTTTAAAAGAATTGGGGTTAGAGAACAAGTTTATTATTATTTATTCGGGAAATATGGGAGCTACCCATGATATCGAGACCTTAATAATAGTTGCTGAAAGCCTTAAAAACATTAGCGATATTCATTTTTTAATAATAGGAGATGGAATTAAAAAGAAAAAAATTGAACAAATAATTGAAGATAAAGCACTTCGAAACATTACATCTTTGCCATTACAACCCTCTGAAGTACTACCCTATTCACTTGCATCTGGAGATTTGGCTTATGTTACGCTTGATATTGGTGCTGAAAATTCATCAGTTCCCAGCAAATTGTTTTATATGTTAGCTGCTGGATGTGGAATTATTTCTGTATCCTCCAAGAAATCTGAACTCGGGTTTTTAACAAAACATTACAATTTTGGTCGTATATTTGCACCCGGTGAAATTAATGAAATTAAAAATTTTATTTTAGAATGTAAATCAAATAAGGAAAAACTATCTGAGTATAAAAATAATGCTCGTATAGCTTCATTTGATTTTAGTCCCAAAAATGCTTTACAGTTTTATAAACAAATAATTGATGTTTAGGAAAATTTATTTATCAAGTTTTGGATATTTCATTTCTATTGGATTAAATCTTTTAGGTTTTTTTCATAAACCTTTTATGGTATATGGTTATTTTAATAAAAAACCTAAAGTATTTAGGAAATATACTCGAATTAGTTCTTCTGCAAAATTGATTAATAGGTCTAATTTAAACATACACAATAATGTTTGGATAGGTCATTATTGTTTAATAGACTCAATTGGTGGAGTTGAGATCGCAGAAGGGGTTAATATATCATCTCATGCAGTTATTTATTCGCATAGTAGCCACGATTCAATTAGATTATTAGGAAAAGAATACATTAAAGTTGAAGCTAGTAAGCGTTTGGGTTATTGCTTAAATTCTGTTTATATTGGTCCTTATACATTTATTGGCACATCTTCTGTTATTTTACCTGGTGTAAAAATTGGAAAAGGTTGTATAATTGGTGGTGGTTCAGTAATAAATAAAGATATTCCAGATTATTCTATAGCAGTTGGAAACCCTGCCAGAATTATTGGAGATACCAGAGAAAGAGATAAAAAACGATTTGAAAAGTATATAAACGATCCTAAATATTATAACAATTATTCTAATTTATGAACATCCCATTTTCCCCTCCTTACATTGACCAATCTGTAATAGATGAAGTTGTATCATCTTTAAATTCAGGATGGATAACTACAGGACCAAAAGTTAAATCTTTAGAAGAAGAAATAGCATCATATACAGGTGTTAAAAGTGTTTTATGTGTTAATTCGTGGACTTCTGGAGCGATTATGATATTGAAATGGATTGGTGTTAAAGAAGGCGATGAAGTTATTATACCTGCTTATACCTATAGCGCAACTGCATTAGCTGTTTTGCATTGTGGAGCAAATCCTATTATGGTTGATGTTACTGAAAATTTTAATATTTCTATAGAAGCTATTAAAAAAGCCATAACCTCCAAAACAAAAGCAATAATTCCGGTTGATATCGCAGGATGGCCTTGTGTTTACAATTCAATTATAAATTTGGTTAAAATGCCAAATATTTTAGAAAAATTTATTCCTGAATCAGAAATTCAAAGTAAACTTGGTCGTATAATTGTTATTTCAGATTCAGCTCATTCATTTGGAGCAACTCAAAAAGGAAAGTCAGCTGCTGCTATTTCTGATATTAGCATATTTTCGCTACATGCTGTGAAAAATCTTACAACAGCCGAGGGAGGTGCAATCTGCATTAACCTTCCCAAATCGTTTGATAACAATGAAACATATAAGTTCCTTCGTATGATGACACTTAATGGACAAACAAAGGATGCTTTCACAAAAACTAAGATAGGCGGTTGGAAATATGATATTATTATGCAAGGTTTGAAAATAAATTTACCCGATGTTTGTGCTGCCATTGGCTTGGCACAAATTAAACAGTACCCCAAACTTCTTTTAGAGAGAGAAAGAGTTTTTAAGCGTTATTCAGATTTATTAAGTATATATAATTGGATTCAATTACCCCCACAAGATAATGATCTCCAAAAATCATCATATCATTTATATGCATTAAGAATTAAAAACATTGACGAAAAACAAAGGGACTTAATAATCGATGAAATCACAAAAGTTGGTATTGCTGTGAATGTTCATTTTATTCCTTTACCTATGCTATCATTGTTCAAAGATTTGGGTTATAATATTCAGAATTTTCCTGTAGCATACGATAATTATTCAAGAGAGATATCTTTGCCTATTTATCCCCAATTAACAAATGAACAAGTTGATTTCATTATAGCGCATGTCGTTAAAGGATATAATACTGTAATTAAAAATTATTAATGATTCGTTTTTTTGATATATTTCTTAGTATAATTGGGCTTGTTTTACTTAGCCCTGTTTTCATTTTAATTTGCATTTGGGTTAAACTAGATTCAAAGGGGGCTGTTTTTTATAAACAGATTAGGGTTGGAAGAAATAACGTTGATTTTGAGCTTATTAAGTTTAGAACTATGCAAAAGAATTCTGAACAAAAAGGTTTGTTAACTATTGGTGAAAGAGATTCCAGAATAACTAAGTCGGGTTTTTATATCCGCAAATATAAAATTGATGAATTGCCACAATTAATTAATGTTTTAAAAGGTGAAATGAGTATAGTTGGTCCAAGACCAGAAGTTAGAAAATATGTCAATTATTATACTGATGAACAAAAAAAGATTTTATTTGTAAAGCCTGGAATTACTGATGTTGCATCTATAAAATATTCAAATGAAAATGAAATTCTAAAAAAACACAATGATCCAGAAAAAGCATATATTGAAATAATAATGCTGGATAAAATTCAATTGAATATGAAATATATTTCTAATTATTCTATTTCTAATTATTTTAAGATAATATTTCTGACAATTAAATGTTTATTTTAATTAAATTTTAAAATTAAACATATCAATTAATGAGGATTTAATAAGCAGTATATGGTTTTAATGGAAAGGATTCAGATTTTCAAATCCAAAAAATACATCCAATATTTCAATTTCTATACTTGTTTGTTGTTAGTGTTTTGTTTGCCTTTTTGGAGCAAGATTTTACCTCCACTTATCATTGTCTGGATTTTTACTTGGTTATTAGAAGGGGATTTTAAAAATCGGTTTAAATTAAAAGACAATATTTCCCCTTTTTTATTAATCATAGGCTTTTATGTTTGGCATGCGATTGGTTTATTTTATACTGATAATTTTAAAAGTGGTTTTTTTGATTTGGAAGTAAAAATGTCGATTATAGTTTTCCCGTTTTTGTTTTTGGGTGTAAATTACTTATTTATTAAGAAGCGATTAATTATATTCAAAACATTTGTATTTGGAAACTTATTTGCTGCTCTAATGTGTACAAGTATTGCTACATATAATGTATATATTCATTTTTGTGGTGAAGGAAATAGTAATGAAGCCTTTAATACATTTTTCTTTTACACTGGGTTGTCTTATTTTATGCATCCAAGTTACTTTGCAATGTATCTAATTTTTAGTTTAGTTATAATTGAATATTTATTTTATAATAAATTGATAACTAATAATTTATTAAAGGCAATCTATTTTTCGATTGCATTGTTTTTTGTAGTTTTTATTTATTTTCTATCTTCAAGGGCTAGTATTATAGCTTTCCTTGCTATTAGTGTTGGTTTATTGATTTTATATTTTTATAAAACAAAAAAAATACTAATTAAAATTATTTCATTGATAATATTGATTCTAATTGGTTTCATTATGATTAACAATCCTCGCTTTACATTGATGGTTAAAAATGATTTTTCTAAAAATAATATTGAAACAGTAAAAATATTGAATACTAACAAAGAATCCAGTGATGCAAAAACAGATGAGAGTTCAAATGTTAGATTGCAAATTTGGAAATCGGCAATAAATATATCCTCTAAAAATATATTGTTGGGAGTTGGAACTGGTGATATCAAAGATGCTCTAATGGCTGAGTACATTAAATGCAACAACAAAGATGCAAAGAAAAATAATTTGAATGTACACAACCAATTTTTAGAAACCCAAATGGGGCAAGGGATTATTGGATTTATGCTTTTAACATCATTGTTTTTTATAGCTATTTTGCGAAGTTATATTGATAAAAATCGTTTATTGTTTCTATTTATAATAATAATAGGAATAAACTTTCTATTTGAATCAATGCTTAATACGCAGGCTGGTGTAATCTTTTTTAGTTTCTTTTTTAGTTTTTTAATCTTTACAGTAAAGAAACCAGTTAAAGGAATCTAATTTTGATGTTGTTTTCTATAGTTTATTACTTTTCTATTTATTTCAATACACAAAGCAATTAAAAACCCTAACATTAAAGAAATAATAAAATAAATTATTATTTTCTTTAAAATATTATTATTCATTAGTGCGGTTTTATCTATATATAAGCATATAAAATCATTCAAAGATTTAAATTCTTTTTCTGCTTTTTGTTTTTTTTCTACAAGCGAAATGTATTCTGAATAGTATGAATTGAAAATAGCAATTTGATTTTTGTCTTTTAATGAAGCAACTCTAATAAATTTCTGAAGACTGTCTAATTCTTTAATTTTTTGTGTTAATTCAGCAATTAATTGTTTTTTTTGATTTAAAATAAAGTTATATTCTTCTTTAATAAATAGGTTTTGTGGCAAATAGGAATAAATAGCGGTTTTAATTTGTTCGCAGGTATTGCTATCTTTAGCTTGAATTTTAATTTCAAAGGCACTTTTGCCAGCAAATGTAATGGTATCAATTTCTATTTTTATTAATTTGTTTGTTATGTCTTTAGAAATATTGAGTTCCCTTGAAAAAAAATTGCTGTTATTTTGAAAATCTTGCGATAATGTTTTTATAATTTGATAAATTACGCTATTAGAAACAAAATCACAATTACCAATTATTTGATTCTCATATTTTTTCTTTTCAAAATATGACTTAAAAAATCCCAAAGATGTTCCTGCTATCAAAATAATTAAGATTAACAAGAAGCGTCTTTTAATAAA
>Ga0066650_10000501_pt1 | contig 13133 bp, 16 predicted proteins | sample CryGey092014_all_FD_59539 | JGI IMG/M metagenome (GOLD analysis project Ga0066650, IMG submission 59539) | Groundwater microbial communities from aquifer - Crystal Geyser CG23_combo_of_CG06-09_8/20/14_all | ecosystem: Environmental > Aquatic > Deep subsurface > Groundwater | place: USA: Utah...
AACAACCTGCAATCCTGATTGCTCTGGCAAAGCATGTGGAGATGATGGATGTGGAGGAAGCTGTGGACCATGTGAATCATGGGAGTATTGTGATGAAGACGTAACTTTTACATGCTTAAGCGATACTTCGTGCCAGCTTGTATATATATCTTGGGACAAAAATTATACTTTTGCGGAGCAGGAGGTTTTCCTGCAGGTTATGGGCTCATCAAATTGTTCTGGAGAAAATGTTTCATTTGATGTTTGGGAGCAGGATCCTATTGTAAATGATGATGTAATTACTGAACCAAATAATGCGCAGTTTAATTCAAGCGGGTGGGCTGTTGGCAATTGGATAGCAGAATTTCAGGGAGATGGAGCTTTTGGAGATCTCCCTGAATATAGGTTTAAAGCAACAGTGGAAGGAATAAGTATCTCTGCAGACAGCGGACTTGGAGGAGGAATTCAAGAATTACAGGTAAACACAACTTCTTGCAATGGTATTGTAAGTTGTGTGGATTATACTTCAGAGCTAGAATGTAATGATAATGCTTGCCAAGGTTTTTTAACAGACATTATCAACAATAGTGCTATCTTAGCAAATTTAAGCGGAAAACAACAGCAGTGTGGATTTTTAGAATGCAATCCTCCTTTAACAAATTCTTGGTTTGATAATTGCAATTGTGTGTGGGACGAGGAAGATGGTTGTGGGTTTAAAGCTGTAGAGAAGATATGTGGAGGGGATGATGAAAATCTCTCATTAGGATGGTGCAATCAACAGACAGAATCTGTAAAAGGATGTGATGAACCTCCAGAAGGGCTTTATACTTTTTCCTGGACAGGATATTTAGTCTGGCTACAAACCGGGTGGGCTAATCAAACAGATTGTATTAATGATATGGGAGCTCCTCCAGCAGACTGCATCCTCGACAGCGGAAAATGGTATTATTATCCTGGAGGAGACACTTCATGGTGTGGTGACGGAGAAACAACAATAGAATGTCCTGAAGAAGTAAGGCTTCCATTTTTTGGAGTTAATGAATTTATAATCACTTTAATAGTAATTGGGGCGGTTTATACCTTAATTATATTCAGAAGAAAAGTCAGATAATATGGAAAAAAAGAGGTTGTTTGCAGCTTTATTTGGAGTAATCCTGCTGATTTCAATCAGCCTTGGTTCTGCAAGTTTTTCTGTTGGAAATTCTTCACATTCAATTACAAAAGAGTATGGATTTTCTGAAAACATCAAAGGGTGGATAAATATCAGCTTAAACAGCGAGCCATCAGATTCTTTGTTTACAGATAATTTTGGACTTGGGACATCTGTAAAATTAATTGACTTAGTGAAAAAAGGCCAGGGTTTTAACTACAGTTGTGATATTATGGGGTGCCCTGAAAAAGCTTATTCTGCTGCAAATTTTAGTCAGAGTAAAAGATTTTATTTACCAGAAAATGTCTCGAAGATAATTGGAGTCAAACTCACAGAAAATATCTTAAAAATAATATCAATTACTTTTTCTGTTAGTAGTGATGTTGGTAAGTCGTGTTCTAACCAATTGAAGATAGATTTTGGGGAAGATGGCAGTTATGAAATTGGAAACTACAAAAGTGCTACTTCATTCTGCTCGAGTACCAAAAATTATGGGTGTTTTGAGCCAGATAAAGAAACAGAAAATTATGGAATGGACTCTAGCTTTTTCTGTCAAAAGTTAAGATTTAAAGAGGCTGCTGGATTTAAGGTTGGAGCAGAAATAATAAAAAAACCAGGTTCTGTTGGGACAACAATCCTGGCAATGTGGCTTTATGATGGGCCAATAAATGTTTCTAATTGCATACTTCCCACTACTGCTATAAATGCAAGTGGAGCGGAAGTTTCCTGCAACATGAGTTACTTAGTAACGCAGGCAAAAGATTACTATCTATGCATCAACGCACAAAAAGCAGAGATATACCAACTAAGAGGAAACAAAAATCCTGAGGTGATGTGCGGATTTTATGGGGGAGTGCCTCCTCAAGAAGGAGCAACAGCATATAAGATGTTTGTGCAACCAAAAGAGTTTGACTCAATTGGAAAAATATCAATAATAGACACTCTTCCTGATAAAAGAAACATCTCCTCGCTGATGGAAGAGTATATCATAGAAAAATACGGGAGTTTGGATTGCAGAAATAAGGAGTGTATTATCCCGATATTATTTAAATCAGGGAAAAATCAAACAATAATTGTAAATGGACTAAGCTTATCTTATGAAAAAAAATCTGCTGGACAATTAACTGATTCTAATTTATATGATATTTTTAAAAGCCCTGTGAAAATAAGCGCTGGTTTTCAGAAGCTTTATTTGGATGAAGGAAACTTTCTTACTCCTTCTTCAGGCAACACCTCCATATTCAGATTAAAACTGAATGACAAAGATATATTTTCAGAAAACATAACGATCTCCAGGATTCCTGTAATCATCAGCCTGTCTCCTATGACAACAGCATTGGGTTATAATACTTTATTTGAAGTTGGGGCCAGCTCTGTGGGAGCAAACATAACCAGCTATAAATGGGATTTTGAAGGAGTTGTCCAGACAACAACAAAGAACAAAGCGTCTTATGCTTTTGATTCTCTTGGGGGGCATAATGTCAGTATAACAGTCAAGGATTCTAAGAACAAAAGCGCAACTAAGAAATTTGTAATAACTGTGTACAGCCCGGAAAAACAGATAGAGCAGAACATAAAAAAGATACAAGCAAGCATATCCTCAATAAAACTCCAGATAAAGCAGTTTCCTGATTTTTACCAGACTAGCTTGAATTCTCTGCTAAAACTTGGAGAAGCAGAAACATTGCTTGCCCAGATACAAAAAGATTACAGTATTGCCAGCACAGAAGCAGAATATCTTGACCTTGTCCAAAGGCTATCTGAACTTGAGCTTCCTGATTCAGTCAGCCCGACAAAGGTTGCAGACGCGATTTTATTTTTGACACAAAAAGAAAATGTTAATCTAGATATTCTGCAAGATGTAGGGGGGGGAAATTACTCTTCAGACAGAGAAGAGGAGTATCTGGATGCAGTGATCGGCTGGAGCTTAAGGAACACAGAAACAAAGATAAAATTCAAGGAAATTTCTGCTATAAAATCAGGAGTTAATTCACCGCTTCTAAGGTTTTTTGAATTAAGCATAACCAGAGAAGGAAATTCAACAGCACAAGGATATTTAATACTGGAAAATATTGAGGGTTTAAGATTTAAGGCAGATTATAGCCAGAGAAACACTTCAGGCTATGTCTATATTCCATTAGAAGACAGCAACACAATTGTTTTTTCCACAACAGAGGATGTTGACTTCACAACACTGCCCGGATTTATCTCTCCTGCAATAGATGATTTGGGGGTAATAGGAATTCCAACAGAGCCTAAAAATGAATTTAAAGCAGGGCTATATATCTTAATAATAATCGGTTTTTTAATTGGAGGGTTTATTGTTTATGTTATTTTAGAAAATTGGTACAGAGTAAAATATGAAACACATTTATTCAGAGATAGGAATAGTTTATTCAACCTTATCACATACATAAACAATCAAAGAAGAAGCGGACTTTCTGACAGTGATATAGCCAAGAATCTTAAAAAAGCCAAGTGGAGTTCAGAGCAGATAAATTATGCCTTGAGAAAGTATGTTGGAAAAAGAACAGGCATGATTGCCATCCCATTTTTGAAGATAGTTGGAAAAAATAAGAGCTCAGAAGAAAAAAAGATGCGCCAGATGCCGGGGTTTGGGGTCAGAAGAAATAATTTTAACCAAAGAAAACCGTTTTATTGAGGGTGCAAAATGTTGCTTGGAGTAGTGAAATATTTATAAACTACTTTAACAAATTTATATAATGGCTATGGAGATTTTTACAAATTTCTTTAAGAAGATATTTTCAGGGGTTTTTAAGAATAAAAAAGAAGTGAAGCTTGGATTTTACGGCCCCCCAAATGCAGGAAAAACCAGCCTGGCAAACAGGATATGCAAGGATTTTACAGGAGAGGAAATAGGAACTGTGAGCAAGATACCCCATGAGACACGAACAGTCCAGTTCAAGGAAAAAGTTGAGATTGATTATAATGGGAAAAAAATGATTTTTAAGATGATAGACACTCCTGGAATAGCGACAAAGATTGATTATGAAGATTTCTTGAAATTCAGGATGAACAAAAAAGATGCCAAGAAAAGAGCAAAAGAGGCCACGCAGGGAGTTGTTGAAAGCATAAAGTGGCTTGATGATATGGATTTGGTTATCATTGTGTTGGATGCGTGTGAAAACCCTTATAATCAGGTCAACATAACAATCATAGGAAATCTTGTTGCTAGAAAAATACCTGTTCTTATAGTTGCTAATAAAATTGATTTAAGAAAAGCAGACATTAAAAAAATTCAGGCAGCTTTTCCAGAATACGATGTTGTTGGGATAAGCGCACGATATGGGAAAAATCTGGATGAATTTTACGAGGCAATATTTAAGCTGTCAAAAAAAATAAGCAAATAATATAAAGTATATTTTACAGCATATATATCCTAAAAGAAGATGATAAACAAAAGAACAATAGGAAAGATTCAATTATGGATTGGAATATTTGTAATAATAATCTCTATAATCTCAATAATTATTGCAAATAACTGGTCAAGTAAAGAGAGAAGCAATATTGATTCTATCAACCAAGAATTAATGTTTGTATCTGCTAATTTATGGACTTACTACTTATGGACATTTTTTGGGTTAACCATTTTAATAGCACTCCTTTTCATAACACAAGGTTTAGTAAATATGTCTGAAGCAAAATAAAGGAATAATAAAACATGGTTAAAAAAAACTTGGGGAAACTAAGAGGTTTTACAATTCAGTTTCTGCCTTACTCTGAAATAAAATACCTTGACAGCAACGAGAGAATAAAAAAGATACTCTCAATCGTGCTCGGCAACAATATCTTGATTTTGCAGGGAAAATTGGAACCAGAAGAAGAGACCAGATTGATTGGAGACACAATGGCTATGATAGAGCATGTCAGGAATTTCAAGGGAATAGAACTGGCAGTGATAAATGGAAACGGCGCAAGTGGTTTTTTTTCAAAGATGAAATTTGGACTTGCAAATGCCCTTACTGGAGGAGATTTGGGAGCTGTCACAATTATCGGACCTGCAACTATTGTCAAGGAAATAAAAAAGAATCCGCGAAAAATAGAATTGTTCTTGAATAAATAATGGCTTCTAAACTTATCAAAAAAACCGCGCTTTTTGTCGGAGGAATTGGGGGAATAATTTTAATAATCTGGGCATTTATGACTTCTTTAAAAGGAGAAAGAGTTCCAACGCTTGTTTTGATCTTTATCCTTATTGGATTTATGTTATCCACATGGGGCTGGAAAGGATTAATGAGGGAGAAGAGAATTAAGGATAATTAGGAAACAAAGAGTTTAAGTTTGGAGAGATAATGGCTTCTAGTTTCTTTGATGTTGGGAAATACAGGTTTCTGCAATTCATTCTTTCTAGTTGTTCTATAGATATATCTCTTTTTTTAATACTATAACACTCGGAGAGATAATGTCTAAGTTCTGGGATCATCGCACGAGCGTCTTTGAAGTTTTTTGCAACTAAAATATAATTAATTACCTTAGTACTATTATCAGGCAAATCTACCCATATTTTTATATTATACCCTCTTCCAATTTTAATAGGTTTATCTGTTGACATAATAAAGCCCTATAAATTATCCTATTTAAGCATTTTATATCCAAAAAATCACCATTAAATTTATTAAGTTTAGGGGTTTTCTTTCATTTATGCCTCATCAGTGTGTGAAGTGCTCTAAAATTATTCCTTTAGGAAGCAAGGAATTACTAGAAGGATGCTCAGAATGCGGGGGCAAATTCTTTTTTTATGTCAAGGAAGAGTATCTCGAAAAATTAAAAGAGACTCCTATTGAAATTCCTGAAAAAGACAGGGAGAGAATAGAAAGAGACGTCAGGGAGATTGCTGGAATTCCTGAAGAAGACGCGCCAGTCATACTTGAATTAGAGTCTATAAGAGTGAAGGGGGACGGAAAATTTGAGATTGATATTGTGAGTCTTTTCAGAAAAGGCAGACCATTGATTTACAAGCTCGAAGAAGGAAAATATATAATTGACCTTTCAACAACTTTAAACAAGAACATGAGAGATCTCAAAGAGATAAGAGACCCTGATAAGAATTAAATAATTAAAGAATTTAGATAAAAGATGTCCAATACAAGAGAAGAATATATGGGAGTTGCAATTCAAAGGGCAAAGGAAGGAATTAATGATATCTTGGATGAAGAAGATATAGATGTTGCTTGGGAATATGGTGAAAATGTTCATGAGCAGTTGATGATTTCTGAAGAAATTAGACGTTGGCCTTATTATCTTAATCTCCCTTAATTAAAGATAGTATAACAAAACTGTCAACTTAAAAGAATATTCTTTTTTTAATCTAAAATCATTCTAGGATTATATTTTAGTTTATATGTAAACTTTGCACTCCTCACACCAGTTCGTCGTGGATTGATTAATTATTAATTGAAATCTGTAAACGAAGGTGTAGCAATTTAAACTCCCTAATTTTGAACTATGCCTTGATAACTTGGCAACATCAATCATAACAAAAATATAAATAGGGTTCTGATTTTATCATTAAATGGCTGGAAAATTAATAAAAATTGATTCTATTTTGAAGTGGGTTTTAGCTGAAATCAAACCCAGCGAGCAAGAATTAAAAATCATCCAGGAGAAGGTTGACAGGTTTTTAAAAGAATTAAAAGAGAGGCTTGAAGAGCTGAAAATAAATGCTGAAATATTTATAGGAGGAAGTTTCGCAAAAGACACGCTGATAAAAAAAGACCATTATGATGTTGATGTCTTTTTGAGGTTTGGCAAAGAATATGAAAATGAAGAAATTTCGAAGCTGGCTCTTGAAGCACTGATTGGATTTGAAGGAGTGAGTATTATCCATGGCTCAAGAGATTATTTCAGGATAAAACTCGGCCAGGACAATTATGTTGAATTGATTCCTGTAAAAAAAATAAAAAATTCAAAAGAGGCAGAGAATATCACAGATCTTTCTTACTCTCATGTCCAGTATATAAATAAAAAAATAAAAACAGGAAAAGTCAGGGATGAGATAAAGATTGCGAAGGCTTTCTGCCACGCCAATGGGGTTTATGGAGCAGAATCTTATGTCAATGGGTTTTCTGGATATGCTTTGGAATTGCTGGTCTATTATTATGGGAGTTTTTTAAAATTCATAAGTGCTATGGAAAAAGCTGATAAAAAAATAATAATAGATATAGAAAAGCATTACAAGAACAAGCAGAATATCATGATGGACATCAACAGCGCCAAGTTGAAATCTCCAGTAATCTTGATTGACCCAACTTACAAGCAGAGGAATGCTCTGGCTGCGCTTTCTGAAGAAACTTTTGAAAAATTCAGAAAAATCTGCAGGAGTTTTTTAAAAAAACCCTCAATAGAATTTTTCAGGATAAAAGAAATGGATATTGAGAAAATCAAAAAGGATGCCAAGAAAACAAAGAGTGAATTTATTCTTTTAGAGGCCAAAACAAACAAACAGCCAGGAGATATTGCTGGGAGCAAGCTATTAAAGTTTTATAATCATCTTGAGGAAGAGATTGGAAAATTATTCGCTGTAAAGGATAAGGGGTTTGAATACAAAGATAAACAAAATGCGAGATTCTTTTTTGTTGTAAAAAAGAAAAAAGAAAGAATATTAGCTGGCCCGAAGATTAATGATAAATACAATGTCATGAAATTCAAGCAAAGGCATAAAAACACATTTGCCAAAAAAGGCAGAGTTTATGCAAAAGAGAAAACGGCTCTGAATTTAAAAGAATTCATTGATTTCTGGAAGAAAAAGAACAGCAAAAAGATGAAAGAGATGAGTATTAGTGGTTTGAGAATTGTTGATTAGAATAAATTAATTAGCTGGCAGTATAAGTGAGACATCTAATTTTATTGAAGTAATACGAGAATCAGCTTTAAACAATTTTTCAATCCCAGGAAGATATCTCTCAGATAGCTGAAGTGAAAGATCTGTGTCTTGAACTTCTTTTTCGTCGTATTTAATAGTCCACTTATTCTCCGGATTTATTGTATTTCTTTTATATCTAAATTCCATATTCATCTTATTTTCCTCCAAGCGCCTTGTCAAACAGGGCTGCAAAGGCCTGGGCAAAAAATTCAGAATTAAGCCATATTGCGACATCATCCTTGTCTGTTGATTTTGAAAGATAAAATAATATCTCTTCCCTGTCAACTATGAAGAACTTTGCATCTATATTAACCTGTTTCACTTTGACACCAAGATCTTCTCCTAATTTTTTGATTAAGTCTTTATCTCCGGACAAAGCAATAACAATACTTATATTTGCTTTTTTAAGCACATCAAAAGTCTGCTTGAACAGCTTTAATTTGGAATTCAATTCTTCTGCGTTTGTGCATATGATAACTTCTTTTTTAGCTTCTTGAATCAATTCTTTAAGATGGTTTGAAATATTTAATCTTCCTTTAATTGCAGCAGAAAGGTCTTCTCTTTTTGCAGGGTTTATCCCGCCTTTGTATAATGCTTCTAACTGTGTGAATTCCTCTGTCTCTTTTACTTTCAAGAGAGAGTCTATTCTTTCTTCTGCATCTTTTCTGACATTGTTCTTAAGCTTTTCAAGAATTATTTTTGGCTTTACTCCAAGATATTTTACCGGCTTTCCAAGCTTGACTATTGCAAATCCTTTTTTCTCCAGGCTTTCAAGGACATCATAAGTCCTGGATCTTGGAACTCCAGACACGTCAGCAACCTCTCCTGCAGACGCAACTCCTTTTCCAAGCAAAGCTAACCAGACTTTTGTTTCGTAGATATTAAGGTCAAAATAATCCTTAATCTTGGCTATTAATTCATGTTTTACGAGCATTTTATTTTTTCCCTACCTTTCCTTCAAGTTGAGATATTAAAGAATCTAATTGAGGTTTAACTTCTTCATATGGTTTCCCAACAAGCTCTAATTGGTCAATTATTAAGTTATATTGCTCATCAGAGATACCATGTTGACTAAAAAATAGAGTTCTAGAATTTTTTACACATAATATTTCTTCCTCTTCAAAACTTGAATAACTTCCATTACCTATCTTAAAATCTGTGTTACCCTTCCTGTCTTTACTAATAAGACAATACATTTTCCATGCTGTTCTGTTTTGTCCCTTATTCATAGTAGTTTCATATGGCACCTATTTATAAATCTTTCTATTTGTTACTTTTTTGTAGTGAGAACATAATGGCAAAATTTATAAGGTGGGAAAAATAGAGAAGAAGTATGAAAGAAAACAAAGGTTTTGGGTTGCCCCAAAAATCAGAAGAGTATGATATATACAGAAAGAAGTATGTTAGAGTTGATTGTGTACACAATTCTTATGTTGGAAAATTGATAGAGTTAAAGAGTGATTGTCTTTTATTAATGCCTGTGGTGGTTTTATGAAAATTTGTCAAACATAGATGGGTCTACACTATATAAAGCCAGGATAGAAAGAGAAATTCCAACTACTGTATCAAGGGAAAACATAGAAGGTGTAGAATTTATAAGAGGGGGTTATATTGAAGAACTTGTTAAAAGCATTAATTTGGTAGTTCCGAAAGAAGCAGAAAAATCAACTAATCCTAAGAATTAGAAAACCAAATAACTCAAAATCATGGCTGCGAAGATTCCTGCGGTTATGAAAGGCATTGCTGGATAAAACTTCTTTTTCTCAGCGTAGAAGAACAAATATCCCAGCCCGAGAGTTGCTCCTGCAATCACCATCAAAGCATGGCCAATTCCAAAACTCTTTAACATGACTCCTGCAGTGATTATTGGGAATATAATATCGCCTCCGCCTAAAATTGCGAGGTTAATCTTTATTTTTTTCTTTTTAAGGTCTGATTTTTTCATTTTTTGAATCTGAGCACGAACTTTTTTAGAGGCGTATGGAACAAAAAATCCAGAAAATACTTTTAGCTTGTTTATCTGGTATTTTGCCATTTTCTGCATTATTCCCGAGTGCCAGACAGCCCAGATATCATAAGCTGAAATCAAGATAAGAAGGATTATTATTGTCCACATATTCAGCAAAGGAACAAATACAGCTGCAATTCCTGGGTAAACAAATAATTCAGTAATATTATGAATCAAAAAGTTCCTCTTGAATATCTTGATAAATGCAAGAGGAAGGGCAATTACCAGAACAATCAGCGCCTTGTTTTTAAAATCAGGGGCAATAGAATTAAAACATATTCCCAGCGCGATTGTCACTACGACAAAAAACCAGATTTTTAAGATTTTTTCTGCATTGAATTTTGTCAGCAAAAATAAGAGAGTTATGGCTATTATAAAGGCAATTATTATAGACGGCAGAAAAGAAGTATAGAAATCTGTCTCTTTTTCGACCTCTGGAGGAGTCATACCATATGGAAGCTCATTGTTTCTATCGAGATAATGCTTGACTACATAAATTCCTATAAACTGCGTTACAACAAACAACAACAAAAGAAAAAATGTTATTTTTAAGTTATGCTTCATATGAAAACCTCCTGTGGGTTTTCCATCCAGCAACCTGCCGAATCTCTCTACTGCCTCCGACTGATTCGGATGAAATTTCCCTCTTAATGAAAGAATATAGTAAAAGGAGTTTTTAAAGGTTTCAAAAATTATCTCAGCCTTATACTCTCAAGAGCTCTTGGAACATTGGTCTCAACTCTATTAAGTTTGTAGAGAGAAGAAGCTAAATCCAGGGACTTTGAAACTTCGCCGTGGTTGATTATTATTCTTTTTGGCTTTGGCCTGATGTTATTGAAAAAAGCCAATAATTCGTTTCTTCCTGCGTGAGGAGACAAGCCTGTTAAGAGCTCTACCCTCATATTAACATCAATTGTTCTTCTTCCGCTATCATCCTCGACAACAACTTTTCTTTCCCCATCTTGAAGCTGTCTTCCAAGAGAGCCAGGGCCCTGATAACAGCTTAATATCATCAGGTTATTTTCATTTTCTGCAAAATTCTTGAAATATTCAACAGACGCGCCTCCTACCAGCATACCTGAAGTTGCAATCACAATACAAGGGCCTCCTTCAATCACTTTTTTCCTTTCTTGAGGAGAACCTATTCTTGAAAAGATATCTGATATGAAAGGATTTTTATCCTGGAAAATTTGCGAGCGGACTCTGGTACTTAAAAAATCAGGGTAGGCTGTATGAATTGCATTGATATCCCATATCATTCCATCAATATACATTGGAACTTTTGGCAGTTCTCCCAGCCTTATTGCTTCCTCAACTCTTAGGATTGTTTCTTGGGCATGACCTAATCCTAATTCAGGTATCAGGACTTTTCCTTTTCTCTCTATTGTTTCATTCACCATTTTTAAGAAAGTGGCTTCTGTATCTTTTCTTGGGGGGAGAACGTCATTCTTAGAACCATAGGTTGACTCTGTAATAACAGACTCTACTCTTGGGAAAGTTGTCACTGCCTGGTCCAATAAACGCGTTTTCAGATATTTAAAATCTCCTGTGTAAAGAAGATTGTGGGCGCCATTTCCAATATTAAGATGGACCATTGCTCCTCCCAAAACATGGCCCGAGTTGTAGAAAGTAAGCCTTACATCTGGAGTTACATCTGTTACTTCATTGAAATTCAAGCAGATACTATGCTTGACCATTTCTTTTATATCTGTAGAGCTGAATAGAGGTTTTGATGCTTGCTTATATGCAACTCCAATGAAATCTAAAGTTAATAAGGCTGCAATGTCTCGTGTAGGAGGGGTCATATAAACTGGCCCCCTATAACCCATCTTATAAAGATAAGGAAGCAGACCAACATGATCGAGATGAGCGTGGCTGATTATTACTGCGTCTAATCTTGTTAAATCAAATTCTGGAACATCTAATTGAGGGAATTTATCCTGTTCTTGAGCAGCAACATCTATTCCGCAATCAAGAAGGATTCTTGAATTAGGCGTCTGCAAAAAAATGCAACTTCTTCCTACTTGACGCGCTCCGCCTAAAAAAACAAGCCTTACCCACTCTTCTCTTTTGCTTGGGTCCCACTCCTCATAGATTTTTTTTCCAATAGAATTAAGGAATTTTCTCCTGTAATTGTTATTATCATAAAGCACAGCCCGTATGTTCTCTGTAATCTGGCTTTTTATCGCAGGCGATCTCTGGATTTGAGGTGTCCATAAAGTTGCTCTTCTAATCTCCTCCAAAATACTTCCCTGCTTTCCGATAACCATCCCGGGTTTTTTTGCCTCAATGACCACTATACTTCTTTGGGAATCAAAGATGATATTTGTAATTTCTGCGTCTGAAGGGACTATCTCTTTTATTTTTTTGAAAGTCTCTTCCTGATCTAAGAGAATCTTCTGGTCTGCTCTTAATTCAATCCTCTTTTTTATCTCATTGACTATTGTTTTTATCTTTGGCTCTCCTTCTTTGAAGAATTTTTCATTGTCTGTGTAAAGGACTATATTTGCTCCTTCAAAAGTTGCTTCTGTGATATTACTAGAAAGTTTTTCCTGTATATTCTTTAAAATATCCATATTAGAAATTATTGGTCAACAAACTCTGGTTTGATCTCTTGCTCGACTGCTTTTTTTATTCCCTCTTTTGTGATGGTGAAAATATCAATCCCGTATCCAGAGCCAGTATCTCTCTGAGTTGAGGACATTAAAGCTTTTTTTGCCAGCTCAATGCACTGCTTTATTGTGATGTTCTTGTCATATTCTCCCTCTAATAGGCCTAGAACAAAAGGCATTCCGCTTCCGAAATTTGCGTCATAATCTTCTATCAGATCAATATTTCCAGAAGGGTCAATGGAATAAAGCTCTGCATTTCCGTCCTCGTTGAGCCCTCCAATCAATGCGCCCATCTGGTCAGGCAACATTGACGGCCGTCTTATCTGTCCATAGATAATTGTCCCCAATAAACTTGCTGCTTGTTTCACAGTTGGTTGTGATCTTGATCTTAATTCTTTAAGCCTTAATTCTGCTTCTAAAAGCTTTGCTGTCCGCTGTATTGCAGACGATAACCCGCATCCAGAATAAAGAAGATAACTGCCTATTTTTTTTGTCTTTTCG
>Ga0066650_10000516_pt1 | contig 13024 bp, 12 predicted proteins | sample CryGey092014_all_FD_59539 | JGI IMG/M metagenome (GOLD analysis project Ga0066650, IMG submission 59539) | Groundwater microbial communities from aquifer - Crystal Geyser CG23_combo_of_CG06-09_8/20/14_all | ecosystem: Environmental > Aquatic > Deep subsurface > Groundwater | place: USA: Utah...
ATCATGGTTGCGGCCGATCAATCGCTGTCGCGTTTAATAGCCGAGGTTCGGAGCCAGCCAGCGCTCCGCCTTTTCGATGCTCCATCCCTTGCGCCGGGCGTAATCCTTGACCTGATCACGGTTGATTTTACCGACAGTAAAGTAATGTGCCTCAGGGTTGGCAAAATAGAGGCCCGAAACTGCTGCAGTAGGCATCATGGCGAATGAATCGGTCAGTTGCATGCCGATATTGGCTTCAACATCGAGCAGGCGCCACAGGGTCTCCTTTTCACTATGCTCCGGGCAGGCGGGATAACCGGCGGCAGGGCGGATGCCCTGATATTTTTCGCCGATCATCTCATCTATCGACAGATCTTCGTCGGCGGCATAAGCCCAGTAGCGTTTGCGAACGTCGGCATGCAACATTTCAGCCAGCGCCTCGGCCAGACGATCGGCGAGCACCTTGACCATGATAGCATTGTAGTCGTCGTTTTGCGCCTCAAAGGCTTTGGCCCGCTCTTCGGCACCGAAGATGCCGACAGCAAAACCACCCAGGTGGTCGGCGCTGTCACGGGAGATGTAGTCGGCCAGACAGAGGTTTGCACGTGTATCCTTTTTATCCAGCTGCTGACGGACAAAATGGAAGCGGGCAAGCTCACTGTTGTGTGCCTCGTCCTGCCAGACAATGACGGAGTCATCATCCGTCGCCTGGGCCGGAAACAGGCCGATGACGGCACGCGCGGTGAACCATTTCTCGCTGATAATGGTATCCAGCAGCTGCTGTGCTTCATGGAACAGTTTCTGAGCCTCTTTGCCCTTGTGCGGGTCATTGAGAATGCGCGGATAGGCGCCGTTAAGCTCCCAGGCAGAGAAGAACGGGCTCCAGTCGATATAGGGGCGAATATCGGCAAGCGGGATATCCTGCAGCACGCGGATGCCGGGTTCTGCAGGTGCGGCGGCCAGGGTGTTGTTGTTGAGGGTAGTGGTGTTGGCGCGTGCGGCTTGCAGACCCAGCCATGCTGTCTGCTGCTGACGCCCCAGATAGCGCTCTCTTACCCCTTTATACTCCTCGCGAATGCTGGCGACAAAGGTGTCGTGGTTGAGTGCGGAGATCAGGTTCTGGGCCACACCGACGGCACGTGAGGCATCCTTGACCCAGACCAGCGGGTGGGCATATTCGGGCTCGATTTTTACCGCTGCATGCGCCTTGGATGTGGTGGCGCCACCGATCATGATCGGGATGGAGAGCTTCAGGCGGGTCATCTCCTTGGCGATATGGACCATCTCATCGAGCGAAGGGGTAATCAGGCCCGAGAGCCCGATAATATCCACATCATGTTTGACCGCCTCATCCAGGATTGTTTTGGCCGGCACCATAACGCCCAGGTCAATCACTTCAAAGTTGTTACACTGCAGTACCACACCGACGATATTCTTGCCGATGTCGTGCACATCACCCTTGACGGTTGCCATCAGTACCTTGCCGTTGGATGAGTTGGCGCCGGCTGCCTTGCCCGCCTCGATGTAGGGCATCAGCCAGGCAACAGCCTTTTTCATGACGCGTGCCGATTTCACCACCTGCGGCAGGAACATCTTGCCATCACCGAAGAGATCGCCCACGATATTCATGCCATCCATCAGCGGCCCTTCAATTACCTCAATCGGAGTGGCGAAGGCCAGACGTGCCTCTTCTGTATCGGCATCGACAAATGTATCGATACCCTTGACCAGTGCATGGGCCAGGCGCTCGGCAACCGGCAGTTTACGCCACTCATCATCGGCCTTTTTGACCTCGATGCCGTCACCACGGTAATTCTCGGCAATATCGAGCAGGCGCTCGGTGCTGTCGTCACGCCGGTTGAGTACAACATCTTCAACACATGCGCGCAGCTCTTCCGCGAGATCATCGTATACGGCCAGCTGACCGGCATTGACGATGCCCATGTCCATGCCCTGTTTGATGGCATGGTAGAGAAATACCGAGTGAATGGCCTCGCGCACCGGGTTATTACCGCGAAACGAGAAGGATACATTCGATACGCCGCCGGAGACCATGGCATAGGGCAGGTGCTGCTTGATCCAGCCGGTCGCCTCAATGAAGTCCACGGCGTAGTTATTATGCTCTTCAATGCCGGTGGCGATGGCAAAGATATTGGGGTCGAAAATAATATCTTCGGGTGGAAAATCGCACACTTCGGTCAGTATCTTGTATGAGCGTGCACAGATCTCTGTCTTGCGTGCAAAGGTATCGGCCTGGCCGTCCTCATCGAAAGCCATGACCACGGCAGCAGCGCCATAACGGCGTACCAGGCGGGCATGATGAATGAATGCTTCCTCGCCCTCCTTGAGCGAGATCGAATTGACCACGCCCTTGCCCTGTATGCATTTCAGGCCGGCTTCAATAATCGACCATTTCGAGGAGTCGAGCATGATCGGTACTCTGGAGATATCGGGCTCCGAGGCGATCAGGTTAAGGAAGGTGACCATCGCCTTTTCGCCGTCGAGCATCGCTTCATCCATATTGATGTCGATAATCTGGGCGCCGTTTTCCACCTGCTCACGGCAGATGTTCAGTGCTGTATTATAATCACCGGCTATGATCAGGCGTTTGAACACGGCAGATCCTGTGACATTAGCGCGCTCGCCGACGTTGACGAACAGCGAGTTCTCGTCGATATGCAAAGGCTCCAGTCCCGACAGGCGGCACTGTACAGGCAGGGTTTCGCCGCGCACCGGCATCGGTCGCGGCTTGATGCCGGCAACAGCTTCAGCCATGGCGCGGATATGGGCAGGTCCCGTACCGCAACAGCCGCCGATGATGTTGAGAAAGCCCGATTCGGCCCACTCCTTTATTTCGGCAGCCATATCCTCGGCCGTCTCATCATAACCGCCAAAGGCGTTGGGCAGCCCGGCATTGGGGTGGGCATTGATCGCACAGCTGACGGTGCCGGACAGCTCTTCAATATACTGACGCAGCTCACCGGCACCGAGTGCGCAGTTCAGGCCGATAGAGACAGGGTTTGCATGGGCCAGTGAGTTGTAGAAAGCGGTAGCAGTCTGGCCGGAAAGGGTGCGGCCGGATGCATCGGTAATGGTGCCGGAGATCATGATCGGCAGCTCAATGCCCGACTCTTCAAAATAACTCTGTACGGCAAATACCGCGGCCTTGGCATTGAGCGTATCAAAGACCGTTTCGATCAGGATGATGTCGGCACCGCCATCGATCAGGCCGCGTGTTGCCTCCTTGTAGGTCTCAACCAGCGCATCAAAGTGGATATTGCGAAAGCCGGGATCATTCACATCCGGTGAGATGGAGCAGGTGCGCGATGTCGGGCCAAGAACACCGGCAACAAAGCGCGGCTTATCTGCCGTGGCGACAGCGTCGGCTGCCCTGCGTGCCAGTGTGGCGCCGGCAACATTCAACTCATAAACCAGATCCTGCATGTGATAGTCGGCCATGGAGGGGGTGTTGGCGTTGAATGTGTTGGTCTCAAGGATATCGGCGCCGGCGTCCAGATAGGCCTGATGAATACCCTGAATGATTTCAGGCTGTGTCAGGCTGAGCAGGTCGTTGTTTCCCTTCAGCTCGCTTGCCCAGTCGGCAAAGCGCTCACCGCGGTAATCGGCCTCTTCCAGCTGGTGACGCTGGATCATGGTGCCCATGGCACCATCCAGAATCAGAATGTGGCGGCTCAGTTGTTGTTTGAAGATATCAGTTTGATTCATGGCGCCGGATGCTATCAGCGCAGGCCAAGGTGAGAAACAGTGTTCATCATCTGCTGCCGTTAGCCATTATCGCATAATTCAGCCATGATTCGCCAGCAATCTGAAGGTAGGGTGTCGTTCAATGCATACAGAGGATAACAAAAAAAGCAGCCATGTTGTCTGGCATGAGGCCACGGTTACACGCGCACGACGTGAAGCAGCTAACGGGCATCGCTCTGTTATTTTGTGGTTTACCGGCCTCTCCGGTGCCGGCAAGTCGACGCTGGCGCATGCACTCGAAGAGCAGCTTCACTGTCTGGGTATGCGTACATTTGTCTTCGATGGCGATAATGTACGCCACGGCCTCTGCTCGGATCTGGGCTTTTCTGAAGCCGATCGGGAAGAGAATATTCGCCGTATCGGGGAGATGGCAAAGCTGTTTACCCAGGCCGGCGTCATCGCGCTGACTGCATTTATCTCGCCGTTTCGCTCTGATCGTGATCGCGTGCGGGCACTGGTTAAGCGTGGCGACTTTATAGAAATCTATTGTCACGCGTCGCTGGATGCCTGTGAGGCCCGGGATGTGAAGGGGTTGTATGCCAGGGCCCGCAAGGGCGAGATCCGTGACTTTACCGGTATCTCTTCACCCTATGAGGAGCCGGATGCGCCTGAGCTGATTGTGGAGACCGGCTCCCGACCACTGGATGACTGTGTCGATCAGGTGATTCGCTATCTGGCTGAGTGCGGTATCATCAAGGCGTGATTGTGAAGCAGCGGGTGTGCAAGGTGGAAATCTGTGCATATTAAAGCGGGGGGCAGAATGAAAGGTATGATGCTGGCGGGCGGATTCGGCACGCGTATGCACCCCTTAACTCTCCGGTGTGGAGCGCGGACAGCTTTAGCGACTAAATTTGGAGAAGATGAATTATGAAGGGTATTATTCTGGCGGGCGGATCCGGCACACGTCTGCATCCTCTAACGCTTTCGGTCAGCAAACAGTTGATGCCGGTATACGACAAATGGGCAGGAGCCCATTTGGACGACCTGCACAGGTCGCCCCTTCGGGGTGGAGCACAGGACGTGCGACATCACAAATTGGCATGGACAGCCAATTTGGACGAGCTGAATAGCTCGCCCCGTAGGGGACGAGTACAAGATGTACGAGTTCACAAGCCGATGATCTATTTCTCTGTATTCACAGAGCAGGAGTCATAATGAAAGGTATTATTCTGGCTGGCGGATCCGGAACGCGGCTGCATCCTCTAACGCTTTCGGTCAGCAAACAGTTGATGCCGGTATACGACAAGCCGATGATCTATTACCCGCTGTCGACGCTGATGCTGGCAGGGATCCGGGATATACTGATTATCTCCACACCGTCCGATCTGCCGCTGTTTGAGCGCCTGCTGGGCGATGGCTCACAGTGGGGGATCAGTCTCTCCTATGCCAGCCAGCCCCATCCCGAAGGCTTGCCGCAGGCATTTACCATTGGCCGCGAGTTTATCGGGTCCGATTCCTGCGCACTGATCCTTGGTGACAATGTCTTCTACGGGCAGGGCATGGTGAAGCAGATGCAGGATGCCGCCAGTCATAACGCCGGGGCAACGGTGTTTGCTTACCGCGTACAGGATCCCGAGCGCTACGGCGTGGTTGAGTTCAAATCCGATTTCAAGGTGGTCTCCATGGAGGAGAAGCCTGTCAAAGCGAAAAGCAACTGGGCTGTCACCGGTCTCTACTTCTATGATAACGATGTGGTGGATATTGCCGCAGGTCTCAAGCCATCCGCCCGCGGCGAGCTGGAGATTACCGATGTGAACCTGACCTATCTGCGGCGCGGTGATTTGCGGGTTGAAACACTGGGGCGCGGCGTGGCCTGGCTGGATACCGGTACGCATGAGTCACTGCTGGATGCCTCCCTCTACGTTGAAGTTATTGAAAAGCGACAGGGTCTGAAGGTGGCCTGTCCGGAAGAGATCGCCTGGGAAGAGGGGTATATCAACGATGTACAACTGGAAGTACTGGCCCGGGCGCTGGAAAAGAATGCCTATGGTCAGTACCTGCTGCGCCGTCTGCGTGAGGGCAAGCACAGCCTGGATGGTGCGAGCACTGCCCTTTAACGCTATGCAGGGCAGAACCTTGAATGACTAATGTATGTATAAAGGATTGAAGCAATGATGGATTATCAACCGCGCAAGATACTGGTAACCGGCGGCGCCGGCTTTATCGGCTGTAATTATGTGCGCTATATGCTGGACAGTGATCCCGATGTGCAGATCGTCAATCTGGACAAGCTGACCTATGCCGGCTCGCTGGATAACCTCACGGACCTACCGGATGCGTCGCGACACACATTCGTGGCGGGAGATATCTGTGACCGGGCGCTCGTAGATAAGCTGCTGCGCGAGTATCAGATAGATACGGTCGTCCATTTTGCTGCCGAGTCGCATGTGGATAACTCCATTGCAGGCCCCGAAGTGTTTGTGCAGACCAATGTGATGGGCACATTTACCCTGCTGGAGGCTGCCCGCCACTACTGGTTGCATGAGGCAAGGCTCGATGCCGGGCAGTGCCGCTTTCATCACATCTCGACAGATGAGGTGTACGGCACGCTGGCTGCGGATGATCCCGCCTTCAGTGAAGCCACGCCCTATGCGCCGAACTCTCCCTATTCGGCATCCAAGGCCGGCTCCGATCATCTGGTGCGTGCTTATTTTCATACCTACGGTCTGCCTGTGACAACCTCCAACTGCTCGAATAATTACGGCCCGTATCAGCACGGGGAGAAGTTTATTCCGACCGTGATTCGTTCCTGCCGCGAGGGTAAGCCTATTCCGGTCTACGGTGACGGCTCCAATATCCGCGACTGGCTCTATGTGGAAGATCACTGCTCCGGTATCGATGCGGTGATCCGCCGCGGCCTGCCCGGTGAGGTGTATAATATTGGCGGCATCAATGAATGGAAAAATCTGGATATCTGCAAGCTGATCTGCCGCTTGATGGACGAATTTCACCCCTCATCATCGAGCGATCACGCCGCACTGATTACCTTTGTCAAAGACCGGCCGGGTCATGACTGGCGCTATGCCATTGATGCGGCGAAGATGAACGATCAACTGGGCTGGCAACCGGCAGAAACCTTTGAGAGCGGTATCCGCAAAACCGTGCAGTGGTATCTGGATGTCTGACAGACGACAGTGGTTTGCCATTCGCGTGAAACCGAGGCAGGAGTCGCTGGCGGCGGCGAATCTGGAGCGGCAGGGCTTCAGGGTCTATTTGCCGATGATGAATACCCGCATCAGCCATGCCGGCAAGGTCAGCTGGCAACCGCGCCCGTTTTTTGTCGGTTATCTGTTTGTTCACCTAGCCAGAGATGAGCAGCGCTGGACCACGATCCGCAGCACGGTCGGTGTATTGGCGCCTGTGGTCTTCGGAACCTTCTATCCGCCGCTCAATGATCAGGTGATCGCGTTACTGCAGGCGCGCCATGATGAGGACGGTTTGATCTCTTTCTCTTCTACGCCGGAAGCGCCGTTCAAGGCAGGGGAGAAGGTGCGTATGCTGGATGGGTCACTGAAAGGGCTGGAGGGTGTCTTTATTGAGATGCGAGGCCAGGACAGGGCCTTGATTCTGCTCGACTGGATGAAGAAGTCGATGCGTGTTGTGGCGGATACTTCGGTACTTGCTTCCGATACGCGCTAGGTTTTCCGCCGGTAGATTGCCTGTGCTGAAAAGCCGCCGGTTGCAGAATTTATTGTATTTACAGGGCTGCATCATGGTTGTGTTCTGACAGGTGAAAAAAGCCATTGACGTCGATGCACTTATGCCTAAACTGCCGGCCTCCAAGGCGCTTTAGCTCAGTTGGTTAGAGCATCGGAATCATAATCCGGGTGTCCGGGGTTCGAGTCCCTGAAGCGCCACCAAATAGAAAGAGGGAGCTGACTAAATGTCAGCTCCCTCTTTTGCGTTAGGGCCATCGTATATACTATCTCTACCAATGGCTTTGAGTAAACACCGGCCAGCCTTATCTCTTTTTAGAATCGTCAGCAATATCAATTAATAGTGGCTATACTAGGGCGCGTTCAGGGGCTTCTGGATGAAGCTTTAGGGGGGAGATAGTCGTGAATAAGTTAAGGTTAGTTTTGGCTGCTATTGGTGTTTTTGCATCATTTATTATGTCTTCGGTTACAGATGCTGGCGAGATGTATCAATGCAAGGGGCCGGGGAAATTCGATTCGCCTGTCTGGCAAGATACTCCATGCAATGGAAGATCGGAAGTCGAACACCGAAAGCTGCATGACTATTCAAAAGAGGATGCATCAACCGTAGGTCATGGAAGATTTACCTCAAGACAAGCGAGCGACCTGATTCGAGCCAGGAAAATAGCTGTCGGAATGAGTAAAAATGACTTGATCAAGTCTTGGGGGGTACCGACAGAAACCAATACGACGTTAACTGGGAGTGGTAAAAGGCAACAGCTTGTTTATGGCCAAATGCTTAACAGGTCTTATGTTTATATGGATGAAAGAAATGAAATATCATCCATCCAATATTCAGAAGCCAAAAAGAGACCAAGTAATCCAACGACTGGCCTCGGGAATGTAAATACGAGTGGCTATGGTAAATACAATAAATTATAGGGTGAGTCGCCCATATATTCCCGGGCACCTATGAGAGTGACAAATCAGCTCAAAGGAGATTACACCAGATTTGGGACTTGATCGATCGGTGCACTTATTCCGGCCGGAACTTGCGCAGTTTGCCGCTTGCTTCTAAGCTGCATCATTCATGGCCGGGGGCCAGATCGGGGAGGATTCATGTTCAGGTTTTGTGCTGTATTATTAGCGATGATCGCCACTGCCGGAGTGAGTCTGGCAGCCGAAACAGTGACCGATCCGTTGACCGGGATGACGTTCGTACTTGTGCCTGCCGGTTGTTTTCAGTTTACTGCTGCATCTGCCGACAAGAGCGGAGCTGGTGCGGCACAGGTCTGCCTGCCATCCGATATCTGGATGAGCAGTTATGAAGTTACCCAGGAGCAGTACAGCAAGATCATGGGTACAAATCCGTCCGGCTTCAAGAAAGGCGGACGCTATCCGGTGGAGCGCGTGCGCTGGTTTGATGCCGTCCAGTTTATCCGCAAGCTCAACAAACAATCAGGCAAGCAGTTCCGTCTGCCCAGTGAGGCCGAGTGGGAATATGCAGCCCGTAGTGGCGGTAAGGATGCCACGTATGGTGCCTCCGGCACACCCGATCAGGTGGCGTGGTATATGCGCAACAGCAAGTTCACTTCGCACCCTGTGGGTGAAAAAAAGGCCAATGCACTGGGTCTGTATGATATGAGCGGCAATGTATGGGAGTGGGTGCAGGACTGCTGGAATGCGGATATTAACGCTGCCCCCAAAGATGCATCGGCGCAGACGCAGGGGCAGTGCACCGCCAGAGTACTGCGTGGCGGTTCCTGGTACGATGCTGCTGAAATGATTACCACCGGTAGCCGTTTGTGGAACGATGCCGACAAGCTTGATAATAACACGGGTTTCCGGCTGGTTCTCGAACCCTGATCTTTTTTTATGCATCAATAATGCAGGTGAATTTCATGCCTGCACACTGGCGGAACAACTGATATGCAAGTACGTAAAGCGGCAATCGAAAGCCTGACGGATATCTTTGTCCGCCAGCGCAAGGCGGAACAGGCCATGGAGCGTAACAGCGCGACGATGGATGTGCGTGGGCGCGGCCTGCTGCATGAGCTGGTCTACGGGGTATTGCGCCGCTTGTATTCACTGGAAGCCGATTATTCACGTTTCTGCCGCAGCAAGCCTGATGACACCGCGCGCATGGCTCTGCTGGTCGGTACCTATCAGTTGCGCCATATGCGTGTGCCAACGCATGCCGCCGTATCCGAAACGGTTGCGGCAGTGATGCAGTCGAACACCAAGGCGGGCGGTTTCGTTAACGCAGTGCTGCGCCGGGTGACCGAGCATGAGCCGCCGACAAAACTCAAGCCCAATCAGCGGGCTGAATTGCCTCGCTGGATCTATGCCAGTTGGCGCGATGCCTTTGGTGCAGAGCAGGTGACGCAGTGCAGTGAAGTGCTGAAAGTTGTGCCGTCACTCTCTCTGGCGCTGTTTACCGACAGAGATGAGTGGCTGGAGCAGGTGGTGGCAACGGGCATCGATGCGGTTGCCGGTGAGATCACGCCCTATGCCGTACTGCTGCCTGCCGGAACGGATGTCACGGCGCTGCCGGGATTTGCCGAAGGTGCATTTACCGTTATGGATCAGTCGGCACAGGCTGCTGTGATGGCACTTAAGCCTGCGTGCTGTGATGGCGTCATTGTCGATGTCTGTGCGGCACCCGGTGGCAAGACGGCACTGCTGGCCCACCGCTTTCCAGCGGCCCGTATTATTGCCGTGGAGCTGCAGGCGCGGCGTATCCCGCGTCTGGTCGAAAACCTGCAGCGACTGAGCTGCAGCAATGTGCAGATTGTACAGGCTGATGGCCTGCAACTGCCGCTTGCGGACGCGAGCGTTGATGCACTGCTGCTGGATGCGCCGTGCTCGGCTTCGGGGATTTTGCGTCGACATCCGGATGCGAAGTTTTTACATGATGAGCAGGGGGTTGAGGTGCTGGCTCAGTTGCAACGCCAACTGCTGCTGGAATCAGAGCGTGTGCTTAAACCATACGGGGCTATGGTCTATGCCGTCTGCTCCATCCACCCGCAGGAGAACGAGCAGGTGCTGGATGAGAGCGGGTCGGATTGGCTCATGCAGCGCCGCTTTCCGGAGAGCGACTGCGACGGTTTCTTTCACGCGGTTCGTCAGGTTCCGGCGGTCTGATCCGTGGGCGAGTTTGATCTGATCGACAGCTGTTTTGCCGGCAAGGGTGGTAAGCCGCGTGCGTTTACCCTGCTCGGCATCGGTGATGATGCATCCATTCATCAGCCGGCTGCCGGTATGGAGCTGGTTGTCAGTACAGACGCGTCACTGGCCGGTGTGCACTGGCCGATGGATCTGCCTGTTGCCATTGCGGCCGGGCGGGCGGTCTGCTCGGCACTATCCGATCTGGCGGCCATGGGGGCAGAGCCTCTGAGCTGCTGGTTGAATGTGATGGCCGAAGATACCGATGCGGTGGAGCAGATGGGGCTTGGCGCGACAGCGGCACTGCTGCGCCATGATGTGGAGCTGGTCGGTGGTGATACCACGCGCTCGCCCTGTAATGCGCTGGCCGTGACGGTAGCCGGTCAGCTGCCGGCAGGCAGCGCCATGCGCCGGGATGCCGCTCTTGCCGATGATGATGTCTGGTTATGCGGGCGTGTCGGGTTTCATGCATCAGGTTTACAGCAGTGGCTAACCGGTGAGAAAGATGGGTGTTTTGTTGTCGAATTCACACACATTGAGCCGCTGTTGCGGCAGGGGGTGATGCTGCGTGAACAGGGCGTGCGCTGCTGCATGGATATATCCGACGGACTGCTGCAGGACGCGGAACATCTGGCCCGGGCCTCAGGGGTTGGTATGGATATTGAGCTCTCCCTGCTGCCTGATTGGTCACAACTGGTGGCTGAGCTTGGTGAGGCAAAGGCGTTGCAGAATGCTGCCCACGGCGGTGAAGATTATGCACTGCTGTTCACGGCTCCTGCAGGCAAAACATTGGATCAGGCTTGCAGGATCGGCCGTTGCCGGTCGCAGCCGGGCGTGGCTTTGCGTCTGCATGGGGATCTGATCACGGTGGAGAAGTCGGGTTATGACCATTTCAAATAGATCTTACGGTGTCGCCGGTTGGGTAGCGGCGGGCTTTGGCAGCGGCTGGCTGCCGAAAGCACCGGGTACATGGGGCTCGCTGGCATCACTGCCGCCGGCGTGGTTGCTGCTTCACTTTTTCGGCTCCTTTACACTGCTGAGCGCGGGTCTGCTGGTCTGGCTGCTCGGATGTCTGGTCTGCGCACGGGTGCTGCCGCTGATGCCGGACAAGGATCCGGGCTGGATCGTGATTGATGAGTGGGCCGGTCAGTGGCTCTGTCTGGCTCTGCTGGCCACGTGGATGGGCTCTTCAATGCCGGTGATGCTGCTGGCTTTCATGGCCTTTCGCCTGCTGGATATCTTTAAACCCTGGCCGGTATCGCTGGCCGAACGACTCGGGCCACCGTGGTGGTCAATTATGGCAGACGATGTACTGGCAGGCGTGATCGGTGCGGGGTTGATCATTGCTGCCGGTGTCATGGCAGGCGGGATCGTGTGGTGAAGCGAGGCCGCTGGATTATCAGTGAGTCCGGGCTGCAGAGTCTGGCTTTTGCCGGTATCACCACCGGCTGGTTGCGGGCATGGCTGCATGCAGCCGGAGCCGAGCAGACAGCTGTCAGCCTGCTGGCAGCGGGTGACTGGCAGCGTGAACCTGATCAGTGGCGCCTGTTTTTCGCCACGGAGAACGAACTGGATGGGGTGCGGGCAACGATTCCGGATACGGCTCAGGTGGCTTTTTTTGAGCTGGATAATCCAGCGCGCCGCTGCAGTTGTTATCGGCAGGACGGGGTGACAAGCCTGTTGCTGCCGCTCGGAGACATTGTCTTCCAGCGACATTCATATCTTTCTTTGCTTAATGAAACAGGTGCTTTACAGTCGTTATCTGTCTATGCGGATGAATTGCATCCGTTGCCGCTGGAGCCCGGACTTTCAGCATCGGGTGCGTCGGCCGATACGCCGCATCTGCTTAATAGCTCAGGCCTGCTCATTGAGGAGCAGTTGATTGCACTGTTGCGCCGCCACTCGCTCATGTTGCGCAGCGTTGAATCGTGCACGGCGGGCATGATTGCTGCGCGCCTGTGCCGGGTGCCGGGGGCATCCGATGTTTTCGATCGCGGCTGGGTGACCTACAGCAATGCTGCCAAAGAGGGTCAGGTTGGTGTGCCGGCAGCATTGATTGATCAATATGGCGCAGTCAGTGAACCGGTTGTGCGGGCGATGGCTGAGGGCGGAGCGGTTAAAGGCAGCGTCTGTGTGGCAGTCAGTGGCATTGCAGGCCCCGGCGGCGGCAGTGCTGACAAGCCGGTTGGTACGGTATGGATTGCTGTTTCAATACAGGGAGCGGCGACATCCAGTCGCTGCCTGCAGCTCTCTGGCGCCCGTTTTGAGATACAGGCAAAGAGCGTGGTGGCAGCTCTTCAGCTGGTGCTTGTCGAAGTAGAGAAAGCATACCGCTGAGCAGGCCTGCCGTAATCATTACTGTTGGCAGGTGATTATTATCTGCTAATGTATCGGATAACTGCGGAAAAATAAAGAAAATGCTGAGCCTCTTGCAAAACTATTCAAACCAATTGATTTAAGCCTCGCATAAGAGGCGAAAG
>Ga0066650_10000521_pt1 | contig 12949 bp, 9 predicted proteins | sample CryGey092014_all_FD_59539 | JGI IMG/M metagenome (GOLD analysis project Ga0066650, IMG submission 59539) | Groundwater microbial communities from aquifer - Crystal Geyser CG23_combo_of_CG06-09_8/20/14_all | ecosystem: Environmental > Aquatic > Deep subsurface > Groundwater | place: USA: Utah...
TCCAAGTCCGTGCTAACAGGCACGACAACCGACTTTCTCCAGCCGTCGTCTAAAAATATATTTTGTTTTTGGAAAAATTTCAAAATTTGGGCCGGCTCGTTTTTCCCGCAAATAACCGGAAATCTCATATAAACATTTTTCCTCCCGCCATTTTCCAAGCCCGGCAAATAGAAATTTGGCCCGCTCAATTTTTTTCTATATATCTCTGCTATTTTTCGGCGATGCTCATTAACCTCATCAACCTTCTTCAATTGATTAAGGGCTAAAATTGCCAAGCCATTCGGCATTTTTTTGGGAAAATATCTTGGCATTATCCCCTGCTTTTCGCCCCTGGCCACTGCTTTGGAGATTATTTTTAACTTTTGCAAGCCAACCAAGACAATTTTTCCAAGGCCAAAAAGACCGTAAAAAGGCATTACTAAAATCTTAATCAAGACCGGGTGCAAAAGTTGTTGAAAAACCCAACAATAGGACGGATATTGATAGTTATCTCGGATTTTGCTGATTCTTTCAGATAAAACAGGGTCATTGGCAACCGCCATCCCTCCATAAACCGAAGAAATAATCTTGTCCCTGCCAAAACTGAAAAACGATGCCTGGCCGAATATCCCGATTTTTCTGCTCTTGTATTCCGCGCCCAAGGAATGAGCGCAATCCTCTATTAAAATCAAATTATGTTTTTGGCAAATTCCCGAAATTTCATCAATCTTAGCCGGAAAGCCGAAAGTATGCTGGACTAAAACCGCCCGGCTGTCAGGGGTAATCTTTTTTTCCAAATCCGCTGAATTCATATTCAACGTTTCTTTTTCAATGTCCACAAAAACCGGCTTCAGCCCGGACCAAATAATGGGATTAACCGCCGCGTTACAAGTAAATGCTTGGAGTAAAACTTCGCTTCCTTTTTCCAATTCCAAAGATTTTAAAATAGCCATAAACGCCGAGCGTCCGCTATTAAAGGCGAACGAATTATTTACGCCCGAATAATTTCTAAATTTCTCTTCCAACGCCGCGCTATCCCTCCCCTTTTTCCATTTCCAGGGCATAAAAATCAACTTAAAAGCCAACCAAACATCATCTTTTTGGACATTGGGAGACAGGGATATGAATATGGGCTTCCTAAAAATCATAATGAGTGATTATCAATCAACAATTCTTTTAACCCCTTAGGCCCTCTCCCCTCCAGCAATACGGCATCGCCGGGTTGGCAGAATCCTTTAATCTTCTGAACAATCTCCTGCGAATTTCTGATAAGCAGGATGTTTTTGCCTCCCGCGCCCTCAACAATGTCCTGAAAATTGTCCTCGCTTGTTATGATTACCAAATCGCAAACTTGAGCAATTTTTCCCCCGATTTCTCTGTGTATTTTTTCTGACTCTTTGCCCAACTCAATCAAACTCGGTATTACAATCGCTTTTTTAGATGACCAATTTTTGAGATACTCCAAATCCGCCATCACCCCATCGGGATTGGCAGAATAACTTGAATCAATGATGTTCAATCCGTTAATTCCCTTTTGGACCCTCATTCCTCCTTTTTGGAAAAGCCGGGCGCATATCTTGGAAAGTTCGGGCAGGCTGACGCCCAATTCCCTGGCGATACAAACTGCGCCCAATATATTCAAGACATTGTGCCTGCCCAATAGATTGGTTTTGCAATTTATGGTTCCGCCTGTCTTAAAAACAATTTTGAACAGAGTGAAAGCGTTGCCCGTTTTAATGTCCTCGGCCCAAACATCAGAGACGATGCCCTTGACTTTGTTGTCCAAGCTATAAATTCTTTTTGGCTTGGTTGTTTTGTTATAAAGCTCCAGGCAGTAGCCATTGTCTCCGTTAAAAATCGCCACCCCATCTTCGGGCAAAGATTCAATCAGCTCGTACTTGGCTTCAATAATTTTTTCCTGCGAACCGAACAAGGCCGCATGCTGGGCGTTGATGCCTGTGATAATGCCTATTCTCGGCTTAGTTATCCGACAAATCGCTTTTATTTCTCCCCTTTTGTAGGCAGCCATTTCGCAAACAAAATGGCTGTGCGTGTTTTTTAATTCGGCAAGCACGGTTCTGGCAACGCCCATCTCCGTGTTGACGTGTTCATCGGTTTTAAGAACTTGGCGGTTTTCGGCAATCAGGCGGGACAGAATTTCCTTAACTGAAGTTTTGGCATAAGAACCGGTAATCCCTATTGTCAATAGTCCGGGCATATCAGAAACCTTCTTCCGGGCCATAACAACAATCCTTTTTTTAAGGAAAAACGTCGGCATCTGAATTATTTCCAGATTCAAAAAAATGAATAACGGCAAGAGGGCCTCAAATACCAGGATAAACAAAAGCGAATCATTGATAAAACGCCAGATTAATAGCCCTTCAAGCGCGAGGACAAGGGCAAAAAGGACAGTCATTTTTTGAGTAAATTTCGGCAGGACCCATTTTTGTCTTAAAAGCAGGCGCAGAGAATACAGGGCGAACAGAAAATAGAGGGCTAAAACAATCCACTCTTTGAGCGGCTCTGATATGGGGAGAAACAGCCACATAATCAGCGCTATGAGAACCAAAAAGAAAAATTTTGAAAATATAATGCTTTTCCTGCGCTTCGCTTCTTCCCAAAAGCGGTCCAAGCGGTATTCTTTCAACTGCCAAAAATAAAGGAAGAAGGCCTTCCGGCGCAAGATATGAAAATACCAAAAAAACAAAATGATTATTGTTTTGAATGCTGGCTGGTCTATGGAAATCATATTTTCAAATTATTCTTCTGGCGATATTATACAGCTTATACCAACCTTTTTGGAAAATAATATCTTTGGATAACGGGTACGCAATCTCTGTCCCGCCGAACCCCTTCTTAAAATCCGTAATCCCGCGCCATTTCTTTTCGTCTATGCCCCAAAAATCAAATTTTTCATAACCGAGATTTTTGACCGCCTTGATTCTCTCCCATTGCAGAAGGTTAGCCCCTTTCAGCGCCCGGTATTGCCAATCGTTGGCTCCATGAAGTCCGGTAGCGGTTTTGTTGAAAAGAATAAGGATATAAGCCGCGATAATTTTCCCCTTATAATCAGCTAAACATAACTTAACCTTAAAATCATGACTGGCGACCCTGAATAACTTCCTGTAATGCTCTTCCTCAAAAGGAACGAACCCGTCTCTTTGCGAAGTCCTTTTTATCAACCGGTAAAATTCTTCCCGATATTGGTCCTCAAGCTTCACCCGCACCCCTTTCCTTTGCGCCAATCCGACATTATACCTGGTTTTCGGGGAAAAATTTCTGAAAATTTCCTCCTCTTCCTGAAGTAAATCAAGGGTCAAAGTTCTCTGGGGTTGGATTCTCTTTTCCGGGATAATGGCTGACAGATTTTTGGGCACAATTATTTCCTGGCGCGGTTCCATTTTCAGGAAAACCGCTCTTTGCTTTTGGGCGATTTTTTGTATCTCGCCCAAGATAACTCCAACTGCCTGCTCTTGTTTTTCCGGAGATATGCCCTCTTTTAACACCGGACCAAAGGGGACATAAAAACAGGTTTTTGCTTTTAAGGGAAAGGTCTCTTCAATAACCAAAACTTGGCCCAAGATATTGCCTCCTTCCTCTGTTTTGATTCTCCAGATTCTTTTTCCGAGCGCCTGCTGGAATTCGCCCCATTCATACGATTGCAAAAAACTTCCGTCGTTTTCAAATAAAAAACGGTTCCAATCGCTGTCTCGCCATCCGTTACTGATAATTCTGCTCTCCATTTTTATTCAAAAACTCCAAAATTTTTTCTGACAAAATTCCGGGGATTTCAAGATGAGGGTTATGGCTGCATGGAAGAATCACCATCTCCGAATCCTTGATTCTGGTTTTTATAAAATGCCCGTTTCTGACAGGCGTAATCTTATCTCTCTCCCCCCAAACAATCAACGTCCTCGTCTGTATCTTTTCCAAATAGAGGGCCAAGTCCTCTGAAATGACTTTCAAAAAGGTTTCTTTCATCACCCCCATAACCTTCAGGTAATCCGTGCTTCTGATGATAAATCTGTAAAAAAACCTTCGGAATAATTGGAAGCCCGGCAAAAAAGAAAAAATGCTTATAAAGGAAGCGATGGAAGACAAAATTTTCTTGGGAAAATTTCTTTTTGCCGCCGGCGCGCCGGCAGAGTCAACAAGAATCAATTTTTTGACAAGGCCCGGGAATTGCGCCGACAATTTGATGGAGATTCTTCCGCCGAAAGAATGTCCCAAAAGATAACCCTGTTTTATCTCGCAACTCTGGAGGAAATCCAGGACAAACTCCAAATAATCCTGAACATCCCAGGGCCTCGGGGGCAGAGCGCTCCTGCCAAACCCGGGCAAATCCAAAACAAAAACCCGGAAACGCTTTGAAAGCATTTCTTGAACTTTCAGCCACGAATCAGCGCTCCCTCCCCAGCCGGGCAAGATTAAAAAAGGAGTTCCCGCTCCTGTGATTCTGGTAAAAATTTTTATCCCGTTAATGTCTATGAATTTCTCTGCCATGAGTTTTCTTGCCGAGCAATATACTTTTTCCCCAAGTATTTTCTAAGCGCTTTTGGTACCAAAACTCTCCCGTCTTTCTGTTGATAATTTTCCAGAATCGCGATAATAGTTCTGCCCATAGCAAAAGCCGTGGCGTTCAAAGTGTGGACGAATTCTGTCTTATCTCCTTCTTTATGCCTTATCCCCAATCGCCTGGCTTGAAAGTCAGTACAATTTGAGCTGGACATTAATTCCCGGTATCTCTTTTGCGAAGGAATCCAGACCTCTATATCATAGGTAGAAGCAGAAGGCCGGGCCATATCTGCGGTGCAAAGATGGACCAACCGGTAGGGCAATCCCAATTTTTGCATCAATTTTTCTTCAAGGGAAATAAGGAATTGATGCTCCTCTTTAGAGTCCTGCGGCTTGGTGAAACTAAACATTTCCACCTTGTCAAACTGATGAACCCTGAATATGCCTTTGGTATCTTTCCCGTAAGAGCCGGCTTCTTCCCGAAAACAAGAAGAAAAACCCATATACCTCTTGGGCAGTTCGTCTTTGTCAAAAATCTCTCCCTGATGCATAGGTCCAAGCGCCTGTTCAGCGGTCCCCACAAGGTATAAATTGTCTTTCTCCAAGAAATATCTTTCAGCTCTATCTTCTTCTGTATCAACATACCCCATTGCCTGCATCATTTCCGGCCTAATAAGGGTGGGTGGGATTATTGGAGTAAATCCTTCTTTCAAAAGCGCATCCATTGCCATGTTTATCAAGGCGAATTCCATTAAGGCAGCTTCGTTTTTCAATATGCCAAATCGGGCGCCGGAAATTTTCGCCGCCCTCTCGGCATCTATCAAATCCAGACCCTTGCCGATTTCTGTGTGGTCTTTCGGCTCAAAATCAAACTTTGGCGCTTTCCCCCATTCTCTGATTACCTTTTTATCCTCCTCGCTCTGGCCGACAGGCACATCATCAAGCGGGATATTGGGTATCAAAGCATAAAGCGCTTCAAACCCTTGCTCAATAATTTTTAACTGGTCTTCTTTCACCCTTAAGTCCCCTTTAATCTTTTTTGCTGTTTCTATATCCGCCGGCTTTCCTTTCTGGGAAGAAATTTCGTTCCTTTGGGAGCGCAAATCCTCCACTTCGCGCCAGATAAACCGCCTTTCTTTTTCCAATCCCAAAATCTTCTCAATATCAATATCCACTCCTCTGTTTTTAAGGGCTTGCCTGATCAAGTCGGGGCTCTCCCGTAATAATTTTAGGTCAATCATAATTAGTGAATTAAAAATGTAAAACTAAAAATGTAAAACAACAATGTAAAATTAAAAAATTTTGGATTTTGAGTTGTCATTTTTATTTTTTCATTTTTCGTTTTTCATTTCCTCGGCCGCATGGTGGGGAACAGAATCACTTCGCGGAGCGAATGCGAGTCGGTCAAAAGCGCCACTAATCGGTCAACTCCCAGCCCAAAACCGGCGGCCGGCGGCATTCCATATTCCAGCGCCTCCAGGAAATTCTCGTCAATTCTCATTCCTTCCTTAAAGCCGGCCCTATACATCTTTTCTTGCTCCTGGAATCTTTCTCTCTGAATCTTGGGGTCATTAAGCTCTGAAAAGGCGTTCACCATCTCCCACCCTCCGATAATCAGCTGCAAATTCGCCAATCGCTTATCATCTTTGGCTTTTGCCAGCGGGAAATTGCCATGCGGATGGTGAATGACAAAAGCAGGGTTCCAGATTTTATCGCGCGAGCATTGCTTATAAATTTTGTCAGCGATTTCGGCAAATCCTTCGCCTTTCTCAATTTTTATTTTCATTTCCTTGGCTTTCTTTGCTAACGCTTCCGGATGAATCGTCTCTAAATCAATTTTTACGTCTTTTTTGATAAGCTGATAAAAATCAATTCTTTTCCAAGGGGTCTTAAAATCAATCGTCTTGCCCTGATATTCTATCTTGAACGTTCCAAAAATCTTTTTAATGACCGAAGCCAGCATTTGCTCGGTGAATTTCATCAAATCCTTGTAATCGGCGTAAGCCCAGTAAAACTCCAAAAATGTAAATTCCGGATTATGATACCTGTCCATTCCCTCGTTCCGGAAATCCCTGCCTATTTCAAAGACCTTTTCAAAACCGCCGACTAAAAGCTGTTTCAGGTAAAGCTCCGGCGCAATGCGAAGATACAAGTCCATATCCAAAGCATTAAGATGAGTGATGAACGGCTGGGCTTTGGCTCCGCCGTAAATTGTTTGCAGAATAGGCGTTTCCACTTCAAGGAATCCCTGTTCAATGAGAAAACTCCTCAATTCGTTTATTATCTTATGCCTTAAAATAAATTTCTCCCTGACATCTTTGTTAAATATGAAATCCAGATATCTTTTTCTGAATCTGTCTTCCGCATCTTTCAGGCCATGCCATTTCTCCGGCAAGGGCAAGATTGACTTTGCCAGAATCTTAAAATCATTGACTAAAAGAGTTTTCTCTTTCAGTTTGGTTTTGAAAAGAACGCCTCTGGCTTCAATAAAATCGCCAATATCAAAATATTTCTGAAGCAATTCGTATCTTTTCGGCCCGAGATTGTCCTTTTTGAAAAATAATTGGATTTTATCAGTGCCATCTTCTATGTCGGAAAAAGTCGCTCCTCCATGTCCTCTGAAGGATTTTATCCTGCCGGTTAAAATTATCTCTTTTTTCGCCCGCTCCAATTTCGCAAAATCCTTCAGCGAGTCGCAAATAAAATGCGTCCTTTTGGTGGTTAAAGGAAAAACATCCACCCCCGCTCTCTGCATGGCTTTCAATTTTTCAACTCTTGATTTCTTAATTTCGTCTATTTGGGGCATCTAAACGATATGGTTAATTATCAATTATTAATCATTTATCAATTCTATGATATTTATCCCCGAAAAGCAACAAGCCCTTTTTTAAGGAGGTAAATCACTACGATGATTACTGCGAGTATTACGAAACCCGACCTCGTTGCCTAACAGGGGACAATTTGTCTCGCAGGGGAATCAACGAACCAGGACTTGACAAGGACTTGACGGGGACTTGACGGGTCGCACCCGACTGTCGGGTGCGACCCTAACATTCGGTAAATTCCAATTTTTGGTCTGGGTTTCTCTTTTACGCTTTTCGTTTTGCATTTTGAGCTTTTTATCCTGTGGATAACTTTCCCCTAAAAATTACGCCACCCGGCGGCGTAGTGAGATTCCTTATGTCTATCGTGGCTTCCGACATTTCACGAAAATTACGCCACCCGGCGGCGTAATTTTCTCCTAACAAGATTCCTTTGAATATTGATATACTTAAAGAGAATAAAAAACAAACCGAGTGTTCGGTTTGAGGGATAAATTTGCCACTTATTTTCTGCCTATATTATACCATAGCAATCCTTATTCTGTCAATGTCCGGTCCCCTGTCTGGCCGCCAAAATACCATTCCAAAACCTCTTTCACGGTTGGGGCCACTGCCACATGCATTCCCAATCCCTCCTCAACCATCAGGGTCAGGACAATTTGCGGGTCATCATAGGGCGCAAACACGGTTATCCAGCTGTGGTAGTATCCCTCGCGGGGAATTTCGGCAGTCCCGGTCTTCGCCCCTGCTTTGACCAGCAAATCGTTCAAGACAACAGCTGAGCCGTAAGTGACAGCGCCCCTCATCCCCTGTTTGACAATATTCAGATTATCCGCATCAACAAAATTATCCCTTAAAACAAATGGCGCAAATTCCTCTATCGCTCCCTTGTTTTTGTCAACTATTTCTTTGACAATTTGGGGCTTGAACAATGTCCCGCCATTAACAAGGGCGGCAAAGGACGAAGCCACTTCCAGCGGGGTTACTGACAAAAATCCCTGGCCAATGGAAAGATTGTAAGTGTCTCCGGGCATCCAAATGCTCTCTGGCGAAGAAAAATTCTTTTTCTTCCATTCTTTATCCGGGACAAACCCCGCTATTTCGCCGAACAAATCTATGCCCAATTTTTCGTTCCAGCCGAAATGCTCTAAATATTCCTTAATTTTTTCCGGGCCCAATCCCTCAAAATTCTTATATCCTCCGCCGACAGTATAAAAGAAAACATTGCAGGAACGGGCGATGGCATCTTTGACGCTGGTAATGCCGTGAACCATCCAATCCTTAAAAGTAAAGGGCTGGTCCGGGAACCAGGGATTGTCAACGACAATCTGTCCCTGGCAATTTACCGTTGTATTTTCTGCGATAATCCCCTCTTGTAAAGCGGCGGCGGCAATAAGGGGTTTAATGGTAGAGCCGGTCACATATCGGCCGGCTATTGCTCTGTTCAGAAACGGCATATCCTTATTGCCGGCCAGCGCATCCCACTCATCTTCGCTGATGCCTTTACTGAAGAGATTGTTGTCAAAACTCGGGAAGCTGACCATGGCTAAGACCCCGCCGGTTTTGGGGTCTATGGCCACGCCAGCCGCCCTCTTCACTCCCGCGCTTTTCATTTGGATAGACATTGTCTCATAAAGTTTTTTCTGCAATCCGGCCTCCATCCATAAAACCAAGCTATCGCCCGACTCTGACGGTTTAACCATTTCCTCTGACATAATCTCGCCATAGACATCTCTCTCGTATTTTATTTCTCCGAGCTGCGGGGAAAGATAATTATTATAAAAATCCTCCAGCCCCGCGTTTTGACCGCTCTCCCGATAATAGCCGATAACATGCGAAAAAACCGGCCCGTCCGGGTACTCCCGCTTCCCGGCGTTTTTCATGCTGAATCCTTCCAATTTTTCGGCATTGGATTCAAATAAAATAAGCTTTTGATAATCAAGATTCTGATAGACCAAAACCGAATTGTTTTCAGCGCTGTTGATTTTTTCCTCCACTGCCTCGGGTTTTGTTCCCAAAATCCAGGCAATTTTGTTAAAAATTATCTGCCTTGCTCCTCCCATCTTTTCCATTTTCCCCTTGTCAAAAATTAAATCATACGAAGGCCGGTTAAAAACCAGTTGCTCGAAGTTTTTATCATAAATAATCCCTCTTTGCGCCTCCAGCTTGCTGACTACGAATTTATTCTTTTGGGCCAGGGCGGAAAACTTGTCATACTGCATAATTTGAAACTGGAAACTTCTGACAGAAATAGCGACAATTAAAACAAAAAAAATCAGCCCTAGGATTTTAAGAGACCGGGACCTTATGGGTACTTCCAGTTTTTTGCCGAAAGAGGTCTGCTCTTTTTTCTGGACCAAAGCGTCGCAAAAAACTTCTTCCGGCTCTATCTCTAGCCCTATTCTTTTAATTCGTATCTTATCTAATTTTTGCTTTAGAAATAACATTGAACAATCTAACCATCCAGTAAATTATTATCCCTGCCAAAAAATTGATGATAAGGCCGGATATGTTAAAAAACAATCCTTGGCCAGCCGAGATGAACATAAAAATAATCTCGTAGAAAAGCAGGGCTGAAAAGAAAATAACAGCAAAGCTCGCGAATCTTTTTGGGTCAAATAAGGGCTTCGCCCGCTTGACGGCAAAAGCGATTAAGACCCCGACTAAGGTAAAAATTCCCATAAAATACGGGGAAAACAAGTCCAGATAAAAGCCGGCAAGCGCTCCTATTATCAAGCCCGACTTATCTTCTTTTTTTTCAAAAAAATTCACCAAAATTACGGCGACCAACAGCGTGTTCCAAGCCCCTCCCCGTATTTTGAAATGCGACAAATAGCTGGCCTGGAAAATGGCTAAAAAATAAAAAGCTATAAATGAAACAATAACTTTTATCGCCTGCATCAGTCAGTAATTACGAATAATAATGTCGCTTCCTGGATTTTGAAAAAATCCTCCACCTCTGCTTTCTGAAAGGGCTCAATGTCGGTATTGCCGGTCTTGGCAATAACTCCGACCAACAGGTTTGGTTGGTATCCGCTTTCATGCCCGCTTGTAAAAACAAGAGCGCCAATCGGGACTTCAACGTCTTTGGGCATTAAGTCCAAGGTTATCTTTTCGTTTCCTTCGCCTTTGGCCAGGGCTTGAATGTTCGTGTCTGCTATTTTGACGCTGAATTTTATCCCGGCGTCGGTCAGCAGGCGAACGCGGGAAGAACGGCGGTGAACCTCTGTTATCTTGCCGACCAAAACTTTTTCATAAGTGATTACGGTCATCTCTTTGATTATCCCGTCCTCGCTGCCCTTATTGATAACCAAATAATCCCCGGCTAAATCTTCTGTCAAAATAGCCGCCTCTTTCAGAGAGAAATCTTGCGCCAATCCCAAATCCAGGGCAAGCCGCAACCTCTGATTTTCTTCCTGAAGCTCTTGAAAATCCAGCAGGTTGGCTAATAACGCCCGGTTTTCTCTCTTCAGGTTTTGATTCTCGTCCTTCAGATTAGAAGCATTAAAAAATCCGGCCCAAAAATTGGAACCGCTCTGTCCCCTTTCCCAGCACCACGATTCCAGAGAACCGCTTATGGAATGAAAAACAGACCTGATGGGCTGTCGGAGGAAAATAAAAATCAGGATAATGAAAACCGCCGCAACCAACCAAACAAGTTTTTGATTTTTCTTAATCCAGGACATCATGAGAGTAATGATTTTATCATTTTAACAAAAATCAATGACTTTTGGAAGGAACGATTCCAGGAATCAAAAAGCGCGGTCACTGTAAGAGAGCTACCTACTTTGGCGCAAAGCACTATCATCGGCCTTGGAAGATTTCACTTCCGAGTTCGGGATGGGATCGGGTGGAGCACTTCCAGTATAGCTCCCTTGCAGTAACCGCGCTATTTCAATTTATGTTAAGGACTCTTAAAAAGGAAATCAAGGTAAAAATTATGACTGATTAGTACCTCTCGACTAAACCCTTTACAGGGCTTGCATCTGAGGCCTATTAAGGTTGTCATCTCCAACCTGTCTATGAGGATTAATCTTGGGAGGGGCTTCCCGCTTATATGCTTTCAGCGGTTATCCTGTCCTAACTTAGCTACCCAGCAATGCCCTTGGCAGGACAACTGGCACACCAGAGGTTAGTTCACAGAGGTCCTCTCGTACTATCTGCAACTTCCCTCAATCCTCGTCGCTTGCGGTAGATAGGGACCAACCTGTCTCACGCATATTATTTGTCTCCTGTTACCAGAAGTATGGACTATATCATCTGCCAATGTGTAAATTATACATTGGAGACCGACGTGTTATAAAGGGTTTAAGCCTTTATCTATTAATCTATGAATACCAATGATTAATAAGTCTCTACGGGGCTAACCCGCCCAAGGCGGGTAGCTTCCCTCGATGTTATCCTAGCACACGACAGGTTGCGGCGCAAGGACTTCATCGATATTAGTCGGTTTTTACACTAAACATTGCTGCTTAGCGCCGCCGTATTTGACGGTTTGAACCCAGCTCGCGTATCACTTTAAATGGCGAACAGCCATACCCTTGGGAGCTGCTTCACCCCCAGGATGTGATGCATTTTACCTACTATTTCTAGCAGAATAGACTATACCACCATCCGCCAATATCTGAATATTTTGGCGGCGATCGGCGTTTGATAATGGTTGTCCAGCTTAGATCGCCACTATCTCATCTATTTATTTTAAAAATAGATTCAGTCGTTACGGGGTCAAATGAACTTTATAACTCATATCAGGAATTATGTATGGTTTTATGATTTTACAAAACATTCTCGCCTCTGAACTTGGGATATAAATATTCCAAGCCATTTTCTGACGATGAATTCGAGCGTTTATCTTAAAATTATTTTTAAGACACTCTAACAATAGATGCTGTTCTTGTTTTGTAAAAGAATTAGTGCTTATTCTTAGCGCATTGCAATCATTTCTTTTATAACCATCATCCATAAACCAAATTGCTAAAGACAAAGGACTTGTCAAAATTTTTATAACATTACGAGGCACTCGCTTTGTTCTATCCTTATAAAATATTCTATAGAAATCATTAAGAAAAACATTGCTGAAGGTATCGAATTTATAATGTCCATACCTTTTTCCAGTTGTGCTATCTATTTTTTGCAAAGAATATTTTATTTTATTAGGGACTAAGTTAGAAAATTCTTTATATTTCCATTCAACATACTCTTTTTGTTTGACACTATGGTCAATTCTCAAACGAGTATTTTTTCCATTTAGCTCTAATGCGCCATCACCTAATAATGTGCCGATTAATACTTCCTTTTGTCTTGGAGTTAAATTTATCTGACTTCCCACGGTATTACCCATTCTTTTATTCAATATCCTACTTAAGTAGAATATTGAGATTAAAATACATATTTTAATTGTAGCAGAAAAGAATTTGGGTTTCACCGTTATGAGCCGATTTTAGGCATCTACTTCACAGTAGAAGCGGCCAATCACTTAGCCGACATCGCTATCTTCCATTGTCTCTAATGGTATGGACTATATCTTCACCCGCCAACATTTGTAAAATTATGGCGGAGCCGGCATATTATAAGAGGTGTTCTTTGTAAAGAATCTCTCTTATCCGCTATATAATATAGCAAGTCTCTACGGG
>Ga0066650_10000525_pt1 | contig 12908 bp, 11 predicted proteins | sample CryGey092014_all_FD_59539 | JGI IMG/M metagenome (GOLD analysis project Ga0066650, IMG submission 59539) | Groundwater microbial communities from aquifer - Crystal Geyser CG23_combo_of_CG06-09_8/20/14_all | ecosystem: Environmental > Aquatic > Deep subsurface > Groundwater | place: USA: Utah...
AGATGTTTAAAAAAAGACAGCACCTTTGATGTGTTACTTCTAAATTTTAAATGTATAAAAAAAGAAGGATTACTTCTCTATGTCTTGGATGATATTTAAGAAAAAAGTGATCAGCAGCATATAATCTCTTGAGTAAAGAAATATTTTCGTGAACTTTTTTATTAAATAATCTTTTAATTATATAAAAATTCAATTTTCGGGGTAGATTCTTAAAATTATTAAATGCTGAGGAGCTACATTATTAAGAATATGGCCAATCTATGATTCATTCACTTTTTTCCCTCTTTATTTAAATTTGTGGTATTGATTTGGGCGTTTTGTGTAAAAATACTCTATACTAAAAAGAGAAACTGTAAAAGGTAAGAAAAAAGACGATGAATCGCCTTCAAAATCTAATTTATCTTCTTTTAAAGTTAATAGATAATTTGAGGGAAGTATTTACTGCAATTTTTACTTCCCTCAAGCCATACCGAGAAAGAGATATCTAGATGGACCCCCTCCTGGCAACATCAAGGCAAGCAGCAAGGTGTTTTAAGGCTTGCTCAAGAATCTCCTCATCCTCAATTAAGGATCGTAGAAGTGTAGCACGAAAGTCAACAGATGGATACTTTCGAAATAGTGATAGTGAAGTATCCTCTTCATTAATGTTTTGATTGAGTGTCTGGGTAATATTGCATATAACTGGTTTTTATACGTAATGTTTTCATATAAGCATCTTATTCTGCAGATTACACAAATATTATCAAAACTTAAAAATCGCTTATACTTACATGATAGCGATTTCAAGAAATTATGCAAAATGTTTTTTTACTCCTGAATCAGCTCCTTAACTTTCATAACAGTCGTAATATTCATCCTCTCAATCTCCGAAAGCTTCATATTTATATATTTCACAGTCTCTTCTAAATTAGGAATCATCACGTATTCTAAAGCATTTACTCTTCTTCTAGTTTTTTCAATTTCCTCTGCCAAAAGCTCCGCTTTTTTCTCAATTTCAGCAAGTTTAACTAAATCTTCTAAAATAGAAGAAAACTCTTTTAAAGAAAGGTCAAGTTCTCCTGATGTTCCTAAAAATCCATAAGATAAAATGTCTCCCTCTGATGCAAACGAAAACTCAGGTACTCTTACTCCCATGATATTTTTATAAGCACAAGAAAGAGAGGTTTTCTTTTTTGATGACATTAAAGCTTCTCCAATAGTTTCAGGAGTCATCATGGAGCTTGCGATAATAAACTTTTTAAAAGCAGAAGAAAGCCTTTCTTCGATCTGCTCTCGAAGTGATTTACTTTCTTTAATAATATTCATAAATTCCCGCATCAGACCATCTCGCTTTTCCTTTAAAAGCTTATGACCTCTTTTTGCTACCTTCACTCTCTTCTTGAGCTTTAAAAGCTCCATTCGGGTTGGATTTACCGCTAAAATCATAAAATAAATTCAAAATTAAAAATGCAAAACATCACCGTCGTCACCCTGATCCGCCGAAGTCCGCAGACGAAGGCGAAGAAGGATCTCAACTTATCAGTGTACTCGAAGGCTGAGATTCTTCGCTCCGCTGCGGCTCCACTCAGAATGACAATTATTTTTAGGTATTGGACATTCCACCTTCGTTCGCGAACTTCGGCGAATTGGGGCTTGATTAGTCCGCCTGAGGCGGATTAATTAGAAATTTGAAATCTTTAGTACTAAGATCTCTTTTAAACCACCGATATAACTTAAGAAGATTTAACTTTCTCTTTTACCTTCCTCGGCATGTATTTTCTAATTTGTTCTTCCGTCACTCTCTTTAGCTCTTCTTCAGGCAAAATAGAAAGAAGTTTCCAACCAAGATCGAGTGTTGTAATAATACTGCGGTCCTCGTTTTCTTTCTGTCTTACAAATTTATCTTCAAATTCTTCGGCAAATTTTAGGAATTTTTTATCAGCATCAGATAAAGCTGCTTCGCCTAAGATCACTGCAAGTTCTCTTACTTCTTTTCCTCGAGCGTAGCTTGCAAAAAGCTGATTTAAAACTGCCGAGTGATCTTCGCGGGTTTTTCCTTCACCAATGCCTTTATCTTTAAGCCGAGAAAGAGAAGGTAGTACATCAATTGGAGGATAGATTCCTTTGTGGTGAAGCTCCCGAGAAAGCATAATTTGTCCTTCTGTAATATACCCTGTAAGATCAGGAATGGGGTGAGTTTTGTCGTCTTCAGGCATAGAGAGAATAGGAATTTGAGTAATAGATCCAGGCTTTCCTTTAATAAGCCCTGCTCTTTCATAAATGGTAGAAAGGTCAGTATAGAGATATCCAGGATATCCTCTTCTTCCCGGTACTTCCTTTCTTGCAGCAGAAACTTCACGCAAAGCTTCACAATAATTTGTCATATCAGAAAGAATTACCAAAACATGCATATCTTTTTCAAAAGCAAGGTACTCTGCACAAGTAAGCGCCATTCTAGGAATAGCAATTCTTTCGACAATAGGATCGCTAGCCAAGTTAATAAAAAGTACGGTTCTCTGAATTGCACCTGTTTTTTTGAAGTCTGAAATAAATAGATCTGCTTCTTCAAATGTAATACCAAGTGCTGCAAAAACTACTGCAAACTCTGCTTCTTTTTCTCCTCCTTCTTCACCTCTATCTCCTTCTTGCTGCGGTTTTACTACTTTTGATTGCCTGACAATTTGCGATGCAATACGCGCATGAGGAAGGCCAGATCCTGAGAAAATAGGAAGTTTTTGCCCTCTAACCAATGTATTCATTCCATCAATTGCCGAAATCCCAGTTTGAATAAAGTCATTAGGATAGCTTCTGGCATAAGGATTAAGGGGATTTCCATTGATATCTAAACGCTTATCAGGAATAATTTCTGGTCCTTTGTCAATTGGCTTTCCTGCACCATTAAAAACTCGGCCAATTATATCAGAAGATACTGGAAGAGTTTGAGTCTTTCCCAAGAAACGAACCTTGATCTTTTTTGCGTCAAGGCCACGAGACTCCTCAAACATCTGCACGAGCGCCATGTCTCGATCTATTTCCAAAACTTTCCCTCTTCTTATTTCTCCAGTTTGCATCTTAATTTCCACCAACTCTTCAAATTTCACGCCTGATGTTTTTTCTACAATTAAAAGAGGGCCTGCGATTTCTTTTACAGTTTTGTATTCTTTGAGCATAAAAGTGATTTTAAAACTAAAAGATGAAGTGTAAAGCAAAGTTTAGGTGTAGGTTTAGAGAGGAATCAGGAATTACGAATCACGAATCACGGGTTCTAGATACACTAGGTAGACGGATAGACGAAAGCTCTTACTTTTAACTCCAGCGTATCTGAGAACTCTTTTCTGCACTTAACCCAAATTCCTAATAGCTTAAATAGCTCTAATATCCTAATAGTCCTCACTCATTTTTCTCAGTAACCTCATTAATTTCCCTCCTTAATATCTTCAATCAACTTCTCTAGATCCTCAAGTTTACTCTCTGGCACCATCTTTGCTCTTGCAATTTTATTCCGGGAATCTAATTCTAAAATATTTTTTAGTTCTACTCCTTCTTGCTCTAAAGCCCTCTTAACTTCATTATGAAAAGTGATGATTGCTTTAAGGATTAAATACTGTTTTCTTAAAGAAGTATAAGTATCAATATCATCAAAAGCATTCTGCTGTAAGAAATCCTCACGAATAGACTTTGCAGTTTGTAAAATAAGCTGATCAGATGCTGATAGAGCTTCTACTCCCACAAGACGTACAATTTCCTCAAGTTCCGCCTCTTGCTGCAAAAGACTCATTGCCTTTTCTCTTATATCTACCCAGTCGCTTGCAATTTCTCTTTTAATATAATTTCCTACATTATCAAGGTAAAGAGAATAACTTTTCAGCCAATCAATAGCAGGAAAATGTCTTTGATAGGCAAGAGAAGCATCAAGTCCCCAAAAGACTTTCACTACCCGTAAAGTATTCTGAGTAACAGGTTCAGAAAGATCTCCCCCAGGAGGAGAAACTGCTCCCACTGCTGTTAGAGAGCCAACCCTCTCATCAGACCCAAGACACTTTACTTCTCCTGCTCTCTCATAAAATTGAGCGGTTCTTGAGCCAAGATAAGCAGGATAACCTTCCTCACCAGGCATCTCCTCTAGTCGTCCTGATATTTCCCGAAGAGCTTCCGCCCAACGAGAGGCAGAATCTGCCATCAAAGCAACTTTATATCCCATATCACGATAATATTCAGCTAGAGTTATTCCCATATAAATTGATGCTTCTCTTGCTGCAACAGGCATATTAGAAGTATTGGCAATAAGAACTGTTCTTTTCATAAGAGGTTCACCTGAGCGAGGATCTTTAAGTTCTGGAAACTCAGTTAAAACATCTGTCATTTCATTTCCTCGCTCCCCACAACCAATAAAAATAATAATATCACTATCAGCCCATTTAGAAAGCTGATGTTGAACCACGGTTTTTCCCGATCCAAAAGGACCCGGAACGCAAGCAGTACCACCCTTTGTAATGGGGAAAAAAGTGTCGATTACTCTTTGGCCAGTAATCAGAGGCTCGGATGGAATAAGCTTTTCTTTATAAGGCCTTGATTTCCTAATAGGCCATTTTTGCATTAAGGCGATTTCCTTGGTTTTCTTATTCTCTGTTTCTATCTCGCATACAGTATCAGTAACAGTAAATTCTCCAGATTTAATATTGGTAATCCTTCCTTTCATCCCCTGCGGAATCATTATTCTGTGTTCTACAAGGGTAGTTTCAGGAATAACTCCAATAATATCTCCTTCTTCTACTTCATCGCCTTTCTTTTTCTTCGGTATAAAATTCCACTTCTTTTTTCTATCTAAAGAAGGTACAGAAATTCCTCTTGTGATGTAATCCCCTGCTTTATCTTTTATTATATCAAGGGGTCTTTGGATGCCATCATAAATCGAACTCATAATCCCAGGTCCAAGCTCAGCAGAAAGAGGCATGCGAGTTGTCTCAACGGGCTCTCCTGGCCCAAGACCTGATGTATCTTCATAAACCTGAATAGATGCCAAATTCTTTTTTAGCCCAATAATTTCTCCAATAAGTCCTTTATCACTTACTTTTACTACATCAAACATTTTGGCATTAGGGATTCCTTCCGCAACAACTAGGGGGCCTGAAACTTTTATTATTTTGCCTAAGGAAGAATTTTTATTAGTAGTAGACATAATATTAATAGGACAAATTATAAGTATTTTCAATCTTCAAAAGCTTCAAATTACTAATGACTAAGCAAAGAATCACGAATTAAGAATCACGAATCACAAATTTTAGATACACCACTAAATAAATAAACGAGAACTCTCGTTTCTACTCTAGCACATCAGAGAACTTCTCTTGATACTCAACCTAACTTTCCTAATAGCCTAACATTCTAAATATTCAGTCATTGGACATTCATTGGAAATTTTTAATTAGAAATTAGACATTTGCAACCTATAAATTATGAAATTACCTTGATAGTATGTCTGACCCTACTGCTTTTTCAATAACTCCTTTCATCTTCCTCATACCTATTTCCTTTGATCCCGTATGGTCCGGAATAACTACCACCGCAGGTAATACTTGTCCTTCTATTTCTCTTAACTCTTCTTTTAAAATATTATAAAAATATTCGGTAATAAATAAGATTCCAATATCATTCTGTCCTTTAATCTTAGCAAGTTTATCGACTGCTTCTTTTTCATTCTCAACCACAAAAACTTTAAGCCCTACAGCATAAAAACCTAAGACAGCTTCTTTTTCGCCTAATACTGCTATTTTGTATTGTAAATTATTTTTTGTATCTTCTCTTGGCATATGTAAATATCACTTCTGAAGGTGACACGACGTCGTGTCACCTTCTTAATTTAATATAAAATTCCAATATACTTTTCGATTTCTTCTCTAGGAATTCTTCTTAACTTTCCAATCATAATAATTCTTAAAACTCTTACTTCATTTTCTTTCGCAAGCATATATCCTATAACCGGTGCAATACCTAGAGAAACTTTATTTTCTTCTTTTAAAAACGACATTTCAAAGTCATAAATAAGCTTATCTAAAATAGAGAGGGAGTTATTTTTTGAATAATAATCTATAGTCTCTTCTACAATTTTCCCATAAGGAGAATCTTTAAATTCTCCTGGTAATTTCTCTAAACCTAATGACAAAAGTTTAGCAAAAAACTTCAGGTCAAAACTTCCATGAGGAGTAAGAACTTTCTTAAGAAACTTCTTATCTTTTTCTAGAATCTTTGCTCTTATAAAGGTTTTAATATTATAGAGATCTATCCATATTTTAATGAGATCTTTAATAACTTGATAATAGCTTAGCTTACTATATTCTGACAACAAGCCAAAGTAAGCTTTATCTAAAGCAAAATCTATTTCTTCTGGCTCTTTTGTTTCCTTGGCTCTGTCAATAAACTTAAAAAAAACATTTTCTTTTTCTTGTTCTGAAGTTTCCTCTTCAATCTCATTGTTAGAAATATATTTTTTAAGCTTCCCTTTTGAAACATTACCTAACCCAGATAAGTAATTATCTCGAATCTCTTTCTTTTCTAATCTTGCTTTTAATAAAACTTTAGCGTTCTGAACATCATACTTAAGCCACAAAAAGCTTAAATCTTTGTGAGAAGAAGGCGGAGTAATTTTTAATATAAACTTCTTGGTTCTTTTCAGGTGACTATTCAGAACTTTCTGAAAATCTTCAGGGCGACTTATCAGACTTAAATCATCAGTAAACGTAGTTTCGTTCAAAACAGAAGTAAAAATATTAGGATCAGAGGAAGACAGCATTCTTTCTACTTTTTCTTTATCCAAAAGAAGATTTTCCAGAGCCCGAATCCTACCCATACTATAGGCAAAAATTTCATCATCTTGAATTTTAATCTTATAAATCATTTGCTAACTAAATAAATATTTAATCTCTAGCCAAATAAAATATCAGCTACATCTTTTTCTAAGTCTTCTTTTATCTGCGCAAGAAGAGAAGCAAAAGAATTATCAATTTCAGTTTCTTTTGTCTTTATAATAAAACCGCCTTCAATTTTGCTAGAAGCATCAAACTTGGCATTTGGTATAACCTTTTTAATTTCTTTCTCTGTTATCTCCAACCTCTTTTTAGGGATAACAAAAACACCCTCTCTACCATGTGGAGTCTTCTTAAGAAGCTTTCGAATGATCTCAACATAATCTTTATCTGGAAGATCAACTATTTCTCTTAAAACCTCATTAAAAATATTATCAATCTCTGCTTGTTTCTTAGAAAGAATTTCCTTTTTTGTATCAAGTTCCATTTCTATTTCCTTCTGTTCTTTTAAAAACCTCCTCCTCTCTCTGGTCCTACTTTTCATGGCAAGTCGTTCTGTTTCTATTTCTCTTGCTGCTTTGTTATTAAGTCTTTTAATCTCTTTTTCAGCCTCTGTATTAATCTTTGCTGTCTCATCTTCAGCATCTTTGATTATTTTGTTTAGAATATCTTTAAGGGCCACCTTAGAAGTTTAAAATTCAAAGTTCAAAAATTAAAAAATATCTTAGGGGCTAGGCATCAGGGACTAGGCACTAGTGATAGAAGCGCAAAGTTTAAAGCTAAAAGCATGAAGCAAAAAAATAAGAATTAAGAATATGGAATTTAGAAAATCTACCGAACCTGATATCCTAGTTGCCTAGTAGCCTAATTTCCTATTCTACCGGAATACCATTAATTAGAAGAATACTTGCAAGAAGACCAAGTACTGCATAAGTTTCAACCATTGCGGCAAGGATGATCATTTTTCCTGACTCTTCTCCTCTTTTTGCAACAGTGGAAATTCCTGATGTTACTACTCTTCCTTGATGAATCCCAGAGATAAGACCGGTGATAGCAATAGGAAGACATGCAAAAAGAATTTGCCATCCAGTCACAGTACTGATATCTATCGGACTAGACAAAAGCTGAATTTTCATAATAACCCAGAAAGCTCCCAAGAAACCATAAATTCCTTGAGTTCCTGGAAGAGCTTGAAGAAGGAGAAGCTTACCAAATTTTTCCGGCTGTTCTGCTACAACTCCTGCAGCAGCTTCTCCAGCCATCCCCACTCCTTTTACAGAGCCAATTCCACAGGCAATAACCGCAATTGCAGCACCCAAAATCGCAAGTGCAATTCCTAAGGTCATATCTTTAAATTAAAAATTAAAAATGCAAAATTAAAAATGATTTAGGTTGTAGGTTATAGGGGGTAGGGGGTAACTTTTCTATAATCTAATCTCTATTCCCTAATCCCTACAACCTAATCCCTAATATCCTAGTAGCCTTCAACTTCTAAAAACTAGAAAATTATTAGGCTAATCTCCAATCTCGATATACTTCGTTTCCCTTCGGAATGGCTTAAAAGTATTTCCGCCACCTTCCAAGAATTTGGTAAAAAACTCTACGAACTGCAACCTTCCAGAGTGAATAAACGAACCTAAAGAGCTAATCGCGAGATTAAAAAGATGGCCGCCAATCAAAATCAAAGCCATAACTACAACACCCACATAAGGGATCATATCTCGGCATAATTGAGCTACCATATTGACTACTATGCCAATAATAGCTGTGGAAAGCCCTAATGCTAAAAGCCTAGAGTAAGAAAGAGTATCACTCAAGTATCCTATTACCTTATATAGGCTCAATACTCCAGAACCAATTTTCAAAAAGATATTCTTTTGGTGCCTTCCTTGAGTTAGTACTAAACCTACCGTACTGATAATTACTAAAAGTTTACTAGTTACCTGTAAAGTAGAAGGTAATACTCCTACATTTGTAAGAGCAAAGAATACTAAAAGAACTATAAATATTATCCATAAAGCATCGGTTAGTAAAGCATTTTTATAATCCTTTTTCAAAATTTTGCCATACATAGATACTCCAATTCCGAAAATTATTTGCAGTATTCCTAAAGCCAAAGACAGAATTAGAACATTAACAGGATTCTTAACAGGATCAATCAGTTTTATCTTCAATAAAAAAGTCTTAATAGCTCCAAAAGACTCAGGGAAGATATCAGGTGATGCTCCGAACCAGCTTCCAAATAGAGCTCCAACTATCAAAGTTGAGATACCTCCGTAGAAAAGAAGTTTTATTAGCTTTTTGCCTTCAAGACCTAAATCTAATTTTCTTAAAGCAATCCGACTTAAAATCATAAGAAGGATTCCATAGCCTGCATCAGAAAGACATACTCCAAAAAAGAGAATAAAGAAGAAAGATAAAAAAGGAGTTGGATCAAGCTCCGTTGATTTTGGCATACCGTAAATTTTAGTTACTGCCTCAAAAGGGGTAATAATTCCCTTATTATGAATAGCAACTGGTGCTTCTTCCCCTCTTCTAGGTTTTACTTCTATAAGAGCAGTATTTTGGGAAATTTTTGCTAAATTTTCTTTTAAAAATCTAAAGTTATCTTTTGCGATCCATCCTGATATTAAAAGTACTTTTTCTGTGGAGGTGAACTTTCTTTTGGTGTCTTCAGCGTTTCGCTTTAAAAGTAAACTGTCGTAGAAACATTTAAGATCTAATCTGTACCTAAGGAGCTCTATTGCCTTTTGCTTTTGACTATTTATTCTTTTTTGTAAACTTGCAATTTCTTTGTCAATTTCTTCTATTCTTTCTTTAGCAGTAGCGTCAAAATCATAGCTAAGCTTTCTCTCGTTAAAGTTGAACTCTCTCAAAAAATTATTGACATTATTTTCTTCCTTCTTTAAAAAAACAATCATTAAAAAAGCCTCGCTTTTGTCTCTTTTTATTACTTGAACGTGGGTGCAAGGCAATTTCGAATTAATCTTGGTAACAAGTTTATCTTTTTCGCTCTGTGGAATAGTGCCGAAAATAAGAGCCACTTTATCAGTAGCACCTACTTCTGAGAATCTATAAGGAAAATCTTCCCAGCTAAAAAGAAGCTCCTTTTCTTTTTCCTGATTCTTCGTTTCCTCTTTTAGTCTTGCAATTTCATCATCTATTCTTTCACAAGTATTCAAAACTTTGTCATACTTAAAGTTTCTAAGAACCTTATTAAATTTTTTTTTAGAAACTTTTATTTTCGCCCCCAAAAACGCATCTATAAAATTTTGCTTTTCTTTTTCAAGTCCATCCAAAAACTCCAAAGCAAAACTAGTTCTTGCAATATAGGTATCTATTTCTTCTTCGCTTTTTCCACCTAATTCATTACTAGAAAGAGCTTCCTCTTTCTCAATAATCTCCATTAATCCTTTTTCTTGAAGAAACTTAAGAATCTTTCTCTCATCTTCCTTAAAGCCTATAATATTCACTTTTTGCATGGAAATAATTGCCATTTTAGACAAATTCAAAATTCAAAGCTCAAAATGCAAAAATAATTTAAGATAACACTTTTTTAATAACAAAACCTATCGCCTTTCCTTCATTTTTTAGGGTTCTTTCTTCTAGTTTTTTAAGTTTTAATTTAGTATCCTGTTTAAATTTTTCTTCTATTTTTTTAAGTTCTTTTAATATTTTTTCTTCTTCCTCTTTTTCTTCTAATCTACCTTCTTTTACACTAATTTGTCTTCTTTCTTGAAGTCCTATTTTAGCTTGCTCAAATACCTTTTTAGCTTCATCTCGTGCGTCCTGAATAATTCGTTGAGCCTTTTTTTCAGACTCTTTTATTTTCTTTAAAGGACTATTCTGCATATTAAAATTCTATATTGACAAAATAAAAAAACCGCGCGCTTTCCACGTCTTCCAAGCCCATTATAATTTAAAACAAAATTAATGTCAAAACCTGCCAACGCTTATTAATGAGTTTTATTTCTGGCAGGAAGGACAGAAAAACGTACCTCTTCCTCCTAAATTAATTCTTTTTATCTTTCCTTTACAATTAGGACATTTTTCTCCTTGTCTTTGGTAAACCTTTAAATAAGATTTAAACCTCCCTTTTTTTCCTTCTGTATCAACAAAATACTCATCTTTTGCTGTTGTCCCCCTAAACTTGATTGCTTTCTTTAAGATCTTTTTTAAACTCTCGTGAAGCAATTTAACATTTTTTCCTGACAAAGAAGAAGCTTTTCTTCGAGGATTAACCTTAGCTGCAAATAAAGCTTCGTTGGCATAAATATTTCCTACTCCTGAAACAATACTTTGATCTAAAAGTGTGAGTTTTATCGCTCTTTTTCTCCTTTGCAATCTTTTTTCTAGATCTCCCGCTGTAAAGCTTTTATCAAGCGGGTCTGGACCTACTTTCTCTTGCAGCTTGGTCAGTTCCTTTTTATTCAATAACTCAATAGTGCCAAAACCTCTTGCATCCGTAAATCTCAGTTCTTTATTTTTAGTTAATACGAATGCTACTTTTAGATAATCATCTGGTTTAGTGTTTCTCTTCCTCACAAGTAGCCTCCCAGTCATCCTAAGATGGATAACTAAGAACTTTCTACTACTCAAATGCAATACAATAAATTTACCTAGCCTTTCTGCCTTTTTTATCTTTCTACTAATCAATTCTTCTTTAAATCTTCTAAAAGAAGGTTTTCTTATCTGCTTTGCTTTTTTGGTAATTAAAACATCTTGTAATATAAGTCCAGCTACTTTTTTCTGTAAATCATTTTTAATTGTTTCTACTTCTGGGAGTTCGGGCACAAAGTAAGTTTAAAAATCAAAAATCAAAAATCAAAAAAACGCGTACTATCTTGCCTTCTTATATGTAGTCATTCTCTCTCCCAAAATAAATTTTACTAAAGCAACAAGTCCTGCGAAATTTACCATTAAAAAATATAAGAAGAAATGAAATACTTTTATTTTTTTATTTAAAAATACTGATATTAAACCAAGAAAAGCAAAAAATAGGATTATTCCTTGGACGATTAAAAACCAGTAATAAAATTTATTTTGCTGGACAAGAAAAATGTTAGAGATAAAAACTGCGATCAAAAGAGGAAAAAGAAACCAACGGATAAATTTATGTGTCCAGAGCTCGTAGCTAAAAAGAATGTTCTTTAAAGGATTGAGGAAAGAAGTTAAATATTTAACACTAGCCAGTCCTCTTACAATAATTCTCACCTTTCTTCTAAATTCTGCAAAGATATTCTCCGAAGGTTTTTCATGGCAAATCGCTTCTGGCTCGTAGACCACCCTATATCCTTTTTCAAAAATCTTAATGGGCTCCAAAAAATCAGATATAGAATCAGGTTTCAAAGGCATATAATCCTTTTTTCTTACAGCATATATAGAACCATTCGCACCTACCATTGATCCTATTTTACTTTCTAGTCTCTTGACAATTTTTTCATATTTCCAATAAATACTTTCTACCATTTCCCTACGACCCTTTTTGTATTTTAATTCTCCGCAAACACATCCTACTTTTGGATCAGAAAAGCCCCTGACAAGCTTTTTTAGAGCGTCTCTTTTATAAATACTATTTGCATCGGAAAAGACTATTACTTCTCCTTTGGCAATTTTTACTGCCCTATTTTGAGCTTCGGTTTTTCCTATTTTCTCCTTTGTACTATCAAGGATAACGCCTCTATGCAAGAATTTCTTCACTATCTTATCTGTCTTGTCATTACACCCATTTGATGCCACAATAATTTCTAACTTATCCCTCGGATAATCTAAAGACAAAGAATTCTTTAGTTTAAGTTTAATAACGCGCTCTTCATTATAAGCAGCAATTATTAAGCTTACTTTTGGTTTGTAATTTTCTTTAACTTTAACTTTTCTTTTCAAAAATAAAGATAAAATAAACAAGATTAAAGGATAACCAAAGTAGACGTAGGCGATAACGCTAAGGCTTATCCAAAATAAATATGTAGGTAGTCTTTCCATAATACTTGTTAAATTAGCAAAAAAGAATAAAGAATCACGAATCAAGAATCAGGGGATTAGGTTACTAGGCTACTGGGCTACTAGGAACTAGAGAACGTCATTCGTCCGCCTGAGGCGGGTTCGTATAGCATTCGTATTTATTCG
>Ga0066650_10000529_pt1 | contig 12808 bp, 12 predicted proteins | sample CryGey092014_all_FD_59539 | JGI IMG/M metagenome (GOLD analysis project Ga0066650, IMG submission 59539) | Groundwater microbial communities from aquifer - Crystal Geyser CG23_combo_of_CG06-09_8/20/14_all | ecosystem: Environmental > Aquatic > Deep subsurface > Groundwater | place: USA: Utah...
GCAGGAGGCAAAAATTTATCGAAAGTACGGGCTTTGCCAATGGTGAGGATTAATTGAACTATAGACTTATAAATGTCGGAAGCCCCTTTTTTGGCTTCTGCCCAAAGCAGCGATTCTTGCTCAAATATTTCTTTTTGGCTTTGGTGCATACAAACACAAAAATCTACATTGCCAATAATTTTGGTGCAATCGTATAACCAAAAATAATCTTGCGACATTTTATTTTTGAGCTCTTCTTCTCTAATGTTCGAATATTTCATGTGTTTATTTTTGTTTTTACTTTAAGGTCAATCGAATTGCCTTATAAATAATTATTTTGCTTTGTATGCCAAACATTTCGATAGGTAAACTATTGCTGTTGGTTATTTCATTTGGTTTTATTCAAATTGTTTTTTGGTCTGCTTAAATATTGGCAACAAACATATATATTATACTTAAAATGCAGACTATAAAATATTATACCCCACAAATATATAATAAATTGTAAATAAAATTGAGTTAAAAGACCATTGTATAATAAAGAAATTACTAGAGCTCTAATTTTTCTTTTATCTATTTTTTACCAACTCACACTCAAATAATTTATTTTCGCCTTCTTTAAATCCGAGTTTTTGGAGGTATTTAATATGAGAGGGGCTATTTCCTTCTGCCAGCATTTTTGTGAAGCCAGCGTTAACAAACTTTTGCCTGAGTTTGGAGTAAACGTATTTTCCGTTTTTAAAATCGCGGTATTCTGGTATTACATAATCTAATCCTATTTTTAATAGATGGTTTTCTTCTTGATGTGCTAAAAAAAGCCCAGTAATAGACATGTTTCTCAGTACAAAAAAACTTACCGTATTCATATCAGGCTTATAACTAAAGTTGGGAAAAAATTTCTGAATATCTGCATCATAAAATTCTACAAAACGGAGGAGATATTTATTATCTGGCTTTACTTCTAATATTTCAAACAACTCTTTTTTTGAGTAGGTAGTAATTAGAAAGTAAACATCAACAAAAACAATAATACTATTTAAAATACCCACAGGGTAGGCATGAATTAAAAGCCATACGTTGAAAACATCGTTGCTCCTATCAGATTCATCCACCTGAATTTAATAATGGAACTCATTGCCAATGATATAGCAACGATTCCCGATGCTATATATCCTATCCATGCTAAAATATCAATATTCATATCGTTTTGCAGCTATTAAAAGGCAGGGTTTTTAACCACTGAACTCTATTTGAAAAACCGCATTTCAAATATACGATTATTTGTCTAACTAAGCAATGAGCCCCTACTTTTGGGTAGGTGTTGTGTGTGCCAAGTTTTTATTTTTATTCTTGATTCGCTTTCCTATTTTTTTGTCTTCAGGATTTCTACTGCAATCCCAAAGCATTGAAATTACGATATTGTCCTCTATAATTTCATAAATAATTTGATAGTCTCCAGTTATCAATACTCTAACTGTATCAAACTCTGTCCTAATACCTAATTTTGGATTTTTAGAAATTGCCGAAATTTCTTTCTTGATTTTAGAATAAAGCTTCTTGCTGTATGATACTGTCTTGTTTCTTTGGATGTAGAAATCAAGAATTTCTGTCAAATCTATTTCTGCTTCAACTGACCAACTTATTTTGTACTTAGCCATTTGTCAACTTTTTTTTGAACAGTATCATTTGAAATTGTATTTCCATTCATCAGTTGCTCTCTGCCTTTTCTAATTCTGTCTATTTGAAAATCTGATAATTCATAAGTGGTTGAAGCCAATTTTGCGTCAACAATTGTCTTTAATGCTTCTAAAAATGATTTATCCTCTATCAAGAAGATGTTTTCAATTAATTTATTTCGTATTTCTAAAGTACTCATATGAATTAAATTTATACAAAAATACAAAAAATATTTCCAATGTTATAATTTGTATAATTGTTCCAGGAAAATTGGGTGTAACATATATCTTTTTAAATTATCTGTATGCTCCATCAATATTAAACAAGGAAACTATTTTAGTATTAACAATGCAACATTCTCCACATGATGCGTATGTGGAAACATATCAACAGCTTGAATTTTTGTAACTTTATAATGTTCGTTTAGCAAGTTAATATCTCTGGCTTGTGTTGCAGGGTTACAACTTACATAAACGATTCTATTTGGGAGCATTGCTATTATTTGTTCAATTACTTTTTCGTGCATACCTGCTCTTGGTGGGTCGGTTATTATAACATCTGGCTTTCCATTGGCTTCTACAAATTCATTATTCAGCACTTTAGCCATATCACCAGCAAAAAAGCTAGCATTGGTAATCTGGTTAAGTATAGAATTTTCTTTGGCATCTTCTACTGCAGCTTCCACATATTCAATACCAACCACCTTTTTAGCTTTAGAAGCAACAAAATTAGCAATAGTACCCGTGCCAGTATAAAGGTCATATACTATTTCATTGCCTGTTAGTTGGGCAAAATCTCTGGCTACTTTATATAAATTATAGGCTTGCTCCGAATTTGTTTGGTAAAACGATACTGGACTAATTTTAAAGTGCAATCCTTCCATTTCTTCTAACAAATAGGGATTTCCTTTATATAAACATAGCTCTTGGTCAGCAATGGAGTCGTTTTTCTTTGAATTAATAATGTAGAATAATGAAGTAATTTGTGGAAACTCTTGGTAAATATAATTTAAAATATTTTCCCTACTGGTTTTATCTTCATAAAACAAAACCAAAATCACCATCAATCCGCTTTTAGAAGTAGTTCTGATAATCAGGTTGCGCAAAAAACCTTCTTGTTTTCGCAAATCGAAAAAACTTAGTTGTTCTTTTTCGGCATAAGCTTTCACTGCCAGTCTAATTTCGTTAGAAGGCGAAGGTTGTAAGTAACAATTGTTAATATCTAATACTTTATCGAAAAATCGAGGAATATGAAAACCCAAGGCATTCATATCATTCAATTCATCGCGTTTATCCATATCACGTTCGTTTAACCACCTTTTATTAGAAAAGGTATATTCTAATTTGTTGCGGTAATAGGTTGTGTTTTCAGATGGAATGATGGGTAAAACACAAGATACCTCTATTTTACCAATTCTTTCGAGATTGTCAGTTACTTGTTTTTGTTTGTAGAAAAGTTGTTCGTTGTAGGCAAGATACTGCCATTTGCAACCACCGCAAGTGCCAAAGTGTTCGCAAAAGGGTTCTACTCTTTTGCTAGAATAAGTGCGAAAATTGATAGCAGTTCCTTTTAGAAAACTTTTCTTTTTTTCAAAAATCTTAATATCTACCACATCGCCCGGAACGGCATTGGTAACAAACACTACCAATTCATTGTGTCGCGCAATTGACAATCCTTCGGAAGCTACATCTGATATTTCTATGTTTTCTATAACAAAAGGTGAAAAGCGTTTTTTCATAATTGGTATTTATTTCTTAGTTTTTTATTAATAAACATTGGTCAAAATCTATAGCCAATATTCAAATCAAAAGTTACTCCTGAAGTTTGAAAACTGATTTCTTTTTCGTTCATAAAATAGTTTTCAGCATCAAGGATGATAGTGGAAAAAAAATTATTTCCGTTATAACCTCCAGTCAATTTAAAATCAAGGAAAGAAAGGAAGTTTTTATTATTAATTATTTGTTCGTTGGTTGCCAAAGCTTTTTTTTGGTATCCAATTCCTGAAAATAAGAAAGGGGAGGCAAACCATTGTTTACCAATGGTAAAAACATAAGTATAACCTGCTGAAATCACTCCCGAAAGAAAATCTCCACTTTGAAGTCCTTTCATTTCATTGTAATATACTGATTGTGTGTACGGAATTAATGAAGAATCGCCACCTATGCCAATATAAGAAAGGTCGCCTTTCAGCAAAAATGAACCAGAATGCTTTAATTGTTTTTCACCTTGGCGAAATGCCGCATTGAGTGAGTATTTTTTCCAAGAAAAAACATAATAACCTTCTAAACCAATTGTATTGAAATAAATATCTTTTCTTTGTGGATAGGGTTGTCCATTTTGCCATTCTGGAAACACTTTATTTGGGTCATTTATATAAAAACCTTGGTAGGTCTTAAGAAAAGCACTGGCAGCAAACCTTTTTTTTATGAGACTTAACCTAAAATCAGCATAGTTTGTTTTGCCATGCAATTGCACATTGTCTTTCCCTTTAGGGATTTTAAAGGAGATGCTGCCACTTAAAAATTTCCATGAGCCGCCAATGTTAAAATAAGAATATAGATTGGGGCGGTAGATAATAGAACTAGCTTTTAAAGAATCAGATTTTGCAATAGGGGAAAGGGTAAATGAAATGTTTTTGGTGCTAATGCCGCATTTAATAGTAAATTTTTCTGTAAATCTTTTTACATAAGTGCTATCGTAGTTGCCAGAGAATGAGTGTACCCAAATAAAAGTGGAAAATATAACAAGTAGGATTCTTATTCTCATTAAAAATGCAAGTTTTGGCAAAATTAACAAAAATAGTAACAAAAATTGCTAAACGCGAACTAATACTAAACCGCCAACAAGAAATATTAAATATCCCGACTTGTCGGGATTAATGCCGACAGACTAAAAATTGTGATTTACAAACGAAGTGAAATAAATCACCTACTTGTTAGCAAGTCGGTATAATTTGAACGCATCCTTACTATTTATTACAAAGAAAAATATTAATGTTGTTTTGCTTTGTCCGACTAAGTTTGTAATGTTAAAAACTTATTTTTTTAATCTTTAAAAGATTTCATTATTCAATCTTTATTAATTTAGCCAAATGTTTGATTCTAACAATCAATTATAACAATGAAAGTATTCAAATTTGGTGGTGCATCGGTCAAAGAAGCTAATGCAGTGAAGAATGTTGCCAATATTATCAATTTGTTTCCAAAAGACAATTTGCTGATTGTAGTTTCAGCGATGGGCAAAACCACCAATGCTTTAGAAAAACTAAATCGCTCTATTTACAGTAATACCAATGATATAATTGCCCACATAAGGACCATTAAAGATTATCATTATGCCATTGTTAATGAATTATTTGCAGACAAAACTCATCAAGTTTTTAATGAATTAGCTGAATTATTTGAATCGTTAGCAAAGCAAACAAGTTGTTCTCCATCAGAAAACGTTGATTATTCTTATGACCAAATTGTATCTTTTGGCGAGTTAATTGCTACTAAAATAATCAGCAACTATTTACAAGTTGTTGGTATTGATAATACTTGGCTAGATGTACGAGAAATTATTAAAACAAATACTAATTATAGAGAAGGATTGGTTGATTGGAAATTAACCAATAATTTATCTCAAAAACAATTGCTTCCAGCATATAACTCCTATAAAGAAAGGAAAATTATAGTTACTCAAGGTTTCATTGCTGGAACAACTGAAAAAACCACGACAACACTCGGCAGAGAAGGCTCCGATTATACCGCTTCCATCCTTGCATACCAATTAAATGCCGAAGAAGTTATTATTTGGAAAGATGTTCCTGGGGTGCTTAATGCCGACCCTAAGTATTTTAGCGTTACTGAGAAGTTAAATGCAATTTCTTATCGCGAAGCCATTGAATTATCATACTATGGAGCCACTATCATTCATCCGAAAACTATCAAGCCTTTACAAAATAAAAACATTCCACTCAGCGTGAAATCGTTTATAGCCCCAGAAGATGCTGGTACATTGATAAACAACAATACCCAATCTGACAGCCTCATCCCTTCCTTTATTTTTAAAGTAAATCAATTATTGATTTCATTAATGCCAAAGGATTTTTCTTTTATTGCCGAAGATAACCTTAGTAAAATATTTGCGTGTTTTGTTAAACATCATGTAAAAATAAATCTGATGCAGAATTCCGCAATCAGTTTTTCTGTTTGCTTTGATAATATTCCTGAAAAAGCTCAAGCATTAATCACCGAATTGCAACAAACCTATAAAATTAAATACAACGAACACCTCGAATTGATTACCATCAGGCATTTTGACCAAAAGACTATTGATAGAGTTACCCAAGATAAAATCATCTTGTTAGAGCAGAAAAGCCGTTCCACTGCACAATTAGTTGTTAAAAACAAAAACTAATACGTAAAATTTGGTAAGTCTCTTTTAATTAGCACATTATTAAATTCTTTACTCATCTGTCAACCCGTATACTTGTTTACCCGTTTACTCTTTTCAAATTATCTCATCTTAAACTCCTATAATATTCGCATATATTCTTGGCTCTTTCACTATAATTATCGCCAAAATCCTTGTTGTCAGGAGTTATTCTATGAAGTATATTTATTTGGATTTTTCCTGCATATCTATAAAAGCTGTGTTTATTAACAAACGCTCCTTCTGCTTTTATCAACAGTGGCAAAATATCCATATTCAACTTTTCGGCAAGCATAAAAGCACTTTTGTGAAACCGTTGAATTTTATGAGGAGACCTTTTGCTTTCAGGGAAAACAAGAATTGAGTATCCTTGTTGTTGCATGTGTTTTAAATGTTGAAGAGAATTTTCAACATTATCAGCTAATTCGATAATGGGAGCATATTTTTTTAGAAGCCAATAAAATCTTGAGTGCATTAAATTGGCGTTTGTTACAATAATCAATTTTGGTGCGAGGCTTAAAATTATAGAAATATCAACTAATGAGACGTGATTGCTAATAATAACAGATGGAATTTTAAATTTTTCATTGGTTTCATTATATTTTTTAATGTGCAAATTAAAGTTAATTGTGTTTACAAAGCGAGCAAACCACATTAATACAAGAGATCTAAAGCCTTGAATAGATTTATTGTTTAATAGAAAAATAAAAAGTGTTAAAACAGTCAATAATTGGCTAACCAAGCTAAACAGGAGCAAAGAAAATAGATACCTGATATATATCAAGAAGAGTTTGAATTTCAATTTTAAAGCTTATTTATTTAATGTTAAAATTAGCGAATAAAATTAAGTCATCTCACAAAATTATCGCTGCTACAAAACTAATAAAATTAATGATTTTGAAGTTATACACTTAATGGGATATGGGAGAGCTCTATTTTTTTTCTTATAAATGCTGCATTAATTACTTGAATTTAGGTTTTCAAGAAAAGGGGATTATACATTAAACCTAATATGGAGAATATCTCCATCATCAACAATGTAATTTTTGCCTTCAACATAAAACTTTCCAGCCTCCTTACAAGCATGTTCAGAGCCAAGTGCGATAAAATCATTATATTTCATTACTTCGGCACGTATAAAGCCTCTTTCCAAATCACTATGTATAACACCAGAAGCTTGTGGAGCAGTCATTCCTGCGGCAATAGTCCATGCTTTAATCTCTTTAGGTCCAACGGTGAAGAAAGTACGCAATTTTAATAAAGAATAAGCTGCTCGTATAAGCTTGTTCACGCCGGGTTCTTTCAATCCAACATCTTCCAAAAAAACAAGGCGGTCTTCTATGCTTTCCAATTCTGCGATATCTGCTTCCATAGCGCCAGCAATAATAATCACTTCAGCGTCATCTTCTTTCATTGATGCTTTAAAAGCATCTACATATTTGTTTCCTTTAACAGCAGAATTTTCATCCACATTACAAACATATAAGGTGGGCTTTAGCGTTAATAGGTAAATATCTTCAATAAATTTTTTATCATCTTCGTCAACTGGAGCTGTGCGAGCAGATTGAAAAGATTCTAAGTGATCTTTATAAACCTTCAACACTTCAACTCCCCTAACAGCCTCTTTGTCACCAGACCTCAATAGTTTTTCATACTTTTGTAGTTTCTTTTCAACAGATTCTAAGTCTTTTATTTGTAATTCAAGATCTAGAATTTCGCGGTCTCTAACTGGATTAATGGAACCTTCAATATGAGGAAGATTTACATCATCAAAACAACGAAGTACATGAATAATTGCATCGGTTTGTCTTATATCGGCAAGAAATTTGTTTCCCACTCCTTCTCCTTGACTTGCCCCTTTTGCCAAACCAGGAATATCAACTAATTCAACGGTAGTAGGAACCAACTTTTCCGTTTTCTGAAACTTCTCTAATACCTGTAAGCGTGCATCAGGCACATAAGCCATCCCTATGTTTGATTTGTTACTACTGAAAGCGAAATTTGTTGCTTGGGCTTTGGTATTGGAAATACAATTGAATATGGTAGTTTTACCTACATTCGTTAAACCTACGATACCACATTTTAATGACATAAGAATTCTTTTAAATGAGTTCGCAAACCTACTTAAAATTTAGAAATTTTTTATTATTTTTGTCATAAATAAAATTAACCAACTATGAATTACAATTTATTAAAAGGCAAAAGAGGTATTATTTTCGGGGCTTTAGATGAAAATTCTATCGCATGGAAAGTCGCAGAACGTGCTTTTGAAGAAGGGGCCATATTTACACTTACCAATACCCCTATTGCATTACGCAAAGGCGATATATACCAATTAGCAGAAAAATGCAATAGCACCGTAATTGCTGCCGATGTTACCGATCTTACTGATCTTGAAAATCTTTATCAGGAATCAATGAACATTTTAGGCGGAAAATTTGATTTTATGCTTCATTCTGTGGGCATGTCGCCTAATGTTCGCAAAGGACTTCCCTACGATGAACTAAATTACGAATACTTAAATAAAACTCTTGATATTTCTGCAATTTCTTTTCATAAAATATTACAAACTGCAAAAAAATTAGACGTTTTAAACGAATGGTCTTCTGTAATAGCACTTTCATATATAGCAGCCCAACGAACACTCGCATCTTATCACGATATGGCTGAAGCTAAAGCAATGCTCGAATCTATTGCTCGAAGTTTTGGTTATCATTACGGGATTGCTAAAAAAGTGAGAATTAATACTATTTCGCAATCTCCTACAAAAACCACTGCAGGTGCTGGTATTGAAGGCTTCAATTCATTTTACTCATATTCTGATTGTATGTCGCCACTGGGCAATGCAAGTGCTGCTGATTGTGCCAATTATTGCGTTGTTCTTTTTTCGGATATGACCCGAATGGTAACCATGCAAAATCTATATCACGACGGAGGGTTCTCATCTATGGGTATCAGCGAGAAATTGATGAGCAATTGTTTTACTTGTAAAGGCGATTGTAAATAAAAAAGCCAGATTATATTAAATAATCTGGCTTAATATGTTTATACTATAGAGAACTTATCCATTCACGATAATTGTACCGCAATCTTTATTTTGCAATTGACTAGCTTCAGTGATAATAGTTTCTTTGCCACCATTTTCAACAAATTGAATTGCTGCACGCACTTTTGGTGCCATACTGCCTTCTGCAAACTGACCTTCTGCTAAATATTTTTTTGCATCACTTACCGTTATTCTATCTAATTTCAATTCATTGGGTTTGTTAAAATTAACACATACTTTAGAAATATCAGTAAGAATATAAAATTCATCCGCTTTAATAAGAGTTGCAAGCAAAGCCGAAGCTAAATCTTTATCAATTACAGCATCTATTCCTTGAAGTTTATTTGGTTTAATATAAAAAACAGGAATACCACCACCGCCAACGGCAATAACAATTTGACCTTCACGAGCCAAACGTTCGATAGAGTTTTTATTTCCTATTGACATTGGTTTTGGAGAAGCTACTACTTTTCTCCAACCTCTTCCTTTTGAATCTTCTGCAAATACAGCACCAGTTTCTTTGGCTAATGCTTCCGATTCTTCTTTAGAATAATATGGACCTATAGGTTTAGTGGGTTTTTGGAAAGCTGGGTCGGCTTTATCTACCAATACTTCGGTAACAATGGTGATTACATCACGTTCCATTCCTCTTTCTTCCAAAATATTTCGCAATTGTTGTTCTATCATATATCCTATTAATCCTTGCGAATAAGCTCCGCAAATATCTAATGGCATTTCTGGAACACCATACATCTTAAAACCCGCTTGATTTTGAATTAAAATATTTCCAACTTGTGGACCATTGCCGTGGGTTATAACAATGTTGTAATCGTTCTTTATAAGTTCTACAAGATTTAAACAAGTGTTATAAACATTCTCTTCTTGTTCATCAATAGTGCCTTTTTGTCCGGCACGTATTAATGCATTGCCCCCAAAGGCAACAACAGCTAATTTTTTCATAAACCTCTACTTTATAATTTTTACAAAACTACTAAAATTTAATAAAACAATCATTGGCGTCCATTAAAAAATTGAAAAAATTAAAGGAACATGGTCTTATTAGATTTGTAAGCATGTTGCTCAATACGCCTGTCTGGTGGATAGGGGTTTATATTGTAAGTTAGTTTTCTCCTTATTCTCTGAAACCCAAATATTTCAAGTGTTTCTATTCCATTTATTTTTCGATCAGTGGTATTATACCATTTGTATTTTAGTTATCTTTACAAAAAAAACTGCCATTGCAGTTCTCGTGTTTCCAAACAAATGTTATGATGCGAAAAAGAATTCTTAGTTTCAAATATGCTTTCAAAGGAATCTGGATAGTTGCCACATCGGAAATCAATTTCCAGATACACCTTATTGCTGTGGTTGTTGCATTGTTGCTTGGTATATATCTTCAAATTGAAATTGGAGAATGGTTAGTTATTTTGTTATGCTTTGCAATCGTATTGGCAGCCGAGGCATTCAATAGTGCCATTGAAAAACTGGTAGATTTTGTATCTCCCAACATTCATCCACAGGCTGGCAAAATAAAAGATATTGCAGCAGGTGGAGTTCTCATTACTGCTATTATTGCTGCAATAATTGGAGCTATCATTTTTATTCCTAAAATATGGTTACAATTCAATTAAAATATTTTTATTTACTTTTTATTTGATGGAATATTTCAATAAATTCAGTACATTCGGGTGCATTAGAATTAAAAGCATGTATTGCTATTGGTTTATCTAACTTAAAAATTTCCTTCATCACAGTTTCTTTTTTGGTTTTGCTTAATGTAACCCAAGGATAATTGATAAATGCTACTTTGTATTTCTCTGATATTGTTTTTTCTTTATCAATCCAAGGTTTGTCATCTTTATTGTTGGGGTTGAGCAAACAAACCAGTGTTTTGATGCTCCCATTCAGAACATATCCAAAAAACTCTTCATCGGTAGGGTAAGGCATAAAGAAAACGTTGGAATCGAGGAGGCTAATGTTACCTCTTTCAAATTTCTTAATATCATACAAGGTACGCCTGTTTTCAGGCTGAAGTGAATTAATTGTCACCTCTTTGGAGAGAGAAGTAAGGACTTTTTTAAATACATTTACCCTATCTTTCCCCAAATAACAGTGTACATAATACTTTCCATTGCCTCGTTTAATAATTTCTTCTATTTTGTCCTCCAAATCATCATTTGCCGAAACCCAAGGTAACATAGGAATATGGATAAGTTCTATACCTACATCTTTTGCGGCTGTTGCTTCCTGGTTAATTAATATTGGTTCAAAAGGGACTACTGCCATACTTAATAAAGATATAACTGCCGTATAATTATCTTTTTTCAATTCCAATAATTTCTCTTTTTCGGGATAAGTACCAAAAACAAACTCAGTGCCTGAGATGTTTTCTTTGCTTTCTTTCATATTGCGATCTATCATCATTTTGGGGTTCATCCAAAACCATAATGAAATAGCAAATAGCAAAAGAAAACCAACGATTAAACTTATTGTGATTGGTTTCTTTTTTAAAGCTATTGTTTTAATAGCTATTAGTCGTGCAAATAAAAACGAAACGACAATCAAAACGCCTATTAATATAAATACCAGCATTTTTTCTTTCGATTCGCTCCAATCATGAGCCCTAGCATAATTAGCCAACCAACGAACTGGTCCCATCAGTATTAATGTTCCTAAAAAGAAACCTATACAAAGCCAATAATAGAGAAATAGAAAAATATTTTTGAATGACAATTTAAATTTCTTCATAGATTTTTTTTACTTATTTAACGTTATAGCCTCTAAATACTTTGTTTATATTATAAATGTTGAATGTATTCTAGAACTTGCGTTTTATATTGAGCATCAGAACCCGCAATGTGCGATAAAAACCATTTTCTAATAAAAACCAACATTTGATTTACCAATTGGGTGTTTTTATAATCAAAACTTTGTCTGAATTCATTTGTTTTATTAATAAACATTTTATGTTGCTGAATATGTTGGTCGGCTTCATTATATTTGGCTCTTTTTATGAGCAATTCTTCTGTTTGAAAATGACCAAGCACATAATCTTTTAATTGTTCAATGGCATAAAGTTTTTGAGCATCAGAAATGGAAGCAGGGTCATTTTTCAGCAATTCATCATATATTTTGAAAAACATTTTATGCTGCCTATCAATAATTGGAATGTCAAGCGAATAACTATTGTCCCACGATGATATTGCTGATTTTGTTGCGTTATTTTTAAAAGTAGGGGCTGTAAACCAACTTTGTAGAACATATTCTTCTTGGTCATTTTTTATATGTTCTAATATTAGTGCATTGATAGGGATTTTGAAGTGGTGAATGAGCTTATCCATAATAGCTTCGGTTTGTTCCTCAATAAATGCAGTTACCAATATTATAAAATGCTCCTCATCATTAACATTGGAATAGGAGGTTTGAAACTTTTCTTTAAATAACTGCTCAAATGGGCGATGATAAATATTTTCGCATAGCGAATTTATTGTTTGTAAAGAAAGTTTATCTAACCATAAGGTAATATCTAAATGTTTTTCAAGGAAATGCTCGCTATCCATTGACTTTATAAAAGCCATTAATTGCCCATTTTTATCAATGGCAAGAAAGTCAATGATGGTATTGTTTAGAACATTAATGCCTTTACCAATGATAAAAAAATCATATCCTTGAAAAGCCAAGGTGTCAATT
>Ga0066650_10000530_pt1 | contig 12803 bp, 10 predicted proteins | sample CryGey092014_all_FD_59539 | JGI IMG/M metagenome (GOLD analysis project Ga0066650, IMG submission 59539) | Groundwater microbial communities from aquifer - Crystal Geyser CG23_combo_of_CG06-09_8/20/14_all | ecosystem: Environmental > Aquatic > Deep subsurface > Groundwater | place: USA: Utah...
GATGCCATTGACACACTTACACCCAAAGTTTATTTGCTTTATCATTGTGTTAAAAAAGAATTGAAAGTGGTCAGTTCTATGGGTTCGGGTGGAAAATTAAATCCCACGATGATAAAAATTGAAGATATTGCCAAAACCAATCATTGCGATTTTGCTTATGATATTAGAAAGAGGTTGCATAAACTAGATGTATATACGGGTATTACTGCAGTTTATTCACCAGAACCGGTTTCTAAAGAATCAAAAATAACTATAAATGATGAATTAAATAAGAAATCAAGGGTAGGAACCATTTCCTACATGCCCGCAATGTTTGGCTGCTATTGTGCTTATGTGGTAATAAATCAGTTGTCTTTATAAAAACTAAGAGCACTCCCAACTATAGGTTCATCATAAAGTTTATTCTGTTTTGGTGTATGTAATTCCATTTAAAATAAACTCATTGGGCGACTCGATGGTAGGTTCTTTTGAAATTTTGAAGGAAACAATCCCAATACACATTTTGTTGTTTCGATATTTAGCAACTCCAGTGGATTTATCGCTACTTACACCAGTTACCATTTGATAAAAAATATTGCTTTTGGCATCAATTTCAATATAATAGGAGGTATCTGCTTGAATAGCATTCCATTTTCCTTGAATATTAGGGTTATGCTCTACTATTTTAACGCTTTTGCAACTACTTATTAATAATAAGCTGGAAAAAACAATGCTGAAAAAATAAAGATTTGTTTTCATAGCCAAAGATTTTATAATTATTATACGCATGTATTTTATAAAAGGTTCGTTTTCTTCCATTTCAAACAATAACCTATTAAAAAACCTCTCTTTTTAAATCAGAAAAGAATTTATTTCCTCACAAAATGCTTCATTCCAAAAGGAATTTCAATAGATATTTCAACCAAACCTTTCAATTCATTATTTTCAAACCAAGGCGATTGATGGATAAGTTTCTTTATTCCATTTTTTTCAATGGTATAAGAATTGCTTTTGCCAGTTGCTAACAATTCCTTAATTTTAGCTGTTGCTGCTGCGGGATGGCAATCATAAAGGCTTTTTCCAATCAGCGTTTCGCTTCCATCTTTTGAGAAAGTTTTGCACGATTTTTCATTCATATACAAAATGATACCATTTTTATCGCAAACGGTAATAGCAGAGGGAAATTCATTAAACCAATCCATAGTGTTTTTTTTACAAACCTAATAAATTTATTAACCATTTTGTTTTTAATCCCTAACTTTGCTTAAAAATTCATTTAACCAATTCAAAATTATTTAAATTATGATTAGAAATACATTATTAGTTGTGGCAATCACTTTGTGTTGTGCCATATTGTTTAGTTGTGGTTCTGGCAATAAAAAGAACACTTCACAAAACGACTCCATTAAAAAAGCAGATTCCATAATGATTAGTAAAATCAATGGGTTTGCCACTGTAAAATTAACTACCGATTTAAGCAAACTCAGTGAAAAAGAAAAACAAATGTTACCTATTTTGATTGACATTGCCCAAATAATGGACGAACTTTTTTGGATGCAAACTTATGGCGATAAAAAAGCCTTGATAGATGAGATTAAAAACGAAAATGAGAAGAAGTTTGCACTCATCAATTATGGTCCTTGGGAACATCTAAATGGCAACAAATCTTTTATTGCATCTTTTGGCGAAAAACCCTTGGGAGCAAACTATTATCCTGTGGATATGACCAAAGAAGAATTTGAAAAATTAGATAAAAAAGATAAAAAAAGCTTATACACCGTCATTCGTCGCAATGAAGACAAATCGTTGAAAGTAGTTTGGTATAGCCAAGAATATAAAGAACAACTAACCAAAGCTTCAGAATTGTTGAAAAAAGCTGCAACATTGGCTGAAGACGCTGGTTTAAAAAAATATTTAACCCTTCGTGCTGAAGCTTTATTATCTAACAATTACCAACCCAGCGACTTTGCTTGGATGGAAATGAAAAACAACCATATTGACTTTGTGGTTGGTCCTATCGAAAATTACGATGATGCCTTGTTCGAATACAAAGCTGCTTTCGAAGCATTTGTTCTTATTAAGGACAAAGAATGGAGCAAAAAGTTAGAAAAATATACTGCCATGTTGCCAGCATTGCAAAAACAACTGCCTGTTGACCAAAAATACAAGAACGAAAAACCTGGTACTTCTTCCGATTTGGGTGTTTATGATGTAATTTACTATGCAGGCGATTGCAACGCTGGAAGCAAAACCATTGCCATCAATTTGCCCAACGATGAACAGGTGCAATTGAAAAAAGGCTCTCGCCGATTACAATTAAAAAATGCGATGAAAGCTAAATTTGACAACATTTTGATGCCAATAGCTGCTAAATTGATTGACCCATCGCAGCTTAAAAATGTAAAGTTCGATGCTTTTTTCAATAATGTTATGTTTCACGAAGTAGCACATGGTTTAGGCATTAAAAACACCATCAATGGCAAGGGAACAACCAAAGACGGATTAAAAGAAATCTATTCAGCTTTTGAAGAAGCAAAAGCTGACATCCTTGGTCTGTTTATGGCTACCAAATTGATTGGAAAAGGAGAAATAAAAGATTTGACGGTTGATGATTGTTATATCACCTTTATGGCAGGCATTTTCCGTTCGGTTCGTTTTGGTGCGGCAAGCTCACATGGCAAAGCAAATATGATGTGTTTCAATTTCTTTGAATCGATGGGGGCATTCACTCGCAGCAATGAAGAAACCTATAAAGTTGATTTAGAAAAAATTAAAACTGCCGTTGATGCTTGGGGAGCAAAAATATTGGTTTTTCAAGGCAATGCTGACTACGAAGGTGCTAAAAAGTTTTTAGTTGACAATGCTATTATTAAAGAACAACTTCAAAAAGATTTAGATGCCCTCAAAACAGCTAATATTCCTGTGGATATTATTTTTGACCAAGGAAAAGAAACACTTGGGTTGAAATAAATCTTCTCAAAATAAAACAACAAAGTCTCTTCTATTTTTGAAGGGACTTTTTTATTTAAACCCATATTCAGCATTAGAAATGCTAAAACGATTAAGAATTTGTAATTCAATCATTGAAACAAATTCTAAATCGGGATTAACCCCAAATAACTCAAATAGTTCGGCTCTTGAGAACCTTCTATTTGAGTTATTTGGGTTAAACATTTGGAAATAAACTTTTTATTTTATAATTTTATACCCACTTTTATTTAACTAAACCTAAAAAAATGAAAAAAACATTTACTTCTTTGTTTTGTTATTTACAATTGGCTTATCAGTTAGTGCACAAAGCTGGAAACCTTTTTATAAAGGCGATACTGTAAATTTTAAATTCAACAATTCCAATATCGTTTCAAATACGATTTGGGTTGACTCAGCAAAAGTGGTAGGAAGCGATTCTGTTTTTTACCTTAATCGAGTATTTATTAATTGCGATACATGTTTACATATTCCTGGTTATTTTAATTGCGACACCTGCTTCGCCATAGATAATCAACCACAATTTCTGCAACGCACTATCATTAAAAAAGAAAATGGGAGATATTTGTTAAATGATACTTCTAATATTGAAATACGCACAAAAGCACAATTAAATGATAGCTGGATGTTTGATGCCGCCAATTCTATAAGTGCACAAGTTGTTGAAGTTTCATTGCAAAGTGTATTTGGAGTTAATGATTCTGTTAAAACCATTAAACTATCGAACAATGACACTATAAAATTATCTAAAAACCACGGGCTTATTCAATACCCAAACTTATATGGAGTAGGTAATTATTGTATTACTGGTATTGAAAACAGAAACCTTGGCGAACATGTTCCTGATTTTTGGGATATTTTTGATTTTAATGTGGGGGATGTTTTTCAGTATGTTGGGAGAATTAATGATGACGGTAATTGGCGAATATTTGAATATGTTAAAAAATACTACATACTTTCCAAAATCAACGCTACCAATAAAATAACATATGATGTTCAATTAATTGAAAATGGAGTTGAATATAGGTTTGCTCCACCCCCTTATGGATATTGGCATCCATATATTTATAATTATACTACTAATATTGAATTTAATAACCCTCCATTGACACAACCACAATCTGATTTAATAATAAATAAATATAATCATGATAAATTTATATCTGATGAATGTTATGAAGAATATTTTTACATTGTAAGAGTAACCGCTGATTCTTTGAATATTTATACAAAAACAATTGGTAAGCCAAACTTTTCTTTTATGTTTAATGTTGAAAATTCTTATATTCCTTGTTCTATTCCAAATGTTTATTCCTCAATAAATGCAGATATTTATTCTGGTGCCACATATGCTGAATATAAAGCAGGTTTAGGCAGAACAGGTCTCTCTTATGGGTGTTTCGAGTTTGCCAAATATGAATTATTACAAGGCTACATCAAAAATGGCGATACGGTGGGCGTGATAACTTCAGACGGCATACTCCTTCATTTAAATGAAAGCTTTAGTACAGCTCAAAATAATATTACCATTTACCCCAATCCTTTTTCTGAAAAAACTTCAATTGAAATAAAAGGCAAACAAGTTGATTTTCCTTGCATCTTATCATTATACAACCTCCAAGGTCAGCTAATACGAAAAGAAAAAATAAATGATAACACTTTTGTCTTAAACAAAGAGCAGCTTCAAAATGGGATGTATCTTTACGCTAATCGCGATGTAGCGAACAATATAGTGGGTAAAGGAAAACTGCTTGTGCAATAAAACTAAATAAAAAAAATCGCACATAATTACTTTGCGGTTTTTATAAAATTACATTCTTTCTTCTGGTTCTTACCCAAATATTAAAGGATTTCATTATTTTTGCAAAAAGAATGCAAGTGGTTTATCCTTCAAATTTTGAAAATAAAATTGGTTTCGACCAAATTAGACTGATGCTTAAAGAAGCATGTTTGAGCACGCTTGGTAAAGTGAATGTTGATAATATTCGCTTTTCAGCTAAATTTGATGTGATTAATAAATATATTACCCAAACAGAAGAATTTAGGCAATTATGTTTGTTTGAAACCTCTTTTCCTACCAACGATTTTTTTGATTTAACAAGCGACCTCTCCCGAATAGGAATAGAAGGCACTTTTATTGAAGTAGAATCGCTTTTCAAATTAAAGAAATCGCTTACCACTATTACCGAAATTACTAATTTCTTTAAGAAAAAAAAAGAAGAAGACAAATATGCTTCTTTGGTAGCACTTACCGATAATGTGCAACTCGATAAAACCATTCTTAAAGCCATTGACAAAATTATTGATGAGCGGAGTATCATTAAAGACAATGCTTCACCCGAACTTTTACATATTCGTAAAGAATTATTATCAAAACAATCGAGCATTGCGAAGAAGTTGCACGCCATACTTATTACTGCCAAAAAAGATGGAATTGTTGCCGACGATGTGGACTTAACCATTCGCAATGGAAGAACAGTAATACCCATTTCGTCAGCCTATAAAAGAAGAATTAAAGGATTCATTCACGATGAATCGGCTACCGGACAAACTGTTTTTATTGAACCAGAAGCTATTTTCGATATTAATAACGAAATTCGTGAGCTTGAAAATGCCGAAAGAAGAGAAATAGTTAAAATATTAACCCTTTTCACCGATTTTCTTCGCACCTACTTGTATGAGCTAAAAGAATGCTATATTTATTTAGGTTTAATCGATTTTATTCGTGCTAAAGCAAAATTTGCCATTAAAATTGAAGCATTTAAACCAGTGCTAAACAATTATCCTATTATAAACTGGCAGAAAGCCAAACATCCACTTTTGTATCTGGCTCATAAGTTACAAAACAAACAAGTGGAGTCGTTAAATATTTATTTGGACGATGATAATAGAATATTAGTTATTTCGGGTCCCAATGCAGGCGGGAAATCAGTTTGTTTGAAAACTGTTGGTTTGATTCAATATATGCTACAATGTGGCTTGTTATTGCCAATGTTAGAGTTTTCGGAAGTGGGCATCTTCGATAAATTATTTATCGATATTGGAGACCAGCAATCTATTGAAGATGATTTGAGCACTTATAGCTCGCATTTGCTTAATATGAACTATTTTATGGCAAATGCAAATAACAAAACACTCTTTCTTATTGATGAATTTGGCTCAGGCACCGAACCTCAGCTTGGTGGTGCTATAGCCGAAGTGGTGCTCGAAGAATTGAATGCAAACAATGCTTATGGAGTAATTACCACACACTATGCCAATCTTAAACTGCTTGCCGACAAAACAAAAGGTGTAATTAATGGAGCGATGTTGTTTGATTCGCAGAAAATGCAACCTCTTTATAAATTAAGCATTGGCAAACCTGGTAGTTCTTTTGCTTTTGAGATTGCCGATAAAATTGGATTTCAAAAAGATTTATTAAAGAAAGCAGCTCAAAAAGCTGGGGTGAAAATGCTCAATTATGACAAGCAACTCCAAGATATTGAAGTGCAAAAAAGCGAGTATGAGCTTAAATTGAAAGAAATGAAGCTCGCTGATGAACTGCTTGCCGAATTGATTGAAAAATATAAACATTTAACCGAAGAAGTAGAAATTAGCAAGAAAATCATTATCAATGAAGCAAAAGTAGAAGCGAAGCTTTTGCTCGATAATACCAATAAAGTAATTGAACAAACCATTAAAGAAATTAAAGAAAATCAAGCTGAAAAAGGGAAAACCAAACTTCTAAGGCAAACTATCAAGCAATTTGATGAAAAAATAACTGTTGAAAACAACCTCCCACAACCCTTAAGCAAAAAAGAAAGAAAAGAACAACTTAAAAAAGAGGCGATTACTGCTGAACTTAAAATTGAAAAACTAACTACTCCCATTTTAAAAGGAGATTCTGTTAGAATTGTTGGGCAAACTCAGATAGGAGATGTGCAATCTATAAAAGATAATTTGGTTTCGGTGCTTTTTGGTTGCGTTTCAGTGAAAGTGCCTTTATCCCAGCTCGAAAAAGTGAAAAAACCAAAACAAACTAAAACCACCGCCTCTTTCAAAAACAATACCCTTAATATCTCCGAAAAGTTTGAACAATTTAAAACCACCCTTGACCTGAGAGGCAAAAAAGCAGAAGAATCAATCAACATTCTTTCGCAATATATTGACGATGCTTTGCTATTAAACATCCACGAGCTAAACATCATCCATGGCAAAGGTGATGGCATTTTGAGGGTGGTGGTAAGAGATTTCTTGAAAAACATAAAAGAAATTGCCGAAATAAAAGACGAACATGCCGATAGAGGTGGCGCAGGAGTTACCATTGTTACCTTTAAATAAGCAAGTCTTTCATGCGAATGAGTGGATGGGTAAACAATGATTTAAAAAGGGTAAACAAGTAAACGGGTAAACGAGTTGACAGTAATTTGAAAAGAATAAACGGGTAAACGGGTGGGCAATAATTTGAAAACACCATAATTGTTCATTGTTCATTGCAAATTGTTCATTGCAAAGCTATTCCACAAAGTTTCGCAAAGTTTTGCACAAAGTTTCTCAAAGCATTTATATTTGAAAGTATTTAATAACGAGTTGCGTTCACTGATATAATTTCATTTTGAAATTTTAATGAACTGCATCGGCATTAACCATTGTAATTTATATTTTGGATTAGACCATAATTTAAATACAAATGGTATTATTCAAAAAAACATTTACTTTTGAAAAGAAATAATGAAGTTTAAAATAATTAATACTCGTTAAATAATAAATTCCACAAAAATATGAACACATTCATTAGCGACCTTTCGAAAGATGAATTTCCAATTGCTGATAAAGTATCTGGGAAAGCAATAAGACATTCCATTTTAAATGCAATTCAAAAGGAACATCCTGAGTTTACCCCCGAAAACCATTTATCCATTACCGAGCTTAATTATTATGTAGAGAAATACATTTCGGGTTATCTTACCAAACAAATTGGCGATATCACCGAGCTCGAAAAAACAGTATTGAGTTCTTTAACTGACAAATCTACTTTAACTGACAAATTAGATGGAGAAGAAAAAGAAGCTATGACTGTTGGACAAAGAATTGCCGATAAAGTTGCTTCATTTGGAGGAAGCTGGAAATTTATCATTTCTTTTGGCGTATTTCTTTTAATTTGGTTTATGCTAAATATTATTTGGCTTGCCAACAAAGGCTTTGATCCTTACCCATTTATCCTTTTAAATTTAATTTTATCGAGTTTAGCTGCATTGCAAGCACCCGTTATTATGATGAGTCAGAATCGACAAGAAGAAAAAGACAGGGAAAGAGGGAAAAAGGATTATATGGTGAATCTTAAATCTGAACTTGAAATTAGAATGCTTCACGAAAAAATTGATCACCTCATTATGCACCAACAACAAGAACTCCTTGAAATTCAGAAAGTACAAATAGAAATGATGAATGATATACTTAAGCGATTAGAAAACAACCAAAATATGTAAATTATATTAGGAAACTATTCTGGCATATAGGCTTTAGACCATTAGACAATAAGACCAGTAAAATTGGGAATTTTTTTAAGCATTTTAGGCAGTGGTTAGTTACACAAAACATATCGAATGATGCTATTATCTTACTTTACCAAAGATTTAATAGAAGCAGGTTGCGATGAGGCAGGCAGAGGATGTTTGGCAGGTCCTGTTTTTGCTGCTGCGGTTATTTTACCTAAGGACTATGAAAACAAATTTCTTAATGATTCAAAAAAACTAAGCGATAAACAACGCAGAACACTTCGCCCAATTATAGAGAAAGATGCCATTGCTTGGGCAGTTGCTACTATTGACAATGAAGAGATTGACCAAATAAATATTTTAAATGCTTCCATAAAAGCCATGCAGCAAGCAGTTTCGCAATTAACTACCAAACCTCAATTATTATTAATTGACGGCAATCGTTTTAAAAAGTATAAGGATATTCCTCATCAATGCATTATAAGAGGAGATTCTATTTATCTTTCTATTGCTGCAGCTTCTATATTAGCAAAAACCTATAGAGATGATTTTATGATAAGCATACATAAACAATATCCTGATTACAATTGGGCACAAAACAAAGGTTATCCAACAAAAGCCCATCGATTAGCTATTCAGAAAATTGGTATTTGCCCGTTTCATAGAAAAACATTCAATATATCCCAACAATTAGCATTGTTTTAAAGAAAAAACACTCATTTGTCAAATAATCATTTTAATATTTAATCTATATTGTTTAATTTTGGCATTTAAGAGATTAAACATATAGTTGATACGCTAAAATAATTACTAATTTTAATGAAAATTAAGTTTAACAAATCTGTTGTCATTAAAATATTTATTATTGTCCTATCCATCATTGGATTTATTTTTATTTCTATTTGGGCTTATCGCCAATACAAAGAGTTTAAAGAACCGCTTCTACCTGCCATCAATGCCATACCTGACAATACTGTTTTTTTTGTAGAAATAAAAAACTATAATGAACTTTGGAGTAAGCTCAATCAACCTTATTCTATTTGGAAAAAACTCACAGAAATACCTTCGTTCAATCAAATCAATAAACAAATTGTTTTTCTAGATTCTTTGATTAAAACAAATCCGGAAATTAATAATATACTTAATTCGCAGCCTGTTTTAATGGCAATAACATTTAACAGCATTAATGAATTCAATACTATATTTTTGGTAAACTATTCTAAAAAACAACAAACTAAGACAATCATACAGTTTATTGGCAATTTTAAACAAAATGACTACCAAATAAATGATTTAACTAAAGATGAAATTCCCTTATTCAAATTAGCAACAAAAAAAACAAACAAAGCTATTTATTACAGCTTATTTAAAGGCGTTTTTATTGTAGGACAAAGCAAAAGTGAAGTTCTTGCATCTGTTTTAAAATTAAATAGCAATGAACCACTTACCAAAAAGGAAGCTTACAATAAAATATATAATACGGCAGGGAAAAATGTGGAAGCTAATTTTTATTTAAACCTACAATTTGCTCAAATACTTCTAAAAAATTTATTGAATAAAGAATATTCATTGTTAACACAACTAAAAACCATCAACAATGGATGGATGACTTTAGATATAAAGATGAAAGAAAATATTTTTCTTTTAAATGGGTTTACAAACAACACAGATACTGTTGCTAACATATTAAACCTATTTAAAAACGAAGAGCCTCAAACAATAAATGTTACCAATATACTACCAGATAATACTTCTATGTATTTATTATTTGGATACAAAGATTTTAGTAAATTCGGTACAAGTTTAACAGGTTTAAACAATAATAAAATCAACGAAAGTAAAGTTAATAATATAAATAAGCATTTTGATATAGAAATAGAAAAGTACTTTAAATATTGGATTGGCAAAGAAATCGTTATGTTTTCTACTCATAATGTCAACAAGGACGATGAAATTTTTAATTATTTAGCCATAAATACCATTGATAAAAATATAACATCAGAGAAATTAGATGAACTTGCCGAAAAAACTACTGATAAATCAAATTTAAATATTGAAAGTGCTATTTATAAAGGATATAAAATCAATTTTGTTAATATTCCTGATTTATTGCCCCTGTTTTTTGGTTTTATGGCTGATAATATCAAACAAAATTACTTTACCATCATAGATAGCTACGTAGTGTTTGGCAACTCAACCGAAGCACTTCAACAGCTCATCAATAAATCATTATTGCGACAAACATTAATTAAGAACACTACTTATAATTCATTTGCAGAAAACATATCAGACAAAGCATCCATTTATCTATATGTTAATGTTCCTAAATATCTGATCCAATTATCTAACATTGTAAATCCAAAATATAGAGCTACCATTGAACACAACTATAAAATATTTGAGCAATTTCAATCCTTCGCTTTACAGATAACTCCAGAAAATAATCTTTATTACAATACAATTTGCATAGACTATAAGACTATTTCATTAAATAAACCCACAAATATACTTTGGCAATTAGATTTAGATACAACAATTAACAGCAAACCCATTGTAGTAAAAAACTTTTCCAATAAATCGAACGAAATACTTATATCCGATGCTGCTAACAAATTATATTTGATTGATAAAAATGGGAAAATACTTTGGAAAAGAGCAATTAACGAGAGGATTATGAGCAATATATATCAAATAGATTTTTATCGAAATGGCAAACTCCAATTTCTATTTAATACTGAAAACCATATATACCTAATAGACCATAATGCAAAGGATGTTGAAGATTTTCCAATTAAATTGAAATCCAAAGCAACAAACGGAATGCTGGCGGTTTATTATCCTGACCTTTCGGATTATAGAATATATCTGGCATGCGAAAATAAAAAAATAATTTGCCTTTCAAAAAGTGCCTCTTTAGTGGATGGATGGCAATTTAAAAATACAGAAAACATTGTTAGCAAGCCTATACAACATTTTATTATTAATAATTCAGATTACCTTACAATAACTGATAACATCGGAAAGATATATATTATTGACAGAAAAGGCATATCAAAAATTGAACTTAACAAAAGCACTGTTATTTCAGATAAAAACAATATTATATTAAGTAGAACCAATAACAATAAAGAAACGTCATTGGTGTTTACTAACAAAATAGGTGAAATCATTTCTATTCAAATTCCTAATGGCAAGGTAACTACCTTAAAAATTGACGAGTTTTCTCCAAACCATTACTTTTTATACGCTGATATCAATAACGATAAAAAGAAAGAGTACCTATTTGTTGACAATACCAAGCTCAAAATTTATAATTGGGCTCAAAAACTAATATATAATTATCAATTTATTAATCCAATTACTTCAATTCCTTTGTTGATTGACCAGAATGAACAATTACTTAAATTTGGAATCACTGACAATAAAACCTCGCAATTATTATTATTTTCATACTCAAATAGTACATTTAATCTAAAAGAAACATTACCTTGTTCAAATTTCTTTACAACAACTTTACTTATAGACAACAACCAATTAAATATTATTACAATATCTGATAAAACAATCTACAATTATGCTGATTAATAATCATCAAATAATTAATAATTCATTTATTCTAAAAAAAGTATTTTTTATCTTTTGAAATTAAAAAATTAACTATATTTTTGATAATTATTTTCGACAATAAGCACCAAAGGAAGAAATCAAATACATATTTAAGAAAGAGGGGTTTGAACCATTAACTTACACTTCCATTGAAAACATTCTATTTAATTGCAACTTAAGTATTGAAAAAGAAGCAATGCATAAGATTGTAAAAAAGAAAATTTTTACCATTATTGTAGAATGTTTAGAAAATATTCAGAAACATGCAGTTTTTGTTGAAAAAACAGATGCAATACCAACTTCTTACTCCTTTAATATTGCCTCCAATAAAGAAGAGTATATTGTCACTTCAGCCAATTTAATCAACAACTCAAACATTAATTCATTAAAGCGAAAAATCACCCTAATCAAGCAGCTGAATTATAGTCATTTGAAAAAACTTTATAAAAGAACCCTAAAAAAAACTTCCATCTCCGACAAAGGTGGAGCCAGTTTAGGTATTTTAGATATTGCTATTATTTCAAATAATAAAATAAACTATTCTTTTACGCCTGTTACCGATGAACTTTCTATTTACAAAATTCAGGTTATACTCACCAAAATAATATAATATTTTATAAAATATTCTGCTTTCCTAGAAATAAAAAGGGAATCACTATAAATAATAATGTGATTCCCTTTTAATAATAAACTATCTAATACTAAACCGCCAACAAGAAATATTAAATACAATATTTTGGCTGGTTTTGTAAA
>Ga0066650_10000546_pt1 | contig 12629 bp, 10 predicted proteins | sample CryGey092014_all_FD_59539 | JGI IMG/M metagenome (GOLD analysis project Ga0066650, IMG submission 59539) | Groundwater microbial communities from aquifer - Crystal Geyser CG23_combo_of_CG06-09_8/20/14_all | ecosystem: Environmental > Aquatic > Deep subsurface > Groundwater | place: USA: Utah...
TTTTGGTTGTTCCGTGATGGGTACGAATAAAATCAATCACATATTCGGGTATTTTAGCTTTCCTTGCTTTTTCAACTCCTTTAATGACGTGGCTAATAATTATTTTTGCACTATCTTCATAGAGTAATTCATCGTGAGGATTTAAACCAACCGTTTGATTTTCGATAAAAAACATGGGCATATCGGTTTTACCAATATCGTGATACAAAGCGCCTGTTCTTACCAACATAGGATTGCCTCCGATTTGATAAATTGCCTCTTGTGCCAAGTTTGCCACTTGTAAGGAATGTTGGAAAGTGCCAGGTGCTTTCATAGATAGTTCTCTGAGAAGTTTTGAGTTGGTGTCTGATAGTTCTATTAATGAGAAATCGGTTGCCAATCCGAATATTTTCTCATTAATGTAAATTAAAGGGTAGGAGATAAGCGTTAAAGTGGAGCTGCCAGCAAACCATATAAAGTAATAGGAATAAATGTTTTCTGTGGTGCCTTCTTGCATAATAGTCATTCCAAAATAGGTGGCTGAATAGGTAATAAAAATGAGAAAAGAAGTAATAAATAACTGCGAACGCTTTTTAAGATCTGCAACGCTTATAATAGAAATAATACCTGCTATTAGTTGAAGAAATATAAATTCAAAACTATTAGGAACCAAAAAGCCAATAATAATAATGGTAACAATATGGACAAACAATGCCAAACGTGTATCAAAAAACACCTTAATCATAATAGGAACAATGCATATCGGTATCAAATAAAGCACTTCTTCATTAAATCTAATGGTCATACTTGTAACAAAAACCATTAAAAAAATAGACAATAAAATAAAGACGATTTTTTTATTATCGTGAAAAACATCCTTTCGGAAAGAAAAAAAGAATAAAACCAATACAGCAATTGAAATGCAGACTAATAAAATTTGTCCAAGCAGGATAGTCAAGTACTTAGAGGAAGCACCTAATTGAATTTCATATTCGTTTTTAAGAGATTCTAATATTTGATATTTCTCAGGTGTTACCAATTCACCTTTAGAAATAACGCGTTCTCCTATTTGAATCATTCCTCTAGTAAGCGACACTTGGCTTAAAAGTGATTGTTTAACAATATCAGAGGTTTTATCGTCATACGTTATGTTTTGTTCAATTGAATTTTGAAGTACCTTTATCAACAAAGGCTCATCCACTTCGGGGTGTTTATTAATGATTGATTGTAAGAAAGTAAAAGCCGTTTGAACTGTATAAAACCTTTTTAATTCTACTTCTTCAGCAATATTATTCTTTAATACGTTGATAACAAAATCATCGGATTTGTTTTCCACTTCAGTATTCATACGAATAATGCCATTTTTGTATATAGTGTCAATAATAGCCATTGCCAGATTGGCATTGGTCATCATTTTTTTATTAGAGGCTCTATCGTCTGAGTATTTCGATTTCCATTGATTATCGAAATCTGTGATTAAAGCTGCTCTATTTTTCTTATAAATACTTTCATCTATTTTAAAAAAAGGTTTAAAGTCCTTAAGAACTGCTTCTTTTTCTTTTCTAACTTCTTGTTCCGACTTTAGAATAGCAAAATCGAAAGGGGCAATAAAATCGCTATGTCTCCATGGCTTGCCTCTTTGAAATTCATACTTGAACTTTCCTTGCATGGGAAACATTAATACAATAAGAAATATACTAAATATAAATAGGAATGCTTTATAAAAGTTTTGAATATTGTTTCTTATGAAATTTTTCAAGCTTTTCATTTGATTATTATTTGCAATTTCCTTTAGATATTATATTTTAAACTCTTCTTCTAAAATTTCCTTTAATTGTAAAGGTTTTAAATCTTTTTTAATTTCTCCATTCTTGCAAAGAGAAATAGAACCAGTTTGTTCAGAAACGATTATTGATAAGGCATCTGATTGTTCTGTGATTCCAAAACCAGCTCTGTGTCTTAATCCTAAATGTGCAGGAATATTGTGGCTTTCAGAAACAGGCAATATACATTTTGCTGATTTTATTTTATTTCCAATAATAATAACAGCTCCATCGTGCAATGGGCTGTTTTTAAAAAAAATATTTTCTATCAAACGGTCTGAAATATTGGCATCGATAACCTCTCCAGTTTCAATGTAATATTTTAGTTCATTTGTTTTTGCTAAAACTATTAAAGCACCTGTATTGGTTTTAGACATATTTTCGCATGCTTTAACTATTGGCGTAATATCGGTAAGAATTTCTTGATTTATTGCCCATTTCCACCTAAAAAAACCTCTTTTAATAAATGCAGGTTTGCCAACTAATAAAAGAAATTGACGAATTTCTTGTTGGAATACAATAATTAAAACGATAATACCAACGCTTACAAAGCGATTGAGTATTTCACTTAGTAATTCCATCTCATAATACCTAACTAATTTCCATAATAGATACAATGCAATTACACCAAGAAATATATTGATTGCTGCGGTGCCTTTTATAAGTTTATATACTTCGTAAAGCAGTATTGCTACCAATAATACATCAATGACATCAAGAAAACGAACGGTCATGAAGGTGGTAACAAAAAGTTGTAACATATTTATATAAATACAAAAAAAACAAAATTAATACTTTAACTGAATTGATTTAAAACTTCCGTTAATTTTATTACTTCCATTGCCTCTTTTACATCGTGTACCCTTAAAATATTTGCACCATTCATTAAAGCTACAGTGTTTAAAACACTTGTACCGTTGAGTGCTTCTTGGGGTTTAATGTTTAAGACTTTATTGATCATCGACTTTCGTGAAATACCAACTAAAATAGGTAATTCGAAGAAATCAAAACACTTTAAGTTCTTTAAAAGCTGGTAATTGTGTTCAAGTGTTTTACCAAAACCAAATCCGGGGTCAATAATAATGTCATTAACTCCCAGTTTTTTCAATTTATCAACTTTCTGAGAGAGTATAAAAATAATGTCTTTTGTTACTTGATCATAAACCGGATTTTCTTGCATTGTTTGTGGTGTTCCCTGCATGTGCATCATCACATAAGGAATTTTTAATTTGGCAATGGTTTCAAGCATTTTTTCATCCATATCACCACCCGAGATATCATTTATCATTGCAGCTCCTTCACTGATTGCAATTTCTGCTACTTTAGAACGGAAAGTATCAATAGAAATAATGATATTTGGAAAAATATTTAAAATGTCTTTTAATACTGGAATAAGACGAGATAATTCTTCTTCTTGGCTAACAATATCAGCTTTAGGTTTTGTAGATATTGCTCCAATATCAATAATTGAAGCTCCTTCCGAAAGCATTTGTTCCACTCTTTTGACAATACTTAATTCAGACTTATACTTGCCACCATCATAAAAAGAATCGGGAGTTAAATTTAAAATTCCCATTACAATTGGGTGCTGAAGGTTTAAAATTTTACCTTTGCAATTTAAAGTAGTTTTTTTACAAAAAAATGTATCTTTATCCATTCAATTACAAAACTTTATATTATTGAAAACCAATTAACTAATAAATAAAACCCAATTCAAATGAATAAAACATCCACGCAATACGATGCAATTATAACGCTTTGTAAGGACATTTTCATAAAAAAAATGAAAGATTATGGAAGTGCGTGGCGAATTCTTAGAATATCATCATTAACAGACCAGATATTTATTAAAGCTCAACGTATTAGAAGTATAGAAGAAAAAGGAATTCAAAAAGTGAATGAAGGTATTAAACCCGAATATATTGGAATAATAAATTATTCTATAATTGGGCTTATTCAAATGGAGCTTGGCATTAGTTCTTCGATTGAATTAGATGTTGAAGCGAGTGAAATACTGTATGATAAGTATTTTAAGCAAGCTAAATCGTTGATGGAAGATAAAAACCACGATTATAGCGAAGCATGGAGAGAAATGCGACTCAGTTCTCTTACTGATATTATATTGATGAAACTATTACGTGTTAAACAGATTGAAGATAATCAAGGAAATACTTATATCTCGGAAGGTATTGATGCCAATTATCTCGATATGATTAACTATGCTGTATTTGCAATGATAAAGATTATTGAGAGAGAAAATAAATTGTAAATAAGTGAACGAGTTAAAAGCTTATTAATCATTTAATTATAAGTAAAATATAAAAATACACTAACAAATGAAATACATCAAAATCTTTAGCAGAATACTAGTAGGAATGGTATTTGTTTTTTCTGGATTTATAAAAGGAATAGACCCACTTGGATATACTTATAAAATTCACGATTATTTTATTGCATTTAAAATGAGTTGGTTAAATCCTATTGCATTTTATCTCGCTATTTTATTCTGTGTTTTGGAATTTGTACTTGGTGTTGCATTAATATTTCGAATAAAACCAAAGTTATCATCAACGATATTACTATTGTTTATGAGCTTTTTTACTTTACTAACTTTGTACCTTGCATTAAAAAATCCAGTTTCCGATTGCGGATGTTTTGGTGATTTTCTTGTAATAAGCAATTGGCAAACATTTTACAAGAACGTGATTTTAATGATTTTTACTTTAATCATTTTCTTTACACGCAATTCATACAAAACTCCAAAATCTTCTTTTTATCAGTTCAGTATAAGTTTTCTTGGTTTAGTGGTGATATTAGGTATTATTATCTATTGCTTTCGTCATCTACCCATCATTGATTCTTTGCCATGGAAGAAAGGTAACAACATCAGACAATTAGTTATCCCTACACCCGAGGTTGCCAAGATTTTTCTTGTTTATAAAAACAAAACTACGGGTGAAATAAAAGAATATCCTTCCGATAATTATCCTTGGAAAGACTCTGTATGGGTTGCCAACTGGCAATTTGTTGATCAAAGAAAAGATATAATTAAGCCATTTATTCAAGCACCAATTCATGATTTTACTATTAATGATGAATATAAGGATGACTATACTGCAGATTATATAAATAAACCAGGTTATCAACTCATCATGGTTGCTTATGATATTACCAAAACAAATAAAGAAGCATTTAAAAAAGCTGCACTTATTTATAATGGATGTCTTAATGATAGCTTATCGTTTATTACATTAACTGGCTCTACCTATCAAAACATACTTGCATTTACAAAAGACATACCAGTTGCTTATCCAATATACAATACCGATGAAACAGCACTGAAAACAGTTATAAGGTCTAACCCTGGTCTCATTCTTATTAAAGATGGAATAGTTATTGAGAAATGGCATTACAACGATTTTCCAGAATATGCTAAACTAAAAGAAAAGTTTCTTAAATAAATCTATAATGCCATAAAAATATTGAGTCTTATTGGTTACATATTTTATTTGAAACAATCTAAAAAATACAAGTTTTGTAAAATGCCTATAAATAATAGTTTGCCTATTGAAAGGTATGGAAACTACTGATTTGATTATTTTAGAGCAATTTAATACGCAATACAGTAATACTGTGATTATTTTTTATTCAGCTATTATTGCCATTCTTATAGATTATCAACTGTAGACTCAATTATATTTTGAACATTGCTTGGTACATTAGAAAGAAAATCGTAACCAGTTAAAGTTTCAAGAGAATCTACGCTAATTTTGTAATGTTCCCAAGTATATACAGAGCAATTTTGGTCGTTTGGCATCAATACAGTAATTACTCGGGTGGTGCTGCTTATACGACTTAAGTCATTATCTCCGAAGGGCAATACAACAATAATTTTCCAGGTTTTGTTTGGAACGACAACACCATTACCAACAGTTAAGGCATATCCGTATGAGCCAGAGCCCCCTTGTCCATAAGGTCCACATATAATATACAACTCATTCCCATCGTAAACCAATGTTCTGGAATAATTTTCTAAATTAGCCCAAGTCTGCTGATTATTTAGAGGAGCCTGTGGTATCATATTAGTCATAAGAAATGTTGCAGAATTGTTAGTTATGGTAGAGGTTCTGTCAGCACTTGGGCACATGTGCCCTCTATCAAAACCTGAACCAGAAAATTCAGAAGCTACTACCTTATACCAACTTGAAGGTAAAGTAAAATCTTCCCTAAAATCATTTTGCCTATCAACGCTTCCTAAATCATTAGCACATAAATGCCAACTTGTCCAATTGGGAGTATGTTTAGTATTATTATATGATAAGCAATATTGAGATTTATACATTAAATAATTGCTCGCATTGCTAGTATCGTTAGTTGCTCCACTTGCATTTCCAAGCAACATGTGGTCATAATTTACAAGAGGGTCGATGAGTGTTAAGAATTCAATAGCTCTGCCATAAGCCGTACCACCAGAATTTGTAGCATAAGCTCTTAAATGGTAAGTCATATTAGGTATTAAACCTGTAATATTACTGACAAAATTTCCGATGCCTTCTCCATCAATAGTTTTTGAATTGTTAATTGTTGGGTTGGTGTATTGTCCCCAACACACTCCTCGGCTAATAACAGAATCTCCACCAATGGCAACTACTGTTCCACCACTATTTGCAGTGGTAGTAGTAATTGACGTTACATTTGTAGTTGTTATAGTCGCAAGGTTCTTCTTGGTTGAAAAAGTGATGTCATCGCCATAAGTGGTACCCACTGAATTGCTTGCAAAAGCTCTAACATGATAGGTAATTCCTGCTGTTAATCCAGAAATGGTGAGGATAAACATATCATCTCCTTCTTTACCAAGTTTTATTGAATTTGTTGTAGTGGGATTGGTTTCTGTATTCCAACATATACCACGAACAGTAATAGGAGTTCCTCCATCAGAAGTAATTACACCTCCGCAAGTAGCATCGGTTTGTGTAATAGCACTTATTGCACTTGTTGTAACAATGGGGAGTCCGTTTTTTTTCTTACAAGCACTATTCAAAATTAATCCAAATAGAATTACTAATAGAATGTAAAACCTAATTTTTTTTTGTTGCTTCATAATTTATTTTCTATCAATGAATTACATAAATAACCTATTACTTATTAATATTCATAAGTGTGAATTTTGTATTTATTTCTCTAACTTAATTAACAAATGTAATGAATCCATTTATTGCATTAGTTAATATTTTTATACCAAATAGTGTTATTTGTTGGAAGGAGCGTGGTCTTTATTCTAAAAATTGTTGGTAAACAATAAAAAAATCAACTAAAACATATTTTTTTGAGTATTCTGTTATAATTTTTCCGAATCACATCAAAATTTAAATCTGAATTATTTCTCAAAGGTGGTTAAAAAAAAAGAATATTAGCAAATTTTTATTGCAAATATTTTGTAGCAATTGATAGAAAAAAATAACTTTTTCTAAAATTGCTATTCTCGGTTATTATACCATTCCCCAATTTCGGTGAATGTAATTATATTGATAAAAGAGATTTTTATTAGGTATAATTCTTGATAATATATGAATGCAACTTGGTATTATATTTGGCAATAAAGAAAATGAGAAAATAATTTTGTCATTATTTGTATGCGTATAACTCATAAACAATTTATTTTTCTAATTTTGTAGCACTTTTAAAGAATGATGATGAAGCAACATTACATTTTAAAATATTTACTGATCACATGTTTATTTTTTTCCTCCTTCCATTTATTTGCTCAATGTCCCAGAGGTATTAATAATTGCAAAGGACAATGTCCTAAGTTTGTTGATGTAGATAATGATGGTTATTGTGATTTTTCATCCATTACAGAAGTTGTAACGATGCAATTGAAGCAAGAAAAAGATACCACCACCAAAAAGACTGAGAATATATTGATTGTAAAAGATAATTCAACAAGTACTGATAAAAAAGAACTAAAGAAGAACATTACAAAGGCTGAAATACCAACAAACAAAGATTTACCAATAAAAGAAAATAATATAGTCAATAATCCAAATAAAATTCAGCCTACAATTATTAAAGTGGAAGAAAATAAATCAAACCCAAAACAAAGTGCTAGTTACGATTTAATATTTGTTTCTATTCTTACGTTTAGTCTTTATTTTACTACTTTTTTCTTGGCAAAATATAAGAAAATCAAAAAGAAAACCCACCGAAAAATATGGAATATGTTGCTTTTACTCACTTTTTTAGTTTCTTGTTTGTGTGGGTTCTTTCTTGTTTTGCAAATAAATTATCATTTTTTGTTTAGTATTTTTAGAACATTGCTCTATTGGCACGTAGAAATTGGTATTTCTATGACCTTGATTGCCGTTTTTCATATACTTTGGCATCTTAAATAATTTAAAACATATTTTAAATCGACCACATCGGATGACAATTGTTTGTAATATATTGAATAAAGCTACCATCCTATTGTTAAAGCAATTCAAATATACCCTATATTTACTTTTATTTGTTTGCAATGGCATCTATGCCCAACAAAAACAAATTGTTAAAGAATTTAAAGAGGCTGATTGTATTTCTAAAATTGATGATTTGAAAAAGAATTTTGAAGAAAACAAAATTATACCCAATGAATATGAGTTACCCTGTTTGATAGCCCTTTCTTATTATCCTGAACTCAGCAAAACCAAAATTGTTTTTAAACAAAAGCATATTCGTACTACCATGACATCAAGACCACCTTTTAAAGTGCTTTTTCAATCGAAAAAAAATAGAACCTACAATATTTGTATCAATAATAGCAGTATTTTAAATGGAGCATTATTGTCAGATATTTCATTTAACGAACAAATTGGTGTAATTGGGCACGAATTGGCTCATATTACTGATTATATGAAAAAGAGCAAGCTACAATTGGCTGCTACTTTTTTTAAATACATATTTAATCCTAACTTTAAAAGGAGGCTCGAGGCACAGACAGATATTGCAACCATCAATCACGGATTGGGTTGGCAATTATATGACTTTGGTTATTTTTTGATTAACAAATCTACTGTAAGCAAAAAATACATCAAGCATAAACAAAAATTTTATATGTCAGCATTACAATTATTCGAAATAATATTAAATAATCCTTTATATAATTCTGTTATATCCAATTAATACTCTAAAGCTCCTTTCATTTGAACAAATTAGAAAAACCTTTAATAAGAAGTACTTTCAGAATTCAGTTGGGAAAACGCTTTTATACTTTCGGTAGACATATTAAATGGTACTTTTACCCAAATTATTTTGCTAAAACATTTGCCAATCAACATTTAGCTTATCAGGTATTTTCTCATCATTCCATATTATTAAGGCAATTGAACAAAGTAGATATGCAATTGCAATACAATAAAATTGATAATCTTAAAATAGCTATAACAAAATTAAACCAATTGGTTATAAAGCCAGACGAAACTTTCTCATTTTGGTATTTGGTAGGCAATACAACCCAAGCAAAAGGTTATAAAAAAGGAATGATATTACAAAATGGAGAAGTAATGTCGGGATATGGTGGTGGATTATGTCAATTGTCAAATTTACTTTATTGGATGGTGCTTCATACGCCACTTACCGTTGTAGAACGGCATCGTCACTCTTATGATGTTTTCCCAGACGTAAATCGAAGTATTCCATTTGGTTGTGGAGCAACGATTTCGTATAATTATATTGATTTTCAATTTAAAAATGAGACAAAACAGTCGTTTCAATTGCTACTTTGGTTATCAGAAAAAGACTTGCATGGCGAAATATGTTCGGATACCCATTTTCAATATAAATACGAAGTGATTGAAAGCAATCATTTGATAAAACCTGAGTATTGGGGAACATACTCTCGCCATAATCAGATTATCAGAAGAACCTATAACAAAGAGACGAATCAACTAATTAATGAAGAAATGGTAGCAGAAAATCATGCGTTGCTTAAATATAATCCTATGTTAGAAGCTTCTAACGCTTCTTCATAAAAAAAGATTTCAATAAATCGGCAGATTCTTTTTCTAATACATTGCCAATTAGCTGTGTTTTAGGGTGCAACAATTTGGTTGAATATTTACTAAACCCTCTTTTTTTATCTTTTGCACCAAAAACAATTTTACTTATTTGAGTCCAATAAGAAGCTCCTGCGCACATTACGCAAGGCTCAAGGGTAACATAAAGTGTACAATCATTTAAATATTTGCCACCAATATTATTGGTAGCAGAAGTAAAGGATTGCATTTCTGCATGGGCAGTTACATCGTTTAATCTTTCGGTGAGGTTGTGTGCACGTGCAATTATCTGATTTTTACATACAATAACAGCTCCAATAGGAACTTCATCAGCATCATACGCTTTTTGAGCTTCCTTTAATGCTTCTTTCATGTAAAACTCATCATCAAATTCAATAATAGCCATTTAAATGAAAATTAGTAATTGTAAATCGCAGCTTATTAATTGTGAATTGTAATATGTAGTTCTTTCAATTGCACATCTGAAATTTTTGCAGGTGAATCAATCATTACATCCCTACCAGCATTGTTTTTTGGGAAGGCGATGTAATCGCGAATACTATCAGAACCTCCTAACAAAGCGCACAACCTATCAAACCCTAATGCAATCCCTCCATGAGGAGGTGCTCCATATTGAAAAGCATTCATTAAAAAGCCAAATTGAGCTTGTGCATCTTCTTCGGAAAAGCCAAGTAGATGAAGCATTCTGTTTTGTAAATCTTTATCAAATATTCTAATGGAACCACCACCAATTTCAACTCCATTTACCACTAAATCGTAAGCATTAGCACGTACCTCTGCTGGTGATTTGTCTATTAATGGGATATCTTCGGGTTTTGGAGCAGTGAAAGGATGGTGTTTGGCATAAAATCGATTGGTTTCTTCGTCCCATTCCAACAAAGGAAAATCAACCACCCAAAGCGGTGCAAATACTTTGGGGTCTCTAAATCCAAGTCTATTTGCCATCTCAAGACGAAGTTCGCTGAGTGCTTTCTGTGTTTTTTCTTTATTGCCAGCTAATACCAGTATTAAATCGCCTGGTAGTGCTTTAAATTGTTCTATCCATTTATCAAGTTCAGCTTGATTATAGAATTTATCAACAGAAGATTTAATACTTCCATCTGTATTATATCTCAAATAAACTAATCCAGTGGCTCCAATTTGTGGTTTTTTAACAAATTCGGTAAGTTCATCTAATTGTTTTCTTGAATATTCGACACATCCTTTTGCACATATACCAATAACCAATTCTGCATCATCAAAAACTTTAAAACCTTTATTTTTGACAATTTCATTAAGTTCCACAAATTTCATATCAAAGCGAATATCTGGTTTATCGCAACCATAATATTTCATTGCATCCGCATAAGAGATGCGAAGAAACTCTTTGAATACAATATCTTTAATAATTTTAAATAAGTGTTTGGCAAGACCTTCAAAGGTATTTAAAATATCTTCTTGGGTAATAAACGACATTTCGCAATCAATTTGGGTAAACTCAGGTTGACGGTCGGCACGAAGGTCCTCATCGCGAAAACACTTAACTAGTTGAAAATATCTATCGAACCCTGCTATCATCAACAATTGTTTGAATGTTTGAGGCGATTGTGGCAAAGCGTAAAACTCACCAGGATTCATTCTAGATGGCACCACAAAATCTCTTGCCCCTTCTGGTGTAGATTTAATTAGAACAGGAGTTTCAATCTCTATGAAACTTTGGTGATTCAAATAATTTCTTATTTCAATAGCTACTTTATGCCTTAACAAGAGATTTTGTTTTACCACATTTCTTCGTAAATCGAGGTAGCGGTATTTCATTCGCAATTCTTCACCGCCATCCGTATTGTCTTCGATAGTGAATGGTGGAATAATAGATTTATTCAATATTTCAATATTTGAAACGAAGATTTCGATTTCTCCTGTTGGTATTTTTAGGTTTTTATTGCTTCTTTCTTTAACAATACCTGTTACTTTTAACACATATTCTCGACCAAGTGTACGAGCTTGTTCACAAATTTCTTTATTCACTTCCATATTGAAAGCAAGTTGCGTAATGCCATATCGGTCACGTAAATCAATAAAGGTCATTCCTCCAAGGTCGCGTGATTTATGAACCCAACCACATAGTGTTACGTGTTGTTCTTTATTTTTTAAGGTTAATTCTCCACAAGTATGCGTTCTTAACATAATTTAAAAATTTTAATTGCTTAAAATGCTTAAAAGAAAACGAATTTTAATTTAATTGCTTTTTATTAAAAGGAAATCCAATTACAGCAAGCAAAACTACATATTTTTTTTTATTTATGAGGTTAATTTTTCTAAATCATTAACTTTACTGATTATTTGCAATTTTCAAACAATATTATGATAGATACTAATACAAATAATAACGCTTCTTTTTTATCAAAAGTTTCCGATTATTTAATTGATAATTATTCTGAAAACCTTAGCGAATTATGTATAGTTTTTCCTAACCGCAGAGCAGGTTTGTTTTTAAAGAATCTTTTGGCAGATAAACTAAGAAAAACTTTTTGGTCGCCAAAGGTTTTTAGTATTGAAGACTTTATGTGCGAAATTGCCAACAAAAAGATTACCGAAAACATTAGGCTTTTAATAGAACTCTATGCTGTTCACAAAAATATAGAAAAAGAAAACGCAAAATCTTTTGATGAATTTATTAGATGGGGGCAGATGTTGTTAAACGATTTCAACGAAGTAGATTTGTACCTTGTTAATGCCAATGATTTATTTGGTTATCTTAGCGAAAGTAAAGCTATTTCGCTATGGAATACCGATG
>Ga0066650_10000553_pt1 | contig 12591 bp, 12 predicted proteins | sample CryGey092014_all_FD_59539 | JGI IMG/M metagenome (GOLD analysis project Ga0066650, IMG submission 59539) | Groundwater microbial communities from aquifer - Crystal Geyser CG23_combo_of_CG06-09_8/20/14_all | ecosystem: Environmental > Aquatic > Deep subsurface > Groundwater | place: USA: Utah...
TAAATTTCAAATAAGTATTAAGCAAATAAAGCTCTAAAGCGGCATATTCTTGCTTTTCAATTAATATTTTTGGAACTATTTCGTATATTTTAAATTTAAGATAATTACTGTTTTTTAATTGACTATCCTCACAAAACTCGTCAAAATTATGCTTTAGAAAACTTAAAATAGAATTATTCTGTAACGAAAAAGAAGGGGCATGTAATAACCTATAATTGATAATTGCAACAATATCGTTGGTTTGATTTGTCTTTCTAGTTTGTTCTGATAATTGTTTTCGTTTTAATATATATTCTTCGGGGTTTATATCAGATATATAATGAGAAAGATTAATTAATTCAGTATAAATAAGGTTCAGTAATTCGGGTTTATCTGTTTTTGAGGCTTTTTGTTCTGCTTTTGTCAAAAAATACAGTGTTAAACTATATTGCGATTTGTTATAATAATACTTTGCTTGCGAGAGCAAAAACATCGCATAAGTGTCCTCATTTTCAGTAAAATGTTGAAGAAAAATACTCGTGCTTATATCGTTGATTAAACGATTTTTAAGACGATAAAAAGCATTCTTATTCCCATCTGAGTATAGTTTTTTAAATATTTTCTCTTCATCATATTGAGCTGCTGAAGATTTAATAAAGTCAAAAAGCAAAACATCTTTACGTTCTTCATTTTCGTTTGTTCTTGAAAGAAAAATTTTAAAAAAACGTAATTCTTCTTTGTTCATTTCGGCAACAATATTGTTAAGAATATTCATAATTTTAATCTTTAATGTGTAAGAAAACTAGTTAAGGTAACAAATCAATTGGTTATACGTTAGTTGTTTACAAAATGTTTACAAAAAACTACTACAATTTTTAAAGTAATAAAAATATCCCATTAAAAACACCGAATCTATTGAAAATGAACTTTTGTTTATTTTTAAAGTAAGATTTATGAACACTTTTATAACAAAAGTAGCTTGTTATCATTGTTTTAAAAAGCAAATAACAAAAAAATAAATAACAAAAATCGCAACTATTTTAATTTATGAAGGTCACAAAAACACTAATTCCAACCAGCTAAATAATTTAAAACAAATTGCTTTACTCTAATTTTAATTTAATCTTATCGGGACTACAGTAAGCAAACCAAACTCACAAAAGTTATTTCACGATTTTTGTAATCGATTTATTATAAAATCTGAATTAAAAAGGCATTATTGAAATTTTTATTAAAACAGCGTTGCTTATTGAATATTTTCTTTAACTTTATTGCGTAAAAAAACACACAATGGATTTTATTCAACAAATACCTATAAATATTATTAATTTCTTTCTTGTTACAATACTATCGCTCATTATTGGGTTAGAACAAAGCCGTTTGCTCCATGTGCAAGAAGACAGAAAATTATTTGGAACCGATCGTACTTTTACATTTATTGGTATATTGGGATTTGTTTTATATATTATTCAACCCGAAACGTTATATTTATATATGGGAGGAGGCTTGGTATTATCTGTAATGCTTGCCTTATATTATTATAACAAATTAAAAAACCTTAATAAATATGGAATGACAACCATATTGATTGCACTATTAACTTATTGCATTGCTCCATTAATAATTACACAATCCAAGTGGTTTGCAATACTTATTATTGTTACTATTTTAATATTTACTGAGCTTAAAGAAAGGTTTCACCTATTATCAGAAAAGTTTGATAGTGATGAGTTTATTACTTTGGGAAAGTTTTTAGTAATTGCTGGGGTTGTTTTACCAATAGTTCCCAACGAACCCTTTGTTCCATACCTATCTTTAACACCTTATAAAATTTGGCTTGCCGTAGTAGTTATATCAAGTATTTCTTATATCAGTTATTTGCTTAAAAAATTTGTATTTAAAGAAGCTGGTATCATCATATCTGGCATATTAGGCGGATTGTATAGCAGCACAGCCACTACATTTATTATTGCAAAAAAAAGCAAAGAAGCAACTATAAATGAATACCGCTATGCAACTGCCATTATTTTTGCAACCGTTATGATGTATTTGCGTATTTTTATTATTATGTTTATATTCAATAGCGAATTGAGCAATAAACTATTTCCTTCATTTCTGATTTTAATTGTTGTATCTACAATAACAGGAGTTGGAATGTTATTTTTTAATAAAAAGGCAGATTCAACGGAAGTAAATAAGACCACCGACGAAAAAAATCCCCTCGAATTTAAGGTTGCGATTATTTTTACCTTGCTTTATATTGCCTTTACAATGATAACCTTTTATACCATTTCGTATTTTGGCGTTAAAGGACTAAATATTCTTTCTTTTATTGTAGGAATGACCGATGTGGACCCTTTTTTAATAAATCTGTTTCAAGGAGGGTTTAATGTAAATATTAGTATAATTGCTTTAGCAACATTACAGGCTATTATCAGCAATAATATTGTTAAAACTATTTATGCGGTGGTATTATCTAATAAAAAAATCAGAAAATCATTAGTTATAGGATTTAGTATAATTATATTGGTTAATATTATATTGACAATACTTATATAAATTTAATTTTATAAAACATTTAACATTAAATTAACATAGGGTATTTAAAATATGGCTTTCTTTGTGTATTAAATTAAAAAAACATATCCTTATGAAACTCAGTAGAATATTTCAGATATTGGTTCCAAAAGACACAAAATTTTTTGAATTGTTTGAAAAAGATGTTGAAAACTTAGTAGTAGGAGCAGCATTATTTGTGAAATTGGTTAATGAAAACGATACCGCCCTTCAGGTGGAAACCATCAAAAAAATCAAAGAAATTGAAAACATTGGTGATGATATTACTCATAACATTTTTAAAGAGCTAAATCAAACATTTATCACCCCATTCGACAGAGAAGATATCAATCAACTCGCTGCAACCCTTGATGATGTGCTTGATTGTATCAACGGTTCGGCTCAACGCATAAAAATGTTTAAACCCCACCATTTGATTCCTGAGTTTGGTAAAATTGCTGAACTTATTTACGATGCATGCAATGAGTTGAAGGTTGCAATAAAAGAATTAAAGAACTTAAAACATCCTGAAAAAATTACAGAATCATGCATTAGGGTTAACTACATCGAAAACCAAGTGGATGAAATGTATCATACTGCTATATCTAGTTTATTTGAAACCCAAACCAATGCTATTGAATTGATTAAGCTTAAAGAAATAGCGGCAACCATGGAAAAGGCTACCGATAAAGCAGAAGACGTTTCAGATGTAATAAAAACCATTATTATTAAAAACGCCTAATTTTTCACTATGTTAACAATTGTTATAATTACCATTGCCATCGCACTCATCTTCGATTTTTTAAATGGAATGAATGATGCAGGCAATTCTATTGCCACTGTAGTTGCCACTAAAGTGTTATCGCCCAAATTAGCCGTTGCTTGGGCAACATTTTTTAATTTTGTTGCCTTTCTTGTTTTTGGCGTAACAGTTGCTACTACTATTGGTAAAGGGATTGTAGATTCTTCTGTTATTACAGGAGATCCATTATTTATTCTTTCAGCTCTTATAGCCTCTTGTATATGGGTATATTATTGTACACATAAAGGAATTCCTATTAGTGTTTCTCATGCATTAATTGGTGGAATTATTGGACCTGCTTTGCTAAAGGGCGGAATTAATGCTATCTTTTATATTGGAATATTAAAGATATTTATTTTTATAGTTTTAGCTCCAGTTATAGGATTTATTTTAGGTTATTTAATAATGGTTCTAACATTATGGATATGGGGGAAAAAACCACCTTCTAAAGTAGATAAATATTACAGAGTTTTACAATTAGTTTCATCTGCTGCTTTTAGTTTGGGGCACGGCGGAAATGATGCTCAAAAAACAATGGGCATTATAGCTATATTATTATTTAGCACGGGTTATTTAGGTGGAGAGTTTTATGTCCCATTATGGGTAGTTCTTTCAGCACAAAGTGCTATTTCATTAGGAACTTTATTTGGAGGATGGAATGTAATTAAAATCATGGGTACTAAGCTAACTCATTTAAAACCGGTTGGTGGATTCTGTGCAGAAACTGCAGGAGCTATAACACTTTTTGGGGTAACGCTTGCAGGTATTCCTGTTAGTACTACCCATACGATTACGGGTGCAATTATGGGTGTTGGTGTAACCAGAAGAGTATCGGCTGTTAAATGGGGAGTTGCAAGTAATATTGTTACTGCTTGGATCTTTACTATTCCTGCTGCAATAGGTTTATCAGCACTTATTTATTGGATTTTTACTTTACTTCACCTTTCGGTTTAATCTTTTGTAATTAATTTTATTTCACCATCATTGTCTTAGATAATGATGGTTTTTTGTTTCTACTGAAACCCAAGTAAATAAATTTTACATAACTTGTAACTTCTACTGTTTGAAAACGTCCTAAGAAACATTGAAAACCAATTTAAACATAAAAATATGATTCAACGTAAATTTACTTTAGTAACAGTTGCTCTCTTTGCTATACTTCAGTTGCAGCTAAACGCTCAATTGTATAAAGGGAATGTTGTTAGTACCAATGATAAGATAGCCATTGCTTATGTTAATATTGGGATTGTTGGAAAAGATGTTGGAACGGTTTCTAATAATAATGGAGAATTTTCTATTGAATTGCTCGATTTATATAACAATGACAGTTTGCGATTTTCCATTTTAGGGTATAAAACAAAATCATTTAAAGTGGCTGATTTTAAAAAACAATTTGCTCATAATGCGATCACTATTCCTTTAGAAACAAAGTTAATGGAATTGAAAACAGTGTTGATTAAACCTAAAAAAACAAAAATATTAGGTAACAAAACGGAAACAAAAATGATGATTTGTGGTTTTATTTCAGATGATTTAGGTAGTGAAGTTGGTACCGTTATGAAAATAAAGGGAGTGCCTACAATTATTGATAGTACTAGTTTTTTTATTGTGGAAAATAAATATGGAAAGTTAAAATTTCGTTTAAATATTTATAAAATGGAAAATGGAGAACCCGGTCAATCAATTTTAAAAGATAATATTTTTATTGAAACAGCAATTAAACAAGGAAGAGTAACTGTTGACCTTACTCCATATTACTTGGTTGTAAACGATGATTTCTTGGTTTCTCTTGAATGGATTGAAAACTTAGGAGAAAAAGGATTATATTTTCCTTTAGGGTTTTTGAATAATCCTAGCTTTTCTAGAAAAACAAGCCAGAGTCAATGGAAAAAACAAGCTTTTGGAATGGGTATTTACACCTACGTGAGGTATTAGTGTTTCTATTCTTATAACGTGCTCCCTTCGCTTTTCTTCTTATATTTTAATGCAACAAGTAAAAATATTATATCTTTATAAAATTTATAAAAGGTTTCAAATAAGAGAAAAAAGTATTTATGAGTATCAATATTACCCTTATCATCATTATAGTTACCGTTATTGTTTCGCTGAGAGCCTTCAGCGATAAAGCAACTTTTGATAAATTAAAGTTTAATGCTTACGCTATAAATAATTATCGGGAATGGTTTCGATTTTTTACACATGCACTGCTTCATGCCGATTGGATGCATTTGCTTGTTAATATGTTTGTGCTTTATTCTTTTGGGGCTGTTGTGGAAGACTATTATGCATTTTATTTTGGTCCCAAAGCCATCTTTTATTTTTTAACGCTTTACATTGGTTCGGTCATTGTTTCATCTATTCCTTCTTACGAAAAAAACAAGAATAATATCTATTACAATGCCGTTGGAGCTTCTGGTGCGGTGTCAGCGATACTTTTTGCAAGCATTTTGTTTTATCCCACCGGCAAAATAATGCTTATTTTATTGCCCGTTCCTATTCCTTCTTTTGTTTTTGGCGCTTTGTATTTAATCTATTCCGCTTATATGTCAAAAAAGAACCTCGATAATGTGGGGCATGATGCCCATTTTTATGGAGCTATTTTTGGTTTTGTGTTTACAATCCTCTTAAAACCTAAATTATTTATGATTTTTATTGAACAAATAATGAATTATCTGGGAATGTAGTTTATATAGGTTATTAGACGGAAGGCTATTAGGATTTCCTTTACCTCTGTTACTTTTTCTTTTTTTATAATCATTAGCCATTTTCAAAAGTCTAATAGCCTAATAGTCTAAAGCCTATATAGTAGCTAATACTTTTTAATAAAGCAATCGGGGAAACCGCTTTTTTTTAATTCTATTTTAAGCGATTCTGCTTGTTTTTTGTTTTTTACTTCTCCTAAGTATAGCTTATATTTTTTTGAATTGAAGTTAGAAGTAACGTATAAATAAAGAGGTTTATTATTCTTATTACTAATTTCTTTTAAATTTTTCAATGCATTTTCCTTTTGTTTGAATGCTCCAACTTGTATGCCATATCCTTTTGGTGATGTTTTCTTTAATTCGGAAGTATAATATCCTTTGCGTAAATTAATATTATTATCAGGAATAACGGGCGGTTCAATAGTATCTGAAACAGTTTCAATTTTAACATCCACTACTCCATATTTTATCAAATCAATTTCTTTGGCTGCTGCTTTGGATAAGTCGATGATCCTTCCATGCTTAAAAGGTCCCCTATCGTTGATTCGCACAATTATTGTTTTATTATTTTTGGTATTGGTAACTTTAACCTTCGTACCAAAAGGCAAGGTTCTATGAGCTGCGGTGAAATCGTTCATATTATATATTTCTCCACTGGCGGTTTTTTTACCATTGAACTCATCACCATAATAGGATGCCTGTCCTGTTTCGGTGAAATTGCCTTGTGCAACGCCTGTAAATGCAGTAGAAACAAAAAAGAATGAAATGAAGAGAATTTTATTTTTCATCGTATCATCATTTATATAAACAGTAAGTATGAGCAAAGCCAAGTAAAGCTTGCTTTTGCTGTGGAAACTTACCAATTAAGTAACAATAACAAAAGTACAAAATTAGTTTAGAGGAAGCAATTCCTTAAAAAAATTTTTACAATTTACCCTATTTTGATTTACTTTTGTGTATATTTGTCATACAATAAGTTGATTATTTATTGAATGAAAGTAAGTGAAGTTATAAAAATGATTGAAGAGGATGGCTGGTATCTCGTTAGACAGAAGGGAAGCCACTGCCAGTATAAGCACAAAACAAAGAAGGGGTTGGTTACTATAGCAGCACACAAAATGAGCGATGATATTGCAAAAGGAACAATTAACAGTATTTTTAAACAAGCACAATTAAAATAGAAATTATGTTAAAATACTTAATCATATTTGAAAAAACAGAAACTGGCATTAGTGCTTATGTGCCTGACTTGCCTGGATGCATTGCAACAGGAAAGACAAAAGCTATTGTTGAAAAAAACATTTTAGAAGCAATTCGTTTTCATTTGGATGGAATGATAGAGGAAAAAATAAAATTCCCTCTAAACCAAACCGATGCCGAAACTTATGTGTTTGCCGTATAAAGCAAAGTATTTACAAACCTATATATTGCATCAATTCTTTTGCACCTTGTATTTACTAAAATTATCTATTTCTACAATTATCCCTAAAAACCTCTTTTTGTTTACTTTTTTTTAGGTTTATAACTACCACGCTGTTTTGCCATTTCTTCTAAACGCTGTTGAAAACTAGATTTTTTGGCAGAAGCAGGTTTCTTTTTAGCCTCTTCAATTTTTTGGCGCAACTTATCTTCGTTCAAAAATCTACGAATAAGGAATATTTGAAGGAAAGTAAAAATATTTGCTAAGAAATAATAATAACTCAAGCCAGATGAGTAGTTGTTAAATATACCAAGAAACATAATAGGCATAATATACATCATCGCCTTCATACCTGGCATTTGTTGGGTAGAACCCATCATCTGGTTATTTACTTTTGTGTAAATGATAGTGGTAACGGTCATTAATAAAGTAAACAAACTGATGTGATCGCCATAAAAAGGAATATTGAATCCAAAAGTATAAATGGAATCATAACTAGATAAATCTGTTGCCCACAAAAAAGATTGTTGACGTAACTCAATAGAAGCAGGGAAAAAGCGGAATAAAGCAAACAAAATTGGCATTTGCAGCAGCATAGGAATACAACCTGCCAGAGGATTTACGCCTGCTTTCTTATACAAAGCCATAGTGGCTTGTTGTTTTTTAATAGCCTCGTCTTTATTAGGGAATTTTTTTCCTATTTCATCTATTTCTGGTTTAAGAATACGCATCTTTGCGGAAGAAACATACGTTTTATAGGCAATAGGGAATAAAATAATTTTTAATAAAATGGTAAGAATTAAGATGATAATCCCATAATTGAGTGCAAACGAACCTAAGAAATTGAATACTGGGATAACAGCATATCTATTAACCCAAGCCATTAAAAAGAAACTCCAACCCAAAGGTATTTGACGTTCCATGCTCAAGCCATATTGTCTTAATGTTTTGTAATGGGTAGGACCAAAATAAAAATGCATCGGAATAGAATAGTTAGCACCTACTTGGTTTGCAGACATCGATATTTTTGTAAACATCGATTTTATATGAGTTTGTGATGCTTTATTGGTAAGTGTTTTGATATCGGCTGCATTAAAATAGCTGTCGGCAATAAGAACGGAAGTAAAAAATTGCTGTTTAAACGAAATCCACTGTACTCTTGATTTTAAATTGTCTTCTTTGTCTTTGGTTTCGGAGATATAATCTACATCGTCCTGAAAATACTTATAATAAATAGTTGAATTGGCTCGTTCATTATCTAAATTCTTCTCTTGGCGAAGTATGTTTGCTCCCCAATTTAACTCAAAACTGGAGGAGTTTGCATCTACAATATCTTTTATCCCTACAAAATTGAATTTTAATCCAATCATGTATTCATTGCCCTTAATATTATAAGCAAACTCAATATATTTACCAAGCTTTTCCTTGTTAATAGAAGTATCGGCATACACACGCATCGCAAAAGCCAACGAATCGTTGCCCATTACTTTAGTATTTGCGTTATTTGTCAGTTTTTGCCCATTCAAGTAAGGTTCAAAATACAAATCTTCGGTGTTAATGGTTCTATTGTTAAGAAAAAAACTTAAAGAAAAACGAGAACTATCGCTAGCAAATAATAATAAAGGCTTTCCTTCAAAGGTTTTATAATTCTTTAATTCTACGGAGACAATTCTTCCTCCTTTTGAATTAAAAACAAATTTTAACAAATCGTTTTCTACAGTATAAAGTGAATTGATTCCTTTTGCTGAACCAGAAAATAAACCAAAATTGTTTGATAATTCTGAATTGATAATAGAATCGTTTTTCACAGTATTATTAACTGTAGCAGTAGTGTCTTTATTTTGTTTTGTTTTTGAGGTATCTACTGCTATTGTTTTTAGTTTGGCAATAGAATCTTTGCTTTTCTGCTGAACCGCTAATATAGAATCTTCTGTATGTTTCTTTTTTAAATATTCTTCCGAAGGGCGATTAAAGTAACTAAACCCAATTAAAATTGCTGCTATAACCAGAATTCCAATGATTGTATTCTTATCCATTATTTATTATTTATTAAAATTTTGACTTGGCAAATATACATCATATTGCTGAATTTGTGAAACTTTCTGTTTTAATAAAAAGAATTCCATGATTTTATAAATTTAAAAAAAGTAATTGATACCATTGGCATTTAAACCTATCCTATTAAGGGTTAAACGCATAATAGGATTTATAATAAGCAATCAATTTTTGGATATTTACTCGATGAAAGCCATTTGGCATTCGTTGTTATAAGAAGCTACTATCTCTGTTTGATTTAAAATTCAAAACAGCCATAATCCTTTTCTTGCAACATTTCATTGATTTCTACCAAATCAAAATACGCAGGGTCAAAGTCTTCACCAATCCACTCCATCATTTCGTTATATTCTTCGTGTTTTGGATTAGAAATAATTTCTAACAAATGAGTATAACCCCATATTCCACCACAATCTTCAGGAGGACAATTTTGTTTTCCATCTATGCAGCTTGGAATAGTTGTTTTCGCATCAAAAGGCAAAATCTTTTCAAGAATAATATCGTGCAGCCATCACCAAAGTCATATTCGTATTTTATTTCATCTTTTTCTTTTTTTAGCAAGGTATTCAGTTTTATTTTCTTTGAATCTATAGTTCCATCCAATTCAAATTCTCTTCGGCTATATTCAATTTTATCTTTTATAAATTGATGTAGGTGTGCGTTTGACCAACCCATTGCGGTCTGAATAATTTCATGAAGCTCATTAAGCACGATGTCGGAGTTCACTAAAACTCTTCTCCAAATTTTTGGGTTGGATTTTTGTATTGCTATTTGAATTTGATAAATTTGTTTTGCCATTGTTTTTAATTTTAAGTTTAGCAATTGTTTATAATGTTATTTTGTAAATAACCTCAAAAGTAGATAAACAAAGAGATATTGACAACTATTATAATCGTATTGTTTCATTTGCAAATGAGTTTTTGCTATTTTATCAAGGAAGATACGAGGTTCTAACTCCTTATTAAGAGAATTTGCTCCATTCTGATAATATCGAGAATGCGTTTAACCTTATTTAAGCATCTTTTTTTTATTCATAATCTATAATTTCTCTCAAAGATAATAACAACAAGGGTTAACAGCGTTTTGAACATTAATTTTGTCTATTATGCCTTAATTCCCTCTCTAAAAACAGAAGAAAAATATACCGATTACAAAACTATTTTTTAACAATAAATTAAAAAAACATATTTTAGCTAAATATTTATACAATGCCAAGGCGGTTCATTCTGTTTTCAAAAACGTTTTACAGTAAAAACAGTTCAACCAAACCAAATCGGTATAAAATTATTAGGTTACACCATTTAATAAACCACTGTATATGAAAAAAACAATTGTTCTTGGTGCTTCTCCAAATGCCGATAGATATTCCTATAGAGCCGTAATTGCCTTATTGAGCAAAGGATACGAAGTTGTCCCCATTGGCATTAAAACAGGAACGATAGAAAAAACTCCAATTATTAATGGAACACCCGATATTGAAAAGGTGCATACCATCACTTTATACCTCAACCCTTCCAATCAGAAACTTTATTACACCTATATTTTAAAACTACAACCTCAAAGGGTAATTTTTAATCCTGGCACCTATAACCCAGAATTGATAGACTTATTAGAAAAAAACAAAATAGAAGTTATACAAGATTGCACGTTGATTATGTTGTCAATGGGAACTTTTTAAGTATTATCTCATAAATCGCAAAATAAAAACTTCAATTCCCAGAAATAATAAAGCTGCCATTAGAAACCATTTCCACAATCTTTTCCCCTGATTGTATTCCGAAATCAATTCAGTAAGCGTTTTATTGGGGTTTTTTATTACCGAAAAGGTTTTTAACCCTTTGCCTTCCATCAATTTGTTAATCTCATCCGCATCAAAGAAGCTTAGTACAGATTCTTTTCTATTATAATTATATGACAATCCTTTGATATTGGTTTTGCCAGAAGTTAAATAATAATTTCCAGCCTCTTTTATCTGAAGATGCGTATAAAAATCAATCTGCGATTGGTTTGTTTTGTGTTCAGGAATAATATCAAAATCAGAATTAATCGATTTTATATGAAAAACCTCCTCACTTCCTGTAGCATATTTATCTGTTGATATGGGTTTATCGTCTCCAATCATATAAAAAAGCGAACTAATAGGCGTACTTAACAAAGCAATGTTGTATAATGTTGGAATGAATACAGTATTTTTGGCAAAATTGCTAAAATCATCCGTAAATGGTACTGCAGACAAATATAGCTTTCCTTTTCTTACAATTTGCGAAGTAAAAAAACTATTCCCATTTTCAAGTCTGAGGAGGTATTCTTGATTAGAATTGGTGGTTTTATTAATTTTAAAAAAAGAATTAACAATAGGAAAATTAACATTCTCAGGAATTTTCTCAAACACACCCGCAAAAACAGGATGATTTTGATTGATTTCAGAAACTTTAGCGTTGGTAGTGTCTATTTCTGTATAATAATTAGAATTAATAGAAATAAGAAAGGATTTGTAGGAAATTAAATCTGCTTTGGGTGAAGGAATAATAACAATGCTTCCTCCTTCATAAATATAACGCTGCAAAGCTGATGATAATCCTGTTGAAATTGATTCTAATTCGTTAAGTATAATAAGGTTATTTGCTGAAAAGCCAGAATAATCAATATTTTTATCGTTTGCATTTTGAAAAAAGAATAAAGAGTCCTTCCCAAACAAAGTATTTAGGTAAATATTCTGATTGTTTCCGTTGATACACTGAATGGCAATCTTGTCAACAATTTCATAACTAAAATAAAAAATATCATCATAAACAATGGGACTATCTGATATTTCAATTTTCCCTTGCTGAATGCCGGTTGTATTAATCATATAAGAAAGGACAATCTCAGTTTTTGAGTTTGCATCTATCGTAACACTTGCCAATGATTTCTGTTGATTGTTAATAAATAACTTTACAGGTAAATTTTCGAGTTTTTCATCAGAAGCGTTTATAATACGAACTTTAAGGGAAGCTTGATGGTTTAGTTGCTGAATGGGATTGATAAACCAACACGAATCTATATAAATATTGTTTGTTTTATTTGCAACAATAGGA
>Ga0066650_10000556_pt1 | contig 12561 bp, 8 predicted proteins | sample CryGey092014_all_FD_59539 | JGI IMG/M metagenome (GOLD analysis project Ga0066650, IMG submission 59539) | Groundwater microbial communities from aquifer - Crystal Geyser CG23_combo_of_CG06-09_8/20/14_all | ecosystem: Environmental > Aquatic > Deep subsurface > Groundwater | place: USA: Utah...
CTAAATACTCTTAACTACTCGCCTTGCCCCGTGTTTTTCTTTTTCAATATCCCAACAATTTCATTAAGCTCGCTAATAGGTATCGATTTCATAGTCTCCCTCAAATCAAATACCGAATTTCTTCGATTTAGCTCATTGAGCGGATGCTCTTTCGACACCAAATTATTAGAATCCATTCTCCATACAAATAAATCATTAGGCGTGCAATGCAATTCCCTACATAGTATTTCTATGTGTCTCAATTGAACTTCTTTCACATGATGATTCAACATATAGGTAGCTGTATGATTAGAAAAACCAGCTTTTACCAAAAAACTATAAGGCTTATCAATTCCTCTCGCTTTAAATATTGGTTTAAGACTTAATGTTAACATAATTCAAACTTTAAAAAAAATAAATATTTAACAAATTTATAAAATATTTTTTGAAACTTTTACAAAAAACAATTAATGTATGAAACAAATCTAGCATTTTCTGAAACATTAGAAATATATTCTGAAATTATAGGAGTATTTTCTGAAATAAATCTAGCATTTTCTGAAATATTCCTAGCATCTTCTGAAATTATAATAGCATTTTCTGAAATAATAGTAGCATCTTATGAAATAAAAGCAGCAGTGATTGAAATATTATCCCTATTTTCTCGAAATTATTGACCTATTTTATAAATTAGCAAGCAATTTTTTAAATTTAATGGCGATGAAGTAAATTTTATAAAAAAAATTGTAAGTTTGTACATTGCAACATATCTCAAAAGTATGATTAAACTATCTGTAGTTATTATTACATTTAATGAAGAACTAAATATTGAACGCTGCATCAAATCTGTTGAAACTATTGCAGACGAAATTGTGGTGGTCGATTCCTTTTCTACCGACAAAACCGAAGAAATTTGTGCAAAATATAAAGTTAATTTTTTAAAAAACACTTGGCAGGGTTATTCAAATCAAAAGAATTTTGGAAACAAACAAGCCAAATACGATTGGGTTCTTTCTATTGATGCCGATGAAACTATAAGCAATGAATTAAAAAACACTATATTAAACCTTAAACACACAGAGAACACCCCTCGTAACTACCGAATGAAAAGGCTGGTAAACTATTGTGGCAAATGGATTCATCACGGAGGTTGGTATCCCGATATTAAAGTTCGCCTTTTCGACAGAAGGATAAATGAATGGGAAGGTATAATTCACGAACGGATTAATGTAAAAGATGAAAAAAACATTGAAATTTTAAAAGGAAACTGCTTTCATTACACCTACAACAATTTAACCGAGCATATAAATCAAGCCAATAAATTTACTGATATTTTATCAAAAGCAATGTTTGATAAAGGAATACGCTCTTCCTTTTTTAAATTATTAATCAATCCAATCATCAAATTCTTCAAAGATTATTTTTTTATGCTGGGATTCTTGGATGGTTACTACGGTTTTCTCATTTCCCGAATATCTGCCCACGCCACTTTTTTAAAATATGCTAAATTAAAGCAACTTCAAACCAAAAAAGTCGTTAAATAGAAATATTCTGTTTTTATGAAATGCCTTCAAACAAAATATAAAAATATTCAAGCAATATTTATTGGGCATTCCATCTGACAAATAATAGGAAAAGCAAATAGATGAAAATAATAATCAGTAGAACCGATGGTATTGGAGATGTAATTTTAACTTTGCCTGTTGCAGGCATTTTAAAACAAAATCTCCCTGATTGTGAAATCATTTTTTTAGGAACAAAATATACAAAACCCATCATTGAACTCTCTACAAATATTGATAAATTTGTCGATTGGGACGAAATGAAAACGAAAAGCGAGGCAAATTCTGTTTTAGAATTTAAAGAAATTAATGCAGATACCATTATTCATATCTTTCCAAACAAACAAATAGCGAGAATAGCGAGATTAGCAAATATTCCTATTAGAATTGGAACTACAGGCAGATTTTACAATTGGTTTAACTGCAACAAGCTAATACCTATCAGTCGTTTAAGGTCTAATATGCATGAAGCACAACTTAATATTGCACTTTTAAAAGGATTGAAAATTAAAAAAAAATTTCCTTTAAATGAAATAGCTAACTATTATGGTTTTAAAGAAATAAAACATGCTGATTACAGCAACTATCTTTCAAAAGAAAAAATTAATATAATTTTGCATCCTAAAACCAAAGGAAGCGCCAGAGAATGGGGGGTTGATAATTTTTCAAATTTGATTACTCTTTTGCCTTCCGAAAAATACAACCTATTAATAACAGGAACAAAAGAAGATGGCGAAGCATTGAACAAACCCTTATTCGAGAAATTTCCTGATATTAAAAACTTGACAGGAAAATTTACATTAACAGAATTGATTGATTTCATTTCACAATCAGATGGGTTGATTGCAGCAAGCACAGGTCCACTTCATATTTCTGCTGCCTTAGGCAACATTTCTGTTGGTTTATATGCACCAATGAAACCAATACATCCAGGAAGATGGGCTCCTTTGGGGAAACACGCCTCCTATTTGGTAAATCAAAAAAAGTGTAACAAATGCAAAAAAAGTGTAAATTGCGAGTGTATTCAAAGCATCAAAGCAACTCAAGTTATTGAAAAAATAGAAAGCCTCCAAAATAATATAAAATCGATGTTGGTTTAAAAAATTTATTTTCTTTAAATAGTATTAATTTTACTTGATTTAATTCAAGAAACTCAAATAATAAAACAGATGAAAAAGAGAATCAGACTTAGTACAAAAATGATTATTTTAGTTTTAACAACTTCGGCAATCATATACATCACCGCCTTAAGTTTTGTTGCTATTAGTCTAAAAAATAAAGCATTAAATGATGCAAAAAAATTAGCCAATGAATATGCACAAAAAAATGCACTTAAAGTAGAATCAACATTAAACGCAGAAATTGCAATAGCTCGAACACTTTCTGAATCGTTAAAAGGTTATAAAAAGATACCTTTAGAAGAGAGAACCAAAATTTATGGTGATATGTATCGTAATATCATACAGGATTATTCTCAATTCTATGCTGTTTGGGATAGTTGGGAGTATTCTGCTATTAAACCAGGTTGGGATAAACCTTTTGGAAGGGTATCGAATATATATTGGAGACAAGGAAATGAAATTAAAGTATCGATTGATGAAAGAAGCTTAACGGGAGACCCTGAACATTATGCTATTATTAAAAAAAATGCTAAAGAATCAATTGAAAACCCTTATTTAGATAACAATACTGGAATACCTGGCGATTCTGTATTAATGACTAGCTTAATGGCGCCATTAATCGATGAAAATAAATTTATAGGCTGTGTGGGAGTGGATATTGTATTAGATAGATTTCAAAACATTATCGACAGCATTAGACCTTTTAAGAAGAGTTATGCTTATTTGGTTTCCAACAATGGCAAATTTATAGCACATCCTCATAAAGACTACGTAAATAAATTCATTTCAAATATTTATACTAATCAAAATAACGAATTTAAAATTTTAAAGAAAATACAAAACAATGAATCCTTTTCTTTTATAACCAAAGACAATGAAAGCAAAGAAGAAGTGTATGTTTCTTATGTACCCATCAATGTTGGTAAATCTCAATCTCCTTGGTCGCTTGGTATAGTGGTGCCTGTGGAGGCAATAATGAAAGAAGCCAACGAAAACTTTAATATTTCTATTATTGTTGGTATTGCAGGTTTACTTATACTTGCAATTGTAATATTTATAATATCTAAAACCATCACAAGACCGATTATTAAAGCTACAAAATTATTAAAAAAAGTAGCAGCAGGAGATTTACGAAGTTCAGAAAATATAAAAATTACAACAAATGATGAAATTCGCGAAATGGTAGATTCTTTGGGTGAAATGAAACAAAATCTTTCAAAAATCATCATTGAAATCAGAAACAATTCCGATTCATTATCAGTTTCTTCCGAAGGGTTAACAAATGTATCTTCAGATTTGGCTGAGAATTTTGATACAATGACCAATCAAGCAAATCAGGTTGCTTCAGCCACCGAAGAAATGAGTATGAATATGAATACTATTGCTTCTACTGCCGAAGAAATGAGTGTCAATATTTCAACAGTTGCCTCTGCTGCTGAAGAAATGACAAATAGTATGGGAAATATTACTGAAACGGCTGATAAATTAACAAAATCAATGAATGATATAGGTATCAATTCAAAAGAATCTGCTAAAATTACAAGTGATGCAATGGGAATGGCAAGCATAGCAACAAATTCTATGAGTAGTTTAGGTATTGCTGCTAATGAAATTGGTGAAGTTACTTATGTTATTAAAAGAATTGCCGAACAAACCAATTTATTAGCATTAAATGCAACCATTGAAGCTGCCTCTGCTGGAGATGCAGGAAAGGGATTTGCTGTTGTTGCTAATGAAATTAAAGAATTAGCTAATCAAAGTGCTAAAGCAGCTGAAGATATTGCTAAGAAAATTCAAGGAGTACAAGTAAATACTTCTGAAGCAATAAAAGTTATTATTAAAGTTTCTGAAATTATTACGATGATTAATAAGTCGGAAGAAATAATTAACAAATCAGTTAACGAACAATCTGAAGCTATGGAGAATATAACTATTAATATTGAAGAAACTAATAAAGGAATTAAAAATATAGCTAAATCTGTACAGGAATTAACGGTTGGTGCAATAGAATTATCTAAAAATGCTGGTGAAGCTGCAAATGGAGCCAATGATGTTGCAGAAAATATTTTAAATGTTAGTATTTCCGTATCTAAAAATAGTGGAAATGCCAAAGAGGTAACAACTTCAGCTAATCAACTTGCAGTAATTTCCAAAAATTTAATGAAAGTTGTATCGATATTCAATATTGGAACAAATAATAAAAGCCCAAACGAATAGTTTTATTACAAAATAAATTTATCCAATAATTATAATAGTTGTGAAGAAACAAAATCTATATGAGTGATTTTGAACAAGATATGACCAATGATTTTGTAGAGGAAGCAAACGAATTACTTGCATCTATAGAAGAAGATTTTCTTATACTTGAGAAACAGAAGGATAATCCTGATATTGAATTAATCAATAAACTTTTTAGGGCAGTTCATACTATTAAGGGAACCTCTGGTTTTTTAGGTTTAAAAAACATTGGAAAAGTATCTCACATTATGGAAACCGTAATGTCTAAGATTAGAGATGGTAAGCTAAAACCAGAAAGTAATTATATTGATGCATTGGTTTCTGGCGCCGATTTGCTTAAGAAAATGACTGCAAAAATTTTAGAAAGTAATGATACCAATATTGAGCCAGTGTACGAACGACTTAATTTGATAATAAATGAAATAGAAAACGCAACCCCATCCATTTCCAATACAGAACTTCAAGACAATCAATCAAACAATATTGATGAGCGTAATAGTAAAGATAGTATTAACGATAATCCCAATATTGATAACATTGAAATTAAAGATCAAAATTTTGATAATAAACTTGCCAATGAATTTGTTTTAGATGCAAAAAAAATAATTAGCGCTGTAGAAAAAGACATCAAAACACTTAAAACACAATTATCAAATCCAAGTATTTCACTCATTAACAAAGTTTACAGGGCAATAGATACCTTTAAAAGCACATCAGAGCTGCTAAATTTACAAAATTTATTAAAAACTACAGAGTTAATAAATATTCTATTGTTGCAAATAAGAAATCATCAAATTATTCCTGAAGAACAGCATATCGAAATAATTCTTCAAGCTATAGATAAAATAAATACTATGCTTGATGATATTTCTTTTAGCAATGATATGGATTTAAACGAATTTATTAATGATTTTACTAAAATTATCAATAATAAAAAAGCATATAATAAACCTATCATTCAAAACGATAAGGCATTACAAAAAAAGGACTTTGTTCAAACTGAAGATATTATTGAAAACAACATAAATGCTGTTAATTTAAATGCTGAAAATAAAGATATTTTAATTATTAAACCCCCCGAAGCAAGCAATACGATAAGAATACATATAAACGTATTAGATAAACTAATGCGTTTGGCAGGTGAATTGGTATTGGTGCGTAACCAACAAATTATAAATATCCATCAGTCGGGAGGAATAAATCGTGGAATTATCCAAAAATTAGATAAAGTAACAACTGAATTACAGGAAACAATTATTCAAACCCGCTTACAACCTATTGCATCTTTATTCGGTAAGTTTCCAAGGGTGATAAGAGAATTAAACCGAAAACTCAACAAAGAAATTGTGCTGAAGCTCAGCGGTAGTGAAGTTGAGATGGATAAAACAATATTAGAACTATTGGCAGGTCCATTAACACATCTTGTCAGAAATGCTGGCGATCACGGTATTGAAACTACTGAAGAAAGAATTAGATTTGGCAAGCCAGCCAGAGGTAAAATTGAACTCAACGCTTATCATGAAGGCAGTTTTGTGATTATAGAAGTGTCGGACGATGGAAAAGGAATAAATCCAGAACTCATTAAAAAGTCAGCCCTCCGTTTGGGTATGAAAACCGAAACTGAAATGTTGAAAATGAACGATACCGAAGTGTTGAACTTAGTTCTTTTACCAGGATTTACAACAGCAAAAGAAATTAGCGATATTTCGGGTAGAGGCGTAGGAATGGATGTTGTGAAAGAAAGTATTGAAAAAGTGAATGGCACCATTGAGATTCAATCTAAAATTGGAACAGGAACATGCGTTCATTTAAAAGTACCACTCACACTTGCCATTATTCAATGTTTAATTATAACCAATGGAGGAAACTATTACGCAATTCCTCAAATAAATCTTGAAGAGTTAATAACACTTTACGATGATGATATTGATAATCATATCGAAAACACTGGTGAACAGGAAGTATTTATGCTTCGAGATACTTTGTTGCCGATTATTCGATTAACTGAAAATTTGCAACATCCCAAAAAATTAACCAAAAAAAATAAAAGAGAGATCATCGAGAAGTATAACCAAGACAATCGTTTTCATGACCTTGATTATAGCCCAGATAACAACGTATATTCTAGCTCCAATTTAAGTAGGGAGCTTCATTTTGCCGTTTTAAAATTTGGAAATCATAAATACGGGTTAATTTTTGACCAAATTATTGGCACCGAAGAAATAGTAGTGAAACCAATGCACACGATTGTAAAAAATCTTAAAATATATTCGGGTGCTACAATTATGGGTAATGGGAAAGTAGCGTTAATTCTTGATGTAGAAAATATTGCTCATCATTCGTCCATAGATTTTAATGCCAGCGATACTTATTCTGCAAAAAATAAAGCTAAATATATAAATGAGGAAAAAGAATCTATACTTCTTTTTAAAGCAGGCAAAGAAGAACAATTTGCTTTAGCTTTGCCCCTTGTAAAAAGAGTGGACCAAATTAAGCGTTCAGAAATTCAAAAAGTAGGTAATGAAGAGTTTTATATTAAAGACAACATTTCCATAAAAATTATTCGTTTAAATTCTTATATAAATGTTTCTGTTTGTGAAGAAAATGATGCTATGTTTCTTGTTCTTCCAAAATTTACTTCGAACCCTTGCGGTATTTTAGTTTCCAAGATTATTGATATAAAAAACATACATATCACTATCAACACAACCACTTATGTTGCCAATGGTGTTATGGGAACTGATATTATTGAAAACAAGCTTACCTTATTTCTAGATTTGTTTAAAATAATTGAGCTTTCAGACCCCGCTTATGTTGCAAATAATGAAATAATAACAAAGACTGGGATGCCCAATATTGAAATTAAAATACTACTTGCCGAAGACTCATCTTATATGCGACAATTGATAAAAAGTTATTTAACAGAAGCTGGTTATGTTGTTGTTACTGCCGAAGATGGGAAAGTTGCATTTGAAAAGCTTTGCGAACAAAAGTTTGACCTAATAGTTTCTGATCTAGAAATGCCAAATATGAATGGTTTTGAATTTATTAGCAATGTAAGAAAAGGAAATATACAAAGCGAAATACCTGCTATTGCTAATTCATCATTAAATTCTCCTGAAATCATAAATAGAGCTTTGAGTTGTGGTTTTAATAAATATATTGTTAAAATTCAAAAAGAAAAATTGCTTTCTACAGTTTCGGCTGTAATTCAAGAGTCTTTAAACAATTAAAATTGGTTAAATATTAATATGGCAAAAAATCTTCTTCTGGAATCAAACAAAGATAGCAACCTGACGAAACAATATATTCCGTTTTGGATTGAAAACAAACGCTTTGGAATTCATATTCTTGATATAAAAGAAATATATTCTGATGTTTCTGTAACACCCATATATCATTCCAACGAAGACATTAGAGGCTACATCAATATACGAGGCGAAATATATCTGGTAGCAGATTTACGTAAGCTACTTGGGCTACAAAACAATTATATCAATGTAGAAGAAAAGCTCGTTATATTTAAAGATTTGTTAGTTGAGTCTTTTGGTATTGTTATCGACAAAATCGCAGACGTAATAAGCATAGAAGATAAAAATATTGAAAAGTTTTTTACTAACGAAGAGGTTGTAGTTGAAGAAAACTATCTTTTGAAGGATGAATATAAAATTGTGGAGGGGATTAGTAAATTAGAAAACGGTTTAATTATTATCCTTAATAGTGTGAATATTATGCAAAGTATTTTATCGAAAAGTAAAGCAAATCAAACACAATAATGTGAAAGAAAATAAATAGTTAATTTTCATTAAAAAAACGACACGATACCAAATTGGCAAAGAAAATTTTTTTTTATTAAATCAGAAAAGAAAAACGATAAAATGAACAACCACTTCACAAAGCATCATATTTGCAAACCGAACAAGCCAACTTACAATGGTAGTTTGCCAAAGTGTTGTTTTATTGCTGACAAACTACCAGAAAAGGTAAATTGCGTGAAAAAAAGAATAGAAAAATGATATTATCAGACCCGTTTACAATATTGTCGCCCAACGAACGTTGGGCACCGTCTCAAAGCCAAATAAACGCCTTTCAAAATGCCTATGAAAAGCTATTACCGCCATTAGTTTATAAAATCAGGCTTGCAATTGCAAAATGGCGAGACGATGATTACAATGGTGCTTCGGAAACCTCAAAATCGTTACTGAACTTTTGGTTCAATCAAGAACATTTTATTGGGCAGACTAAATTTAGCTTTTTCTTTTCGCAACGTGAAGCCATTGAATCTATTATTTACTTATATGAAGTAGCTAAGGCAAAGGACAAATACGAATTAATGAGGTTTGATTCTTCACAGCGTGTAAGCCCAGGAATGTTTGATGAAAACTGGACACGTTATGTTATTAAAATGGCTACTGGTGCCGGAAAAACAAAGGTAATGGGTTTGGCTTTGGTGTGGTCTTACTTTCATAAACTTTACGAAGCAGACAGCACATTGTCAAAAAACTTTTTGGTGATTGCTCCAAACATTATTGTTTTAAATCGTTTACGCAAGGACTTTGACGGATTGAAAATGTTTTTCAACGAGCCTTTTTTTCCAGAAAACGGCTATGATGACAAAGATTGGAAAAACGATTTTCAATTAACCCTTCATATTCAAGACGACTTAAAACAAATAACCGAATACGGAAATATATTTCTTACAAATACCCATAGAGTCGGCTTTAATGAAGAACCCGAGCAAAATTTTGAAACCACTTTTTTGGGCGTAAAACCTAAACCCGATGCCGATACTTCAAAAGGATTGGATTTAGGAAAAATTTTAAGAAGCGATAAGATAAAAAATATAGCGGTATTAAATGATGAAGCCCATCACATACACGACAGTTCGTTAAAATGGTTCATTAATATTGAACAAATTAGCAACAAATTGAAATTGAAAAACGGAAACGGAATAAGTTTGCAAGCAGATTTTTCGGCTACGCCTAAACATAACAATGGTGCTATTTTTGTTCAAACAATTTGCGACTATCCTTTGGTGGAAGCTATTAAGCAAAATGTGGTAAAGTCGCCAGTGTTGCCAGACGAAGCTTCACGTCAAAAAATTCACGAAAAAGAATCATCTGATTTTATCGAAAGATACAAAGATTATATTGATTTGGGCTACATTGAATGGGAACAGCAATATGAAGAACTCAAAAATCATAAAATTCCAATTCTATTTATTATGACAATGAGCACCAAAGAAGCCGACCAAGCCGCTGCTTATTTGGAAGCGACTTATCTTAAAATGAAAAACGCTGTGCTTACTATTCACACTAATACTTCGGGCGAGATAAAAGAAACAGCATCAAGTAAAAAAGATAAAGAAGAATTAGAAATTTTGAGAAAAGCTGCCGATGCCATTGATAATGATGATTCTCCATATAAAGCAGTTGTTTCAGTTTTAATGTTGCGCGAAGGTTGGGACGTTCGCAATGTTACCACCATTGTTGGGCTTCGCCCATTTGGTGCTGATTCTAAAATCCTTCCCGAACAAACTATTGGCAGAGGATTGCGAAAAATGTTTTCGTTAAACCAACCCGAACAATTAGTCGTTGTTGGAACACCAGCATTTTTAGAATTTGTTGAAAGCCTAAAAACAGAAGGTGTAGAATTTCAATACAGCCCAATGGGCAAAGGTTCTAAAGGCAAATCACCGGTAATTGTAGAAGTTGACAAAGAAAATCCAAACAAAGATTTAGATGATTTGGATATTCCTATTCCGCAAATGAGCCCACGAATTTACCGTGAGTTTAAAAACCTCGAATTGATTGATGTTAGCAAATTCAAAAACGAAAAAGTAATTCAGAAAAAATTCAACAGCGATGAACTGAAAGAAATTGTTTTCAATGACATTGATGGTGATTTTTCACACAAAACAATTTTCAAAGACACTACGCCCGATTACAGAAATGTAATTGGTTTTTTTACTACTGCCATTTTAAAAGATAGCCGTTTGGTTAGTGGTTTCAATATTCTTTATCCAAAAGTGGAAAGCTTTATCAAATATCAACTTTTTATAAAAGAGGTTGAATTAAGCGACCCACAAACGATGCGAAACCTTTCAGAAATTCAACCAAAGGAAATTCTGAAAACTACTTTCAAAAAAGCCATTGACGAATTAACCGTAACCGACAAAGGAACAGCAGAAGTAAAAAACTTCATTTCGTTGAAATTATCAAAACCAAAAATTGCGGAAAACCAACCTTTCCTTATTCCAAAGAAATCGGTTTTCAATAAAATTATTGGCGACAATCCTTTTGAATTGGAAGTTGCCTCATTTTTTGAAAACCGCTTTGAAGATGTGGTTTCGTATGCCAAAAACACCATAGGCGAAGGTGGCGTAAATTTTAAAATTGAATATCAAGCAAAAGATGGAAACATAAGAGAATATTACCCCGACTTTTTTGTGAAGACCTCTTTAAATACTTTTTTCATATTAGAAACAAAAGGACGTGAAGATTTAGATGATATAAGAAAAATTAAACGTTTAATAATTTGGTGCAATGATATCAACAAAGTGCAAAAAGAATATTCCTACACACCTGTTTATATTAAACAAGAGAAGTGGGAAGAGGTGAAAAATGATTTGAAATCGTTTGCTGATATTTGCAAAATATTTGAAATAAAATGACAGAACAAGAATTAATAGAGAAATTACAACAACTTCAAAATCTGCAAGCCGAAAACGAAATTGTAGAGTTTAAGGAAGCCAAAACCAGTTACGATTTTACCATATTTGGCAAATACTTTTCCGCTTTATGCAACGAAGCCAATCTTAATCGTGCCAGTTGTGCTTGGTTAGTTTTTGGTATTGAAAATAAAAAACACAATATTGTTGGAACAAAATTCAGAATTAACAGAACAGACTTAGATAACCTGAAAAAAGAAATTGCCGATAAAACCAGCAACCGCATTACGTTTATTGAAATTTTCGAACTAAATTTAAAAGAAGGTCGTGTTTTGTTGTTTCAAATTCCGCCTGCCCCAAAAGGTATTCCCATTGCTTTTGAAGGTCATTATTATGGCAGAGATAACGAAAGTTTGGTTGCCTTAAATATTGAAGAATTGGAACGAATTCGTTTTCAATCAAATACCGAAGATTGGTCTGCAGCTATTATTACAGATGCAACAATCGAAGATATAGATGAACAAGCAATTCAAAAAGCAAGGTTAGAGTTCGTAAAGCGAAATCCTAAATATAAAGCAGAAGAGCCTACTTGGGATAATGCTAAATTTTTAAATAAAGCAAAGCTAACCATTAAAGGCAAAATTACTAGAACAGCAATGATTCTTTTAGGCAAAGAGGAATCTGAACATTACTTGGGTTCATGCGTCAAAATTAGATGGAATTTAAAAACAGTTACCAACCAAGATAAAAGCTACGAAGTGTTTTCAATACCGCTTATTTTAGCAGTTGATGAAGTGTATAGAAGTATCCGTAATCTTAAATATGTTTACCTTAGAGATGGCACACTTTTCCCCGACGAATTTTTGAGATACGAACCTTTCAGCATTCGAGAGCCAATTAACAATGCTATTGCGCATCAAGATTATACTAAAAAATCTTACATCAACGTAGTAGAATTTGAAGACGACCATTTGGTGTTTTCCAATTATGG
>Ga0066650_10000558_pt1 | contig 12553 bp, 12 predicted proteins | sample CryGey092014_all_FD_59539 | JGI IMG/M metagenome (GOLD analysis project Ga0066650, IMG submission 59539) | Groundwater microbial communities from aquifer - Crystal Geyser CG23_combo_of_CG06-09_8/20/14_all | ecosystem: Environmental > Aquatic > Deep subsurface > Groundwater | place: USA: Utah...
CCGCCCTGATCCAAATAAATTACCCTTGCACCCATAGAATCTACCAAATCAGCATTATGTGTAGCCACAATTACAGCTTTGCCGCTACGATTAATTTCTTTAAGTAAGGCTGCAATTTTCCAGGCCGTTTCCTCGTCCAAATTTGCAGTAGGCTCATCTGCAAATATTACAATTGGATCACCTACTACTGCTCTAGCAATCCCTGCTCTTTGACGCTCTCCACCTGATAATTGCACTGGAAAAACATCACCTTTATCACCAAGTCCAACCAAGTCTAAAACTGCAGTTACTGCTTCTTTGATTTCACTATTTTTTTTACCTGCAATTTCCATAGCTAGTGCAATATTTTCAGCTACAGTTCTATCTAATAACAATTTTACATCTTGAAACGAAGCCCCAATTTTTTGACGTAATTTAGAAACAGAAATACCTCGCTTGCGACTAATTTCTTCGTTATCCAAAATAATTTTCCCTTCGGTTGGAAGTAATTCTCTTAACATTAATCTCATTAATGTTGTCTTACCAGCACCCGAAGGCCCAACAAGAAACACAAATTCTCCTTCATCTATAGAAAAAGAGACTTGTTTTATGGCTTCTACGCCAGTGTTGAATTTATAGGTAACTCCGTCAAAATTAATTAAGGACATTTTATTTAATGGCTAAAGCCAATATCTTTAATATTTTAATATGCCAAAATTATTCCAATACTTCTAGCTTGCCGATATCCATAAACCAGCCAGCTTTATCGGCTGCCATAGTTTCTCCCCATACTTTGACTTTACGTCCAATAAATTGATCAAGATCAATTACTGAAGATGTTATATATACAGTTTGAGAATCTCCTCCCGGTCTTACCAAATGATGGGATCCCTCTCCATCAATTCCGCCTTTCTCTAATTGCCCCTCAGTAGAATCTTTGAAAGTTTTTTCATCAGCAATACCAACTTTTGTTCCAACGGTAATTTCATTTGATGCAACTTCTCTTTGTAGCCCTGGTTCGTTTTTTAGCCCTGAGGAACTAGTTCCTCCATTACGTGCTAACGCTAAACCATATCCGCTAGCAATACCTAATAAAATAACTAAAAAACTAATAACAATAGGCTTTGTTTTTTGCATACTGTTTCCTTTCTTTACGGGGATACTAGTTGCTGACTGAGATTGTAATGGTCTTAGTACTGAATGTGTTTCACTTATTGGAGGCTTAACCACGTTTGGAACTTGTGTCGCTTGATTATTAGCCGGTGGATTCTGCTTTTGAACTTGAGTATTCATATGTAAAAAAATAAAGCTTTATAATGGTTCAACTATAGCAGATTGAGCAACTTTCTCACAACTGATGTTTAATCACAATAACTATCTTAATATATCTTTACATTTTAAGTTCCGCTTCAATAAATTGATCTATATCTCCATCTAAAACTCCTTGAGTATCAGAAGTTTCAATATTGGTTCTAGTATCTTTAACTAGTTGGTAAGGATGTAACACATAATTTCTGATCTGATTTCCCCAGCTATGCAGCTTATGCTCTCCAGTTACCCGACTCATTTCCTTGCTCCTTTTTTCCTCCTCAATCACCCAAAGTTTTCCTTGCAAGAGTTGCAGGGCTATTTTGCGGTTTTGCTCTTGAGTGCGTTGAATTTGACATTCGACAGTAATACCTGTTGGAATATGTTTTAAGCGCACTGCAGTAGAAACTTTGTTAACATTTTGACCTCCATGTCCTCCGGAACGAAACGCTTCAAAATCAATATCTTCTGGTCTAATTTTAGTTACTAGATCATCATCTAAAAGTGGTGATACTTCGACCCCAGCAAATGAAGTTTGTCTCAAATTATCAGCATTAAAAGGAGACAGCCGTACTAGCCGATGTGTTCCCCTTTCACCTTTTAAATAACCATATACATATCTTCCATTTATTAAAAAAGTGATTGATTTTATACCAGCTTCATCACCTTTTCTGATATCAGCTACAGAATATTTCCATTTCTTCCTTTCAAAATAACGCTCATACATCCTTTGCAACATTGCCGCCCAATCACAAGCTTCAGTTCCCCCTTGTCCAGCGTGAATTGAGAAAATAGCTCCATTTTTATCATATTTACCTGATAAAAATACTTGTTTTTCTAGTTCGTCCACTAATAATTTTGCTTCTATATAATCCTTTGTTAAAACCAGCTCATCTTGAGTAGTTAGTTCATTTTCCATTAGATTTAAGGTTTCAATATTATCTGTAATAATTTTTTGTGACTGAGCTACTTTGGCAATATCTTCTTTTAGAGCTGTTAATTCCTGCATTTTCTCTTGAGCTTTAGTTGGATTATCCCAAAAATTATTATGAGAAGATTCTCTCTCTAATCTATTAATACTTTCTTGTTTACGACCAAGTTCTAGTTTATTAATAATGGGGATTAAACGCTGCTCAAGCTCGATGAATTGATCTCTAATTTGGGACATATAAAAAGGGTTAATTTTGACTACCTGATTGGGTAGATTCATTCCAGCCTGAACATATTTGTTTATAAACTTCTCTCCTTATTTCCTCTTGAGCTTTTTGTGTTGTTTGCGCAGGTAAATCTTTTAATTGAGCAACTCTTTCTTGAATAACTTTATTTATGGTGCTTTTTATAGACTGGCTTAGATTTTGATCAGAAGCTGCATTTTCAATAGCTTCATTAATTCCTAAATCAGATGATTCAACCTGGTCAGCCAAATGTACAGTTTTTTGAGTCAATATTGGCATAATTTCATCGCTTTTATCCCAAGTAACACCTAATACTTGTCCCAAAACGGGCACTTTTTCTATCGGAGAGATAACATAGTCTTGCATTAACTTAGGAAAAAAAAGCCGCCCCAAAATAATACTTCCAAAAAAGAATACTATAATTACCTTAAAAAATGTCAGAATAAATTTCATAAATATTAAGGAACGTAAACAAAAGGTAAGTCTTTTATTTTAATATTTTTAATTACTTCAGCCGTGTTATTACTCACATTATAATAGGCTACTTCTTCATTACATGTTAAATTGTCAACAATATTAATGGCGGTTCCTAGATAGTTATTTTGCCATATAAAAGGTTTTGTGTGTGGGAAATTAAGTTTATTTATACTTTGAATTAAGTTATCATCAGTTAATTTTTCAAGAGCATATCCTAAGTTTTGATATATCTCCAGTTGAGTATATCCTGTAATATAAGTTAAACCTTTTCGACAAGAAGTAATACTGTAGGGATTTCTGGCAACAATCAATCGGTTTTGGTTATACCAAGACACTAAACTGCCATCCACACCTAATGGTGTTAGTTTTGATGTTCTAATGTCAAATAAAGCAATCCCAGTTGCTGATTCTAACATTATTTTGCTTTGATCATCATTAAATAAAATATTGCTCTCTTTCTTCATTACAACATTTGGAAATAAATTGAGATTTTTTGCCCCAGTTTGGACTATGCCCAATACATAATTTTTTACCTTGTTGTCATTGGATAATTCGACTATTAAGCCAATTAGGGTATTGTCACTGTTTACAAAAAAATTGGTTAAGGGTAACCCAATCTCGATAATTTCTTGTTGTAAACCAGTCTTAAGATCCAACCTCATGAGAGATTTTTTACCAGATCCGGCGTTAGTAATAAAATATATATATCTTCCTTCTGATGATAAAACTGGCTTAAGTATATTTGTTGAAATTGATGGAGTTTTTATATGTTCAAATTGTTGATTATTTTGCAACCAAATTTCATCATAACTATCATTGTTTTTACCTGTAATAATATAAAGTTGATCATTTTTTAATTTCCCCAAATCTTGTATTTGTCCTGAAAAAGTAGCTACGACAATATTTTGGCCATTTTTAAGTTCATAAGCTGATAGAGTATTTAGTTGGGGATATAAAAATACGCCCTTTGGTATACTTAAGTTAATTAATTCGGTTTCGGTGTTATTAAGTGTAGGAATTGAAGTAGCTTGAGTCTTTGAATGGATTAGACTGGATTTATTGTCTTTGACAAAACCCCTTAAATTAAGATAAATAATTGTCCCAAAAAATAAAATAAGGCTCAATGCTCCCCATACAATTTGGTTTTGGGAGTAGATAATATTAGCTGGTTTGGCAGGTTTTAGTTTGATAAAGCTAATCATAATATTTACCTTATTGTACACAACTAAAAAAGCATAGATTGATCACGATCTAAATCTTTACGTGACTGAAATGTTCCTTTGTTATTAATTAGTTCCACTAGCATTGGATAAGAGGGTATTCCAGATTGTTTTTGAAAATACAGTGAATATTGTCCTTTGGGTTCCACGGGTAATTCGTAATTTACCGTAATAATTTTATTTTCTTGGTGAGGTATTACTACAAAAAACCCATAAACAGTAACGTCACTGTTTTCTAGTTTGTTAACTTCTACTAAATCAGTATCAATATTATTATTATTATCATTAACGCTGAAGGTGACATTTTTAGCAAAAGAAGGCAGGTGAAAGCGAATATAATCACGGAAATCTCCTCCCCAAATTTCAGGTGGCTGTGGCCTATTGGTAGTATTATTATTATCTATCTTCATTGTATGTTTAATAATAACTTTGTCAGGTGTGAAAGTTACTTTCCTTTGAGCCGCGCGCGTAATGCAACAGTTAGCTTTATTGGCTCCCAAATTTGCCTCTGAAATATATAGGTAATCCTGTACCCCCTTTTCAGTCTTTTTCCAATCAATTGCTCCATCCCATCCTAACTTAGCGATTATCGATTGAGCTTGGGCGTCTTTGAAATAAAGTTGAATATTTTTTTGCAAAAATTGATGAGAAATAATCTCGAATAAATTAGCCATCTGATTATGGTTAAGTAATTTTATTTGAGCAAGTAATTGATTTGTTGCCTGTTGGAGAAAATCTTTTTTAGCTGTTGATCCAGGGAAAAAATTCATTTCCGCCTGATGCTGAGCTGTTTCATACAAATTTTCCTTAGTTAAGACTACTTTATAATCACCAACTGAAATTTTACCTAAATAATTTATCAAGTCTTCTACTACTTCTAAATTAACTGCCACAATCCCATCTCGCCGCCCTGCTCCTCCTCTTTCCAAAAACCAGTCAATATCTTGAGCAGCTTTAGTAAAATCACTATCCCAGTTGCTATCACGCAGTTTCCAGGTTCCATGTCCAAATGCAGTCTGCAGAGATATAGGAGCTTCAATATGTCCAGTTATGGCCCCATCTGGGACATAAATATCAGATACTTCGTAGTTTATTAGTTTTCCTTTGTTAAAATAAAAAGTTACGTATGAACCCATAAAACCTCCGGTTGGCCTGATCTCAGTATTATTTTGTAACAAAACTGTGTAATGTTTTTCACTATCTCCTCCTAATAAATCAGGTGTCAGCATAATAGCTTGATCTATGTAGTCTTGATTTTGCTGATAAAATTGCCATGCAAATTTAAGATCTTTAGATTGATTAAGCAAAGAGTCCACCCATGATTGCGCTGTTAAAAATGAAATGTCTTTTTTAAGCTCTAAATAATTTAGATAAAATTGGTCATAAACTAAAGAAAAGTCAGTACTATCTATGTTGGTAACTGATTTAAATAAAGACTCTAAAGATTTGCCTAACGAGATCGTGTGTAACAATGCCTGGTTGCTATGATAGATTACTTGTATGGGGCGACCTAATATACCTAACGAGTTACTAAATTGAGTAAGATTGTTTATTAAATAGGTAGTTTTTTCCACAGTTGACCATGATCCGTTTTTTATTGCCACATAGCTGGTCAGAAGCAAACTAAATAAAATAGTAATGTATGCAGCACATACAAAAAGCAAACTAATGAGGCTAAAACGCACAACTCTACCAATTCTCATAGTTATAAGTATAATAGGTAATGTAGATAATTTCTAATCCTTACTATGCTTAATATTATTGGCCGTTTTATATATGATGTATTAAAAAAGCTTTCTGTGTGGATACGCTCTGTATTTGTTAGTGTTTTTGCTCTTATAATGATATGTTTTGTCTTCTTTCTAATTTTAGGTTTGATTGTAAATTCTGCATCAACAAGTTCTAATCTATCAACTGTTTCTGAAAAAATAATTCAAAACAATAACGTAAGCGATAAGATTGCATTGGTCTCATTAACTGGAGTTATAGTTAGTGAAAATCAAAATAGTATATTATCTTCAACTGATAATGTAATTACTCCAAATTTATTTCGTGAGGTCTTGGCTAAAGCCAAATCTGACCCCCAAGTAAAAGCGATTGTTTTTGATATTAACTCTCCAGGGGGTTCTCCTGTTGCTTCAGATAGAATTTATGAACAAATTGTGGATTTTAAGAATAATACTCAAAAACCGGTAGTTTTCTTAATGGGTGACCTAGCAGCATCGGGAGCTTATTATATTGCTTCAAGTGCTGATTTTATCGTGGCTAATCCTTCAACTTTAACTGGATCGATTGGAGTAATCATGGAAACATATAACTTGGAAGATTTATATAAAAAAATTGGAGTTAGTAAAAATACCTTTAAGCAGGGAGAGTATAAAGATATTCTTAATGATTCTCGAGAAATTACTGATCAAGAACGTAAAATTATTGATAGTCTAAATGAAAACACTTATAACTTGTTTATTAAAAGAGTGGCTGATGGTAGAAAAATGACCATAGAACAAGTAAAATTACTGGCAAATGGTCTAATATATTCTGGTTCTCAAGCTAAAGATAACGGTTTAATAGATAGTTTAGGAAATATGGATGAAGCATTTTATCAGGCAAAGTCACTGGCAAATATCCAGGACTATCAAATAGTTGAGTATAATACAGGATCTGTATGGAACGATTTATTTAGTTCGGTACGCATACCAGATATTTATAGTCTTATACAAGCTTTACCTTTTTTGCCTAAAACATATTTGGTGCAAAAATGATCTCAATCAAACTTCAACTATATTACTTGTTTACTAAATATTTCCAAATTTGGGCTAAGTTGGTATTGAGAAGATGGAAGCCAATTATTATTGCTGTTGTTGGAAGTGCGGGAAAAACTAGTACCATGTTGATGATTGAGCAGGTTCTAAAAAATCACGTTAGTATCAAAACTTCTTATAAAACTAATGCCGCCAGCTCAATTCCTCTTAATATTCTTGGGCTTACTCAACATAGTTTCAGCGCCTTTGAATGGTTAATTTTACTTATCAAAGCTCCATTCGCCGGATTAAAAACTTATAAAGAAAAAATTTATTTATGTGAACTGGATACTGATAGAGATGGTGAAATGAAGTTACATACCAATCTAATCAAGCCAGATATCTGCTGTTGGATAAGTGCTTCACCTGCGCATACAGCAAATTTTTCTGGTTTAACTGATCAACAAGTTTACCAAAATATGCTTGATGACCAAAGTGAAGCGGTAAAAAAAACTAAATCACTTATCCTGGTAAATGAAGATGATACAGCTATTAAAGATGTTATAAAACAAATAAAAACTCCAATACAAAAAATTACATTCAATAGTGATAATAATGATTTGATTTGGTTATTGGAACATAAACTTAGTTTTAATGGTACTAATATTGATTTTGGTCTTAATCCTGCAAAATTAGCTTCTTTGATTGGTAGAAATATTAACTATAACCATATAGAAATTCATAACCCTCATACTTTAATATCATTTATTAATCTTTATGGAGTTGCCATGGCTATTATTATTGGCATAAGTTTTGGTTTGGATCCTAAGCAGATAGCCCAAGCTTTACAAAAATTCCGTCTACCTCCTGGTAGAATGTCGCTTTTTGCTGGTAAACATGCTACGACAATTATTGATAGCACTTATAACGCTAGTAAATTAGCTACCAAAGACGCCTTGGATGTGCTTAAACTAATTGGAACCAACAAAACATTGGCTGTTTTAGGAGATTTAAGAGAATTGGGCACAATTGCTAAACAAGAGCATGAAGATTTAGCCAAATATATAGTTAGTCAAAAAATTGACAGAGTCATATTAGTTGGTCCAACCATGAAGGATTTCGCACTACCAATATTTATCAATAACGGTTATCAACTAGGACAAACGGTGTTTGCGCTTAGTCCAAAAGAGACTAAAGGCCTGATAAATCAAGCAGGTTTTCTTAAAAATGGAGAAACTGTTTTAATAAAGGGATCTCAAAACACCTTATTTTTAGAAGAAATCGTTGCCTCGTTATTAGTTTCGCAAAAAGATTATCAAAACCTCTGTAGACGCGAAGCAATATGGAATGTTGCTAGAGCTAAAATTTACTAACTCCTCACTGAAGATAAAAAATCATATCCTTGCCGCATTCGTTTGCGTATATGACTTGCTACTTTTTTCTGCCAATTACTAAATCTAATTTCTTTAATAACTGATTCAAACACCGTATCTTTTTCAGCCTCCTGTTTTTGTAATAATACTTTAACTTTACTGTTCATAATTTATCCTCTCCTTTCAATCTATCATGCTAATGAATCAAGGTATTATGATTTTAATTTTTATCTGATATCAAATTTCCCCTTAAAAGCTGCTACTGCAATATCTGTGGCTTGATCAATTGATAAAAATTCGGTACTTAAACAAAGATCATAATAATGAGATTTTTTAATGTCTTTAGAAAAATATTTATAAACATAATCTCGGCGTGACTTCAAATATTTATCAATCGTTTGCCTTGCCTCCATTCTGTTCTTATTTTCAAACTGCATAGCATATTTAATTAATACTCTGCGCGGAGCAGTTACCCTAACTCTCAAAGTAGCTTCCGGGGGAAGAATAAAATTAGCTCCTCTGCCTAATACTACAAATGGTTTTTTAGCTGCGGTTTCGAGCAATACTTCTATCAAAGTTCTTATAAAAGTATATTCGTCTAGTTTTTTTAATCCCAAAAAATTATTTATAATTGATTCCCATGGTGATAAGGTTTCTTCTCTTAAGGCCTCTTCGACTAAATGTGTATCAAGGCCAGCTTTTTTTACTATCATTTTCATTAATTTTTTCTTTTCTAAATATTCAAGTCCCAGTTTTGAGGCTACTTTTTCAGCAATATCCCTACCACCCGATCCTGGATCTCGTGAGACAGTAATAGTGGGAAAGATTTCAACCGGTAATTTTTTAACGTCTAGGATTTGTTTCATTATTTCGGAATATTGAAAATTCTGGTCAATCATCTTTTGATAGTTAAGCATGTAATCCTTTCTCTTAATTTTTTACTTGTTAATATATATAACCTTATCAGGATTAAATTATAATGAAGATTTACTTAGTAAAAATTTGATTTAATTATAAAGATGGACTGTTCCTTATCAATAAGTAATATATACTTACTATATTGATATAATTCGTGATTTGTATATTAATAGCAAACAGTTTTTAACTACTTATTTATGCTAAATAAAAATTGATAATAATCCTATAATGTGTTATAATAGGCACTTGTTATTTATCTTTAGCGCAAACTATAATGAGGCATATATGGAATTTGATAAATTAGTTGTATCATTTCTGGTAGATGAAGTCGTAGGCGGCTTTTTTATTTCTGTTCCCCCTGGACATATTGCCTGTTTATATGACCGAGGCCGCGGAGTTTTGAATAAAACATGGGGACCTGGCTTACACCTTAAGATACCTTTTTGGCAAATTGCAAAGTTGTTTAATGCTCAAATTTTAGAATACAACATAAGTCGGAATTTTCATGATGTGACAAAAGAGGCTTTAGGTAGTAAACCTTTAATCGCCACTACCAAAGACGGTAGCGATGTTGAAATTGAAGGGTCTATTTTGTTCAAAATTAATAGACAACAGGCACCACAAATATGGGAAAATATTGGTGAAAATTTTATCTCCAAAGTAGTTAGACCAGTTTCTAATAGTAAAATTTTATCTGTATTATCTGAGGTTACTTTTGATCAATTAAAAACATATCGTGGTCAAGTTGAAAAAAAGGTAAAAGAAGAGCTCCATGAGAGCTTTAAGGATAAAGGGCTTATTTGTGAGGGCTTTTTATTATCAGAATTTCACAAACATTTGCAATCAAACGAAGTTCCTCAAACTCAAATTTCACAGCCAGTTGTTACAGGAGCATAAATAATTTTTTTTCTTTCATCTTAAAGGCATATAAGCCAGGTTCTGTCTAGTCCCGATGAATCGGGAGAAGCAATGATTTCTCTAAGCTCTCTATCTTCGGTTCTATGGAAACATCACCTTATCGAACCTGTCGGAGATTGCAGCAGGGAGGATTGCCAAATCTGGCCATATTATGTACCAGCTATCTGACCATTAGTCAGCGTTTCATTCTGTCAGCTTAAAAGCGCAGATTCGTCACTGTTGCTCTTACTGTAAAGTTTACACTTTCTCCCGATTGCACGGGACACCCTATGTTTTGCTGCCTGGACTTTCCTCTCTGATTCTTTCAAAGAAAGAATCAGAGCCATTGCACTACCTTTAAGATATATTTATTATATCACTTACAAGAAATTATTACCCATATATAGGTCAAGCTATTGACTTTAGAGCTGACATAGATAAGAATAAAAAAGATTCACAAACCGATTTACAATCAGAAAGGAAACTTTATGGCCTATTACGATACACAATTACAAGATTTTATTCTAGGTGCTGGTACTGTTTCTCTAATTTCCAGTATTATTCCTAGATTCATCGGAGCACTTCTAATTTTTGGGGTTGGTTTTTTGGTTGGAAAATGGGCTAAAAAAATTGTTGTGAAAATTTTAGAATCACTAAATTTATCTAAATTAGCAAAAAAAACTTCTCTTGAAGCGTTTTTAGATAAAGCAGAGGTAAAAACTAAAATCGAAGAAATTATTGGAGGTTTAGTTAAATGGCTTATAGTTTTGTTGTTTACAGCGGCCTCGATCAATATGCTTGGTATACCAACTATTTCTGATGTACTAAACGGCGTCTTGAATTATGTTCCTCGAATTGTATCTGCCATATTTGTCTTAGGTATTGGTGTACTCTTGGCTGGAATTATTGAAAGTATGGTAAAAGGTGCAGTAGGTCAATTTGATGTTAAATTAAGCAGACTGCTTGGAAAAATTGCTAGCTATATAATGGTTATTATTGCAGCTATGGCTGCTATTAACGAGCTGGGTATAGCTAAAGAATTAATTAATATCTTATTTATCGGTCTTATATCTATGTTATCTTTAGGTTTTGGATTAGCAATTGGCTTAGGAGCCAAAGATTTGGTTTCAAAAATTTTAACTGATTGGTATGTGCAATTCAAAGAGGAAATGGAGAAAAAACAGCAATGACCATTTTCCAAGCGTTCATCCTAGGGATTATTCAAGGTCTAACAGAATTTTTACCTGTTAGCTCTTCTGGGCACTTAGCATTAGTCCAACATTTTATGGGACTGCCTCAAGTTCCAATAGCTTTTGACGTACTTTTACATATGGCGACACTGTTGGCAGTTGTTTATATTCTATCTAGACCTATTAATGATTTAGTTGTTAAAACTTATAAAGCTATCGTCTCCCGGAAAATTAATCAGATTCCCAAATTATTATGGCTACTGATTATAGGGACAATTCCAGCCGCTATTTTAGGCTTATTATTTAACGATTATATGGATACTATCTTCCAATCTGTAAGATATTTCTCGATTGGTTTTTTAATCACTAGTATTTTGCTAAATATCGCAAGCCATATTAGGTCACAAGAGAAAAGCCTTAAGCAAATGAGTTTGATGGAAAGCTTTAAGATTGGCGTATTTCAAGCAATCGCTATATTCCCAAGCATCTCACGTTCAGGAGCAACAATATCAGGAGCTTTACTTGCTGGTTTTGGAGTTAAAGATGCTTTTACTTTTTCTTTTTTACTGTCAATCCCAGCAATTTTAGGGGCAAGTATTTTACATATTAAACAAATATTTTATATCAACTCATCACAAATACCTGCTTATTCTGTGGGCTTTATAGCTGCTGCTATTTCTGGATATATTGCTTTGCTTGTTTTCCGTCAAACTCTAATAAATAAAAAACTATCTATTTTCGCCTATTATTGCATGTTTTTAAGTCTCCTGATTTTCTTTTTTGTGAAATAACTATGCGGTTTAATAAATTCATATCGCCATTTCTACTTGTATTTTTTACTTCTTTAGTCGTTTATTTGTTGACTTCGCCACATTTTCCTGTTTCTTATGGTGATAGTGATGAACTAACTACTACGGGATATTTTTTAGGGCTTCCTCATCCTCCTGGATACCCGTTGTTAAATTTTTTTATCTTTATCAGCACTCATTTGCCTATCAAGTTATCAATAGCTTACAAGGCAAACTTGGTATCAATTATTTTTGCTGCTTTATCCGTTGGGGTTTTTTATTTGTTGGCTAAGTTAATATTAAGTTTTGTTTCAAAAGATAAAACTAAACTAGAAATAATTGCCGTGTCTTTAGCTTTGTTTTTAGCTTTTACCCCCGTATTTTGGACCTACAGTATAGTTACTGAAGTATTTTCATTAAATATTTTATTATCATTATTAATTGTTTATTTAACACTAAAATTAAAACAAAAATGGCAGTCTAAATT
>Ga0066650_10000560_pt1 | contig 12533 bp, 10 predicted proteins | sample CryGey092014_all_FD_59539 | JGI IMG/M metagenome (GOLD analysis project Ga0066650, IMG submission 59539) | Groundwater microbial communities from aquifer - Crystal Geyser CG23_combo_of_CG06-09_8/20/14_all | ecosystem: Environmental > Aquatic > Deep subsurface > Groundwater | place: USA: Utah...
CTGCTCGTAGTCGGGATCCGCAGTAGCGGGCACACCAAAGATTCCCTGTGTCTCGAGCGCCACAACAGTGCTATTCCTGCCTCCCCCGACAGACATCCACGACACATTCTCGGCCGCATACCAATACAGGCCATACCCAAGAATAGCCACCATAACAAGCCCAATTATACATCCTACAATCCACTTCATGCCTCCATTATGCCATACCACGAGAAAAAAGTGTTTCAGCCACATCCATCACCCATACTCACACGTGCAAAACCCGCCATAATGGCAATCTTTCCGCTTGACACAAGCCTTAATCCGATATACTATTAATATATAGGTTCATATTCCACGTTGTCATGAAAGATTATGCCGTGCAAAAGCTGAATATTCTACGCATTCGCGGCATTTTCGTGCTTCCATACTAATTTGCCACACGTTTAATTCAAAGGAATACGTCAACGTATTCCTTTTACTTGCCTCATTATGTCAAAAATGTCAAAGCCAATGGTTCAAAAAAAAGCATATACAATCACCAAAGAAGGCCTCAAGGAGCTACAAAAAGAGCTTAAGGAGCGCAAAGGTAAGATCAAAAAACATCTCCAGGACCAGCTTGATTCTGAGATCGGGGAGGGAGATATCTCGGAAAATTCCGGCTATTACAGAGTTCAGGACGATATCGCCTCAAACAACAAACGTATAGGTGAAATTGAGACTATTATCGAAAACGCAGAAATAGTTGATGGTGAGAGCAAAAACGGCTCATCTGCAGGGGTTGATATCGGTTCATCTGTCACACTCAAAGTAAATAATCATGAAATAACCTACGAGGTTGTCGGTTCTACCGAAGCTGACCCCAAAAAGAACAAAATCTCGGTTGATTCCCCATTCGGCAAGGCACTCCTGGGCAAGAAGCCCGGAGACTGCGCAGTTGTCAAAACCCCCATCGGAACACAGAAATATGATATAATTACAGTCGTATAGGGATTTTCCGCCTGTTTGTCATATTGTAATCCCGGACGGTTTCCCAAACACATATCTGCCCACGATATTAGTTTTGCGCTGCACCCACTATGGACATACGCAAACTATCAGGCAGATCACTACTTCTCGCGATTTCCATCGCCCTTATTCTCCCATACCCTGTATACCTGAGTGCACACCATGCACCCGAGGCACCGGCCGTTACTGCACCATCCGCACCTTCAGCAGATCAGAGTACCCAAACCACGCTTGTATTTCCTGTTCAGGCAGACACCGCGTCCTCGGTCTCAAATGCTACTGATCCCAATCTGACAGCAATTCTTCCTCAGACATCATATACACCAGAGTCAAAGATAGATATATTTGAACTGAATATCCCCACAATCAGCCTTGCACACGCGATTACACCCAACGTCGACCCGACAGATAAATCAGAATACCTTTCCGTCATCGAAAAAACCGTCGCGCATGGCGAAAACACCGCACTGCCTTCGGACCCAGACGGAAATACCTACCTTTTTGCACACAGCAGAAACGATTACTCCGGCAAAACCCCAAACGGCGGATGGTTCACCCGTATCGACGAACTTCAACCTGGAGATACGATAACCGTCACGCTCAATAGCCGGATATACACCTATATCGTCACAGGGTCGGAAATCGTCAACCCGGAAACTCTTGGCGTATACACAAAATACTCAAAATTCGAGGGTAGCCGTTCACTTACCCTCCAAACATGCTACCCTCGCGGAAGCACGTCAAAACGGTTGATTGTCTACGCGGTAGGAGTATGAGCACCAAACATTTCGCACCGGCAGTATCACTCGCAGATTGCACTATGGGTGAATAAACGTGCCAGGAATCTCTTTTTCTTCCAGAATATCTGAAATTTTCCCCGCCTCCCGTCCGTCAGTGAGAAAACAGCCGATCTTATTTTCGAGTGCAAGACGCGCCGCAAGCAAATCCACCGGTATATGGCCGCCAGGTGTGTGCTGAGGATTTTCAAGTGTTGCATCAAACAGTCTGAAAAGCTCGGTCCACGAGAGAGAGTCTAGCGGCTTTGCTTCTTCATCCACCCTCGGATCCGATGAGTACACATGATCGACATCAGTCAATTTGAAAATTCGGTCAGTACCAATTTTCGACGCAATAAGGACGGCGTTTAGGTCAGTGCTTGCTCCGTTGATAAATCCGCCAGAGACCAGTACTGGAATATCGCTTCCCAGCCATGCCTCAAAATCTTTTGCCATACTTTTCTCTGCCTCCTTTTGGTTTTCCGCGTACACCCCTACTCCGAGAACTCGTTCGAATGCAATTTCACCTAGCAGAGACCTCATAAGTTCAGCGTTTACCCATGTCGTTGTAATACCAATCCGATGCCGGTCTACATCATTGTCCTCCCCGCACGAATCTGCAAAATCACGGTACACCCTCGAGATGTTCCCGCCGCCCACCACAAGAACAAGCCGCGGTTTTCCCGCACGGTCACCTGCATAGAATTTTCTAATTTCCTCGAGATATCCACGTACTATCTCTGTGTTAAGCAGCTCTTTTCGGGGAGAAATGACACTGCCGCCAAGCTTGATCACTGCATAGTCCATCGTGCCTACAAATACAAAAGTAAGATAATCGCCATCAATGCATACAACGCATACTGAGACATGACATCCCAACTGAAACTTCCCTCTAATCGATGATGCCAAAACGCGTCCACAAGATAGAAGCCGACAGTAGCAACAAGCGAAATTATCGCTATGTTAAATACCGGGATAAGCCACACCCCAAATACCATCACCCCTACAATAATCGAAGTCCCGACAAGCGCAGCGACTATCTCATTTGATGATTGCTTCGTGATAGATACCATCATGCCTATGAGAATAAACGTCGAAAGAACCCCGCCCACAAAGATCCACGACCTGGCGGCTCCTTCGTACACAACTGCGTTTATGAGTGCTTCTGTGACAAAGTAAAAAACGATAATGTTGATGAAATCGAAAATAAGACGTGTATTTCTCGTAATCGTGTACATTTTGCTGTATGTCGCTGACACGTTGTAGAAGATTCCAAAGAACGTGCCACTCAAAAGAACGACTGCAACCTGGTCGAGCACGCGGACACGATTAAAAAACATGAACAGTACCCCGCTTGCGTAGAGCAGTCCCGGAAGTACCGCATGGTGGAGCGCGTGCTCACGCCATCGGAGATTTCGTACATGGGACATATCAACTCGGATCTGCACACGGCTTTCAGACATCCGCGAATACATAAGCTCGGACAACACAACTATCCCACCAAGAAAGGCCATCCCCCAAAACACTTCGTACTGCCTCATCTGAAGAGGAACCAGCAGGATTTGGAAAACAACGAACATGCATATCGCATAAAAGAAACTCCGCCGAAATACACGCTCCCTTGCATGAACAGATGATTTCCTGCGTCTGTGCGGTATTATGTTTTTACCTTTCTTTGTCGATTTCTTCGCCATATCTTGATTTCAACGGCTCAATTACAAAATACTTCCACCATGACCCATCGCAAGTCCAACCCCCATAAGCACAAGCCAGATTGCCATGGGAAACAGTGTCTTGCCGCGCGTATGCACAATATTCAAGCGAAATAAGTATGTCACATCAACAATTAAGAGAATAACAATGGCTATGACCGCAATTCTTGTTGAAACACGTGCAATAGTGTCAATTTGTACTCCGTTTGCCGCTGGTTCATGACCCACAGGCGAGGATACAATACCAAGTACATCTTCCGTCAAATCCGTCTCCGTGAAGTTTCCCGCCTTATCCGAAACAACAACTTTTGCAGATCCTTCATGCTGTCCAAGCTCGTCCTCAGAGACGGACGTAGAGTATTTCCCCGTCTCATCATTCTTCACCAGTGCAATAGAAAAGTCCCCCAACATAAACACAACCTCATCTGCTGTATCATCGACATCTACCTCAATATCAACCATTCCGGACTCTGGATCTCCAGAAACACCTACGTGTGTGTTTTCAACCACAGGAGGAACAGTATCCACATCGAACGTAACGCGGTCAGATGCCGAAGAGGCGCTGTCTTTAACCGATACATCATGCATTCCTTCTTTCCAGGAACTTTCGGGCCTATACGTCCATACCCCATTTTCAGAAATAATTCCTGTGGTCTTTGCCCCATTGTCATCGATATCAACAGATTGGACACCATCGCTTGCCGCACCGTTCATCAAAAACGTGTTTTCTGCTATAAGATCGCCGTCGGATGGATGCTCTATTTCTACAGTTTCAGCTTGAACTTCCTGCGGAATTTGTGAAACCGGTGGTATACCTGTGTCGTTTCCGGCTGGAGTACCCGATACAGGTACCGATGTCTGCGACCCAAACATCTGGACCACGAGCAAAACCGCCGTTCCCTGCAATTCCCCTGGTACAACAGCAATTCCAATATCCCGGTAGTTTGCGTTCATAATGTTCTCTCTATGCGTCTGGCTTGCCATCCACGCGCTGTGTACTGCCTCGGAAGAACTGAACCCTTTTGCGAGATTTTCTCCCGCGTACACATACTCGTAGCCGCTTGAGGTAACAAATTGCCAGGGAGTCTCCCCATTTGGGCCATAGTGCGCCCAATACTGCTCTGAGAACATATTGTTCGCTTTTGCCGTCGCCGCCGCGACAAGTCTAGGATCGATCCTGAGCGAGTTGAGCCCTGCCGCCGTCCGCTCTGCATTTGTCAGAGTTACCAGCGCAGAACTCTCGACATCTCCCGCAAACACCCCTGCGCCGAGGCTCGATGCAGCAAGATTAATTCCCAAGATAGCAAGGGTAATGACACCAAGAACTCTCTTCCGGAGAAGCCTCGGATAGAAATTGTTCTGGTATCTTGGAACGATAAGGTTCAAAAAATGGTCAGCCATACTCACTCCATTGTACCTATCTGGACATTTCTGGCAAGTGCGCACAGAACTCTGACACAGCAATCTACATGAACCCCTATTCATGCGAAAGTGGAGCCCGGTATCATAGGATCCGTGGCTCCACCTTATCCGCAAAATTTACCGGCCGCTTACTTGACAGCAAGCTTCAAAGCTTTTCCAGCTTTGAATGCAGGAACCTTTGTCGCGGGAAGAGTTATCTTCGCCATCGTCTTAGGGTTAATTCCTGTGCGGGCTGCTCTGTTACGTACCTCAAACTTACCAAAACCGGTAAGAAGGACGCTATCACCACTTCTAAGAGCACCCGTGATTGCACCAAGCATGGCTTCAACAGCTTCTGATGCTGCTCTCTTCGTAAGGCCAGTCTTTTCTGCAACTACTTCAACGAGATCTTTCTTTAACATCGTATAGTTCCTCCTTTCCCAGTGATTGGAGCACGAGTTTATGACACCTGCTCCCGGAACCGCACTTCAGGTACGCTTCCGTCTTTTACTTTAGCTAAATCTACAACTAATGTCAACACTAAAGCACTTTATTCACCCTTCGTATTTTCGCGCAAGATGTGGGGCCGTCAACACTCAATAAAACCGCGTCAAAACGCCGTTTTCCGTCTTCTTCGACATCGTACGCGGGCGCAAAGGGATATTTCAACTGCTGCTGAACTATCTCTTTTTTGACCCACAATACCGAATCCATTGTCCCAACCATGCCAATATCAGTGATGTATCCCGTGCCGTTAGGGAGAATCCGCTCATCGGCCGTCGGCACATGAGTATGGGTCCCGACAACGGCACTTACTCTACCATCGAGATAGAACCCGGCCGCTAGTTTTTCTGATGTCGTTTCTGCATGAACCTCTACAACTATTCCCGCTAAACCCTCATTCTTGACTGTTTCAAGCAGTGCCTCCAGAGGCCTGAACATATCCGTCGTCACGTTATCCTGGATGAACGTACGTCCCTGCACAAGTGTGAAAAGTACACGGCCTTTCTTCCCCAGATCGACTATTTCATACCCTTTTCCCGGTATATCGGGAGGATAATTGAGAGAGCGTATGAGGGGAAAGCTTCCGCCCAGCAATTCTTCGAAGTCTTTTCTCCGCCAGATATGGTTTCCCCCTGTCATAAAGTCCACGCCATACGACATCACCTCTTTTACAGTTTCTATAGTCGCGCCGCGGCCATGGGCGAGATTTTCGATACCGGCGACGATAAGGTCGATATCATGCTCTTTTCTAAGCTTTGGAAGAATTTCAGCAAGAATCTCCCGGCCGGGCTTCGCGCTCACATCTCCAATATATAGAATAGTGACCATACTCTACGTAATATTACGGTTTAGTTCTATTTTGCCACACTCACCGCCCGGCTTTCCCTCACGACAGTAACTTGTACTGTCCCCGGGTAGTTCTGCGATTTTTCTATTTCGTCTGAGATCTTCTTTGACAGGATAACCATCTCATCATCGTTTATCTCCTCTGGTTTTACGATTACCCGGACCTCACGGCCCGCGTGAATAGCATATACCTCAGAGACCTTATTGCCCGCGATTTTGAGCGCAGTCTCTTCTATCCCCTGCACACGCTTGATATATGTTTCATAGTTGTCTTTTCTTGCACCCGGCCGTGCACCAGAAATTGCATCAGCGAGGTAGACTATTACCGCTTCCAGGGATTCAGCTTCGATATCCTGGTGATGTGCCTCAATCGCATTGATGAGCTTTTCGGGAAGCTTGTATTTTCTCGCTATCTCACCGCTAATATGGTGATGGGTCCCCTCAATTTTGTGAGTAAGTACCTTTCCAACATCATGAAGAAGACATGCCCGCTTCACAAGATCTGCATCGGCACCCATTTCCTGAGCAAGCGCACCTCCGATACGTATTACCTCGATTGTATGCTTCATGAGACTTTGGCCGTAGCTTGTGCGGTATTTCATTTTTCCAAGAAGTTTGAGCATGCCGAAATCTATCCCCGGCCACCCTGCCTCCTCCGCAAGAATTTGACCATTCTTCTTTATTTCCCTCGAAACTTCTTCTTTTGCTTTTTCTACCAGTTCTTCAATTCGCCCTGGGTGAATCCGGCCATCGACAATGAGTTGCTTCATGGTAATTGCGGCAATCTCACGACGCAGTGGATCGAACGAGGACAACGCAATTGCATCAGGTGATTCATCAATAATGACGTCAACTCCCGTCGCTTTTTCGAATGCACGGATATTGCGTCCCTCACGGCCTATGATCCGGCCTTTTAGTTTTTCGTCATCTATTTTGACTGTTGAGACCGTCGTTTCTCCAACGTACTCTGTCGCAATGTTCTGCATGGTATTTATGAGAATTTCCTTCGCTTTTTCCTCTGACTCTTCCTCTATATTCTTTTCTGCAGCTCTGATTTTCTGCGCCTGGAATTCAGTCAAATCATGCTCAATTTCCTTCATGAGCTTCGTTTTGGCCTCTTCTTTTGACAGGCCGGAAATTTTCTCCAAACTTGTGGCAAGCTTTTCTCTGATCGCCTGTACCTCTTCCTTCGATTTTCCAAGTAACTCGCGATCCTTTCCTATCTCGTCAAGGCGAACCTGAATTGTCCGTTCACGCTTTATGAGATTCTGCTCACGCTCAATAATCTGCTCATCAAGCTTTTCTGCTTCCTCTTGCACACCTCGAGCCTTTTCCTTCGCACGGGCAACAACCTGTGCGGCCTCACTTTCCGCCGATTCCAACATCTGACGAGCCTTTTCACTCGCGACTTTGATCGCTTCCTCCTCAGAAATCTTCGGAGCTTCCACATGCGTCTCTGTGGACTTTGGGGTACGGGCGTAGAGATATCCTGCAACACTCGCACTGAGAACTGACACAACAATCAACACAACCGTTAACGGTTCCATCGGGTCGTAGTAACAACTTATCAGCAGGGATAACACGGAGATTTCACGTACACATCATGGACATCGATCAGATGCCAGCATCCCGTATCCAATGGGCAGGCGCGCGCAGTAGTCTAAGCCACTTCGCGGCGTTGCTAGATGAACTTTCGGTACTGTACACACTGACGTAGTCATTGCAAAAGAATTTGTATCTCTCACTCATGTCTTTCCTATGTTATCCAACTATGCGCAATAATACCACTCACGAGAGGAAGAATCAAATTGACTTATAGGAAAAGCAAAAATTCGCCTGCTATTTCCCGCTACCTTCGCTGAGAGAGACAAGAAGGTCAGAATAATACGCAAGGTTATGTATGGTTGCCAATGTCATTCCCGTTATTTCATGCATTTCGAGAAGATGGTGCACGTAGGCACGGGAGTAGTGAGTGCAGGTTTCACACTGACACTTGGGGTCAATCGGACCTTGGTCACGGGCGAATTCTGCTTTCTGTATCCGCAGCTCTCCATCATGCGTGTAGAGCAGGCCATGTCTCGCATTTCGTGTGGGGAGCACACAATCGAAAATCTTGTATCCAAGGGTAAAACACACCCTGATATCATCAGGCGTACCGATACCCATGGCATATTTCGGCGTATCATCAGGCAACAATCCTGATGTATATTCAAGTATCTCCTTCTCAAGGGTACCGCGGGAATTAATCGGCCATCCGCCAAAACAGTACCCATCAAACCCTATCTCCTGAAGCTCCTCTGCGCTCCTCTTACGAAGATCCTCATACGAGCCACCCTGGATAACCGCGAAATGCAATTTTGGGGAAATATCCGTTTCTCGTATCTTTTCTTCAAAATGTTTCCTTGCGCGCCGTGCCCACGCAGTCGTATTTCTCACTGATTCCTCTGCGTCTTTTCTCGACACATCGCTATGCCGACAATCATCAAGGGTTATGAGCACATCACTTCCAATTGCGCATTGCATATCGATGGAGCTCTCAGGAGTAAGCTCTACCTTCCTCCCATCCCGTGGTGATGTGAAATACGCCCCATACGACGTAATTTTCCCCATATTTTTCTTCTGATGGATGAGAGAGTACACCTGAAATCCTCCCGAATCAGACAGTACACGACCCTTCCAACCCATGAGCTTTTTTATTCCGCCAAGCTCGGTCATTAACGCATCACCATACATGAGCAAAAGATGAAATGTGTTCACAACTATCATCTCAGTACCCGTCTCTTCCAACTGCCCCGTCGTCAGCGCTCGAACTGCACCGAGTGTGGCATCCGGCATGAATATCGGCAGCTGAAGCCCTAAAAATTCCTTCACGAATTCTGAGGAATAACAATTTTTGACGGATCGACGGCGTTTGCATAAATAGTAATGACCACATTATGACTTTTTCCCTTTTCATCGATCACGCGACCAGTTCCCGTCAATTTGTACACAGGAAGAACATCATTCGATAACGACAGGTCATAGTAATATACGATCTGAACCTCGGAGATATTCGCATTTTCAAAATCCTCAAGCGTATATAGCGCATATGGATCACAGTCCTCACAGGTGTCTACCGAAGAAGTAGATATATCGAGATATGCTTCTTTTGGATAGGTGTACGACGCGATATACTCACGTACATCTCTTACAGAAACAAGGCCGACGGTCTGATCCCCCTTAGAAAATGACACCATTCTGGCATACAGGGCCACAAGATCTCCCCCTTTATTGAAACTGATCGAAAACGAATATCCCTGTCCATGAGGCTCTACAACAGAATAACCGTCAATGAGCCAACTTCCCTGAACATCAAATCCGCTTCCGATCTCTTCTGTAGTCAGCGTCACCTCATGGTCGGTTTGGAGATACGAATTGATGAACTGACGGGCATACTCCCCAAGGATATCCATATCGATATATCCTCGTTCTATCTTTGCAAGTTTGATTGGCCGGGCGTTGATGACAAGATCACCGCTCAGAGTGTTGAACCTGGCAAAATTCTCATCCGTGCCCCACGAGATATAGACTCCGTCATCTGAAATCTGCTCGGTTTGGGTATTGAAACCAAGATCCTCAACTATCGACCGAATACGGCCGTTTGATACAACGGTTGAGGAGTACACATCAAGCGATTCTATTCCTGTTTCCCCCTGTCCTAGATCAATATCGACATTTTTCCATGCTCCACTGCCTGATTCATTTGTTTGAAGGGGCGACACATAGACCGAATTTCGGGTATCCCGGGATCTGTCGGAAAAACACACTGAAGCGATGACCACCACAAGCACAACAAACACCAGACCAAACGCAAGCAATTCTTTGTTTTTGCGAATCACATCGATGATATTCACCCGCTACTCCGGCAAAAGTTAACAGCGATCCCCAACCGGACAGACGAAGCTGCATCCGACACTATTGAGGAATTGCTCCGCATCGACAAGTTTGCCCGCAGGGTTCTCGATCTGGAGATGCGCATGCGCACCTGTCCAACACTTCCCCGACTGAACTTCAGGCGCAAACTGCACTTCCGCGATAGGCTGCCCTGCCGATACCCTTCCTTTTTTTACCGGCCTGACATGGAGAAACACCCATCGGTACCCATCGCCGTCCTCAAATATCACCATCCCTCCATAGTTCGTGCCATCAGAACAGGTTGACGATGAGCGTGAAGAGATAATTTTGCCATCCGATGGTGCGACAAGAGCTGGGTTTGCATACATCCCGCTCCATGTGAGATCAACCGCCCGTGAACCGTGATTGCGATGCGACGTGCCGCCACACGGCCCTTGCGTACAGTTAATTCCTGCGCTTGTGACCGTGCATGACCCCGTGAAATCGTCAGGTGCATCTGAATCATCAGCCCAATCTTCCGGGCCAGCTGGAAGTCCCTCATACGGCAAACCAACAGCAGTAATCGGATTATTGAGATGTCTGCGAAGAAGGCCGCTTTCAGAACCAAACAGACTAAACATGCCCATAAGAAATAGTGCCACCACTCCAAATGCAAGAAGAATCAGCGCTTCCAGAAGAGGCTTGACCACTACTTCCGCTATTTTGATACCTATGGAAATTATGACGTCGGCAACAAGTCCGACAACCGCACCAACCCCCGGCAAAAGGGTATTGCCAAGAACTTGCGTTATTACCTTGATAATGATTTGCTTGAGGATCTCTTTGACAGGAAGAAGCGCGAGATCCTTCGCTGAAATTTTGAGAATTCGGGAGGCAAGTTCTGCAATTACTTTTTCCTTGAAGTTTGTTCGAAACTTTTTAATGAAGTTGAGGGGACCCGTGGCATCTCTAATGCCTTGCATATACCGCAATAAAAGCTGCTTTGGCGTCGCACCTCCAATACCCGCAAACAAGTCCTTAGCTGTATCCCACCCGTTCCTCTCTGCAATAGCTGACATCCGCGCCCAAAACCGGCCGTCCCACACCATTCCTTTGACCACATTGACCGGATGATAGTAGTACAAACCCTCGGCAAATTTACCCATCGTAGTGTCTGGTGCAGCGGCCTTATAGGTGTTTCCAAGAGTACCGTACAATACGGATGTAGCCTTGGTTTCCTGAAACGGCTGTACCTTGAAAAGTCCACGCCCGCCAAATACTTTGTTAAGAGCACTTGCATCACCCCACGCCAGCGCTGCCAACGCTCTCCCGCTTGTCATATCCTGAAGCCATCCGCGGATGTGATATGCCCGACCGACAAGCACTCCCGGCATAAATCCTGCACCGATGACGTTTCCTTCCGCATACCGTTGGTACCAGTTTTTGTATTTCGTTAAATCCTGAACTCTCTTTGTATCACCCAACAGAGTTGCCTTGCCAATCTCTGTGTCAATTCTGCTCAGTGCTGTCGTGTAGGCTTTTGTGCGCATATCAGCATCCTTACCCGCTTGCCACCAGATCCCATGATCATTCCACCGACCATTCATACTGTTTGCAAAGTTCTCAGCCTCAGCATGGGACATGCCCTTGGCCTCAAGCTGAGCAATCATGTAATCCTTCGTGTCATCCGCGCCCTTCCGCCCCCAGAAGTCGGTTGCAAGGGTATCAGCGTCCGCAGCGGAAATTCCAAGAGTAGTCAACCTGTGTTTCATAAATTCAGCATTTCCACGTTTTCCCCAGAATTCTTCCGCTATTTTTGTCGCATGCTTCGGCGGAAGTCCCTTATTTATAAGTTCCTGGCGCATAAACGCGACACGACCCTCTTTATCGTCCTCCCCCACATACTTCCCTGCTTTAATTTGGCTCGACCGGGCAACCATCTGCTCAAGATCCCCACGGGCAATTCCATACCGATGTGACAAACTAGCAGAAAGATTCTGCGCGCTACGGTTCTGAGCCGTATATGATGAAACCTGTCCAGGAATTTGCCCCATAACTGCTGTGTCCAATGCCGTCACAGCGCCACCAATCGCAGCCGCATCTTCGATCCCAATTTTTTTCGCCCATAGTGCAAAAAGCGCCTGATCCATCATCTTCGTCTTTCCTCCAATAGAGGACCATGTCCTTCCATCCTTGTAATCGCCAAACGCTTTAGCGATAAATCCGCGAGGATTTCCAATCAACGAGGAAAGGCTCCCTGGGCCTACCCGTACCTTCATATCCTTGAGTGGTTGCACCGTAATATTCGTGATGCTATCCATCTCCACGTTGATATCCGTCATTGCACGCTGGATGGGATACATTGTCGGCGCAGCAGCGATCTGGGCAAGCCCAGCTGCAACCCCGCCTGAGATCGGAGGCAACATCACAGACC
>Ga0066650_10000567_pt1 | contig 12502 bp, 11 predicted proteins | sample CryGey092014_all_FD_59539 | JGI IMG/M metagenome (GOLD analysis project Ga0066650, IMG submission 59539) | Groundwater microbial communities from aquifer - Crystal Geyser CG23_combo_of_CG06-09_8/20/14_all | ecosystem: Environmental > Aquatic > Deep subsurface > Groundwater | place: USA: Utah...
GGATTATTAGGACCTAATGGTGCTGGGAAATCAACTATTATAAATATTTTATGCGGCTTATTGACACCAACAAATGGACAAGTTACTATTCATAATTTAATTTTAGGAAAAAATAATTATAAAATTAAAGAACTAATAGGAGTTGTTCCTCAGGATATTGCTCTTTACCCTAGTCTAACAGCAATGGAAAACCTTATTATTCTTGGGAAAATTTATGGGCTAAAAGGGAAAGATTTATCAAATAGAATCTATGAATTGCTTACGATGTTTGGTTTAGAAAAAAGCAAAGACCGTAGAATATCTTATTTTTCTGGTGGAATGAAACGAAGAATGAACCTTATTGCTGGAATAATTCATAATCCGAAAATCTTATTTTTAGATGAACCAACTGTTGGAATTGACGTACAATCAAAGAAAGTAATTCTAGATAATCTTAGGGAAATAAATAAATTAGGAACTACAATTATTTATACATCACACCTAATGGAAGAAGTGCAAAAGATTTGTACTCGTATTGCCTTTATTGATGAAGGTAAAATTATTGCCGAAGGTATCCCTTCTGAACTTATTAAAAGTGATCCTGCTTTCTTTAATTTGGAGGACGTGTATCTTAAACTAACTGGGAAAAAACTTAGAGATTAGATGCAAAAACTATTTGCTTTACTATATAAAGACGTTTTATTACTTATCAGAGATAGGGCAGGCATTGCTTTGCTGTTTTTAATGCCCTTGGTTCTTGTGTTTATAATGACGTCTATTCAAGACAATACGTTTAAATCAATTAATGAAAGTGGAATCTCTTTATTAATTTTAGATAATGATAATGATTCTCTTGGATTAACCATTGAAAGAGAGCTTGAAAAGTCTAATATATTTACCATCTCCAAAGAGATTAACCACATAAAACCAACAGAGGCAACATTAAAAGATGCTGTCGCCTCTGGCATTTATCAAATAGGAATAATTATTCCTGCAGAGGTAACCAAAAAGTTAAAAAAAAATAGCAAAAGAAATATTTCAAGAGCCTTTTCTGGTCTTCCTGCCGATACAACCAATAGAATTGATACATCTCAAATATCTGTTTATATTGACCCTATCACAAAAAATTCATTTAAAACAACCATTTTTAGTACACTTAGAGAGTTTACTTCAAAAATTGAAAATGAAATAATTATTGCTGAAATTACAAAAGAAATAAATCAAAGGCTGCCTTTCAATAAAGTTTGTTTAAGTTCCAAAAACAGTATCACTTTCAAAGAGGAGTATGCGCTAAAAGAGAACAGTCGCATTATCCCAAATTCTGTTCAACACAATGTGCCTGCTTGGACTATGTTTGCCATGTTTTTTATTGTCATTTCTTTGGCTGGAAATATGATTAAAGAAAGAGAAGAAGGCAGTGTCAATCGTTTGCTTACTATGCCTTGTTCTTATAGCACTTTTATTACTAGTAAAATATTAATTTACATTTTAGTTTGTTTATTGCAGTTATTGTTAATGCTGTTAATGGGGGTTTATTTTTTCCCAACACTCGGCTTGCCTGCACTTAAAATAGGGGTAAACTTTTTTGCTATTTTTATTATTGCGCTTTCTTCTTCTTTAGCAGCAATTGGTTATGGCGTTCTTATTGGAACATTATCAACCACCCACCAACAAGCTGCAACTTTTGGCTCAATTTCTGTTATGATTCTTGCTGCAATTGGTGGAGTCTGGGTTCCTGTCTTTGCTATGCCACCTTTTATGCGTAGCATTAGCATTATATCGCCTCTCAATTGGGGTTTAAATGGGTTTTATGAAGTATTTATAAGAGAAGGCAATACTTTTAGCGTTTTATTCGATTCTTTCAAGTTGATATTGTTTTTTACGCTTTGCTTGCTCACCTCCCTTTTATACAAACGCCTGATTAGGAAATAAAATATTAATCACTTATTTTTGTATTTATTTATTAGCTATGCAAATATTTATGAAAAAAATTTATTTTCTTTTTCTTTTACTTTTCGGGTTTTTTTCTAAAGCACAAGTAATTTATAATGATTTTGGCTTTACAAAGAGTTTAAATGCTCCTGTTATTGATAGTTTGGGTGCTTCATTAAATAAAGCTTGGGTTGGTGGCTTAAATTCTTGTCAATACGGTGCAATTGATTTGAATTTAGATGGAATTAAAGATTTAATTGTTTTTGATAGAAATGGTAATCGTTTGCTTACCTTTATAAATAATGGAATTCCCAATGTGATCAGTTATTCTTTTGCTCCAGAATTTGCCCCAAAATTTCCTTATATTCACGATTGGATTCAATTAGAGGACTACAATTGCGATGGCAAAACCGATATATTTAAATATACAAATGGTGGGATGGCTGTTTATGAAAATATCTCTAATTTAACAGATGGTTTAAAATTTAAATTGGTTTCTCCTTTATTAAATTCCCTACAAGGAACTGTTTATACCAATATTTTAGTTACTTCTGTTGATTATCCTGCTATTTCTGATATTGATAACGATGGAGATTTAGATATTTTAACTTTCTTTGGACTGGGTTCTTATGTAGAATATCATAAAAATTTAACTAAAGAACTTTATGGCAATTGCGATAGTCTTAAATATCAATTGTCCGATTATTGTTGGGGAAAATTTTCTGAGAATGAAGGCAGCAATCAGCTCACACTCAATATCACATGTCCTTATAAATCGGAAAGTATTATTGATAATCTTATAGAACGTGATGACCCCAAGCATACGGGCTCTACTTTATTGGCTATTGATGTGGATAGCGATGGAGACAAAGATTTAATTTTAGGTGATGTTGATTTTCCAAACCTAATTTCGCTAATTAATGGTGGAGATATTAATAATGCCTTTATGATAAGTCAAGACACTTTGTTTCCTTCCAATACCAATCCGATAAACTTATTCTCATTTCCAGCTGCTGCTTATATAGATATAAACAACGATAATAAAAAAGATTTGCTTGTTTCTCCTTTTGATGGCAACATCTTAGTTGATGAAAATAAATACAGCAATTGGTTATATACAAATTCAGGAACTAATACATCGCCAATATTCAATTATCAGATGCCTGATTTCTTACAGAAAGAAATGATAGATGTGGGCACCTGTGCTTACCCTGTTTTATATGATTATGATGGTGATGGACTTGTCGACTTATTTGTAGGCAATTATGGATATAGAGATACTTCCTATTATTCTTATGGATTTCTTATTACAAAGTATAAATCTAAAATCGCATTATTTAAAAACATTGGTAATTCTACTTCTCCGCAGTTCAAATTACTTACAACTGATTTTGCCAATATAGCTGTATTAGATTTATTGAATGTGTATCCTACTTTTGGTGATATTGACGGCGATGGAAAAGCTGAAATGATTTTGGGTAATAAAGATGGGAAATTGTTACTATTTAAAAATACTGCAAATATTGGGAATACACCTAATTTTGTATTACAACAACTCAATTATCAAAATATTGATGTAGGAGATTTTAGCACGCCTCAATTAATTGACTTAAACAGAGATAATTTGCTCGATTTAGCAATTGGTGAAAAGGGTTCTCAAAAAGGAAACATAAATTATTATAGAAATACCGGTACTTTATCAAATCCTGTTTTTACATTTATTACTGACAGTTTGGGCAGTGTGGATGTTTGCGATCATTATACTTCTAATTTTGGCTATAGCGCCCCTTGTTTTTTTGAAGATACTGTTGGAAAATACAAACTTTTTGTTGGTTCAGAGCAAGGTTATCTACATTATTATAAGAATATTGATAATAATTTAACTGGCATATTTAAACAAGAAGATGCGCATCTTTTGTATATATATGAAGGAGCAAGAACTGGCGTTGCTGTTAGCGACCTTGATAATGATGGGTATTTAGATATGATTGTAGGAAATTATTCTGGTGGATTAGCTTATTATAAAGGTTCAATTCCACTCCCATATAATGATATCGATGTTTTTAACAATACCGATTTAGTAAATGTACTTATATTCCCCAATCCTGCAAATAATTCAATAACCCTTAAAGTTGAAAACGAATTAAATGATAAAAGCATAGAATATATTATTTATAATAGTTTAGGGAAGATTGTTTTAAGGAACGCCTTAAATAATAGCAGTATGAATATAGATGTTTTAAAATTCCCTAATGGAATATATATTGTTAATATAATTACTTACAATAAACATAGAAATAAAGTTATTACAGTAAATAAAAAATTCTCCATAGTCCATTAAATAATCAGTGTAAGTGATTTCTTTTTATAATTAATTACCGCTTTCATCTTTAAGAGCAAATCGCTTCCGAGAAATCCATCAATTAAAGGTAATTTAATACTTTCGTACATTTCATTTACGTGCGACATATCAATAAATACTGATGGATATTTTTTAATTTTAATTTTCGAAAACTCCAGCTTATCAATCATTGCTATTTGACTTTCCATTGTATTTGTGCCTAAACCTGCTGACATTCGCTCGTTTTTCTCTGACTTATCAAAATTTATGATGTTTTTCATCCTATTAATATCAAATACAGTTCTCGAAGCACCAGTATCTATAAGCAAATTAACTTTGCTGCCATTTATTTTTGCTTTTATCATTAAGTGAAAACCATCGTTTTCAATCGAAATAAGTATTATTGGCATTTCTACTTTCATAAATTACATCTATTTTAAAATTCAAACTTACACAATTTTCTCTTTAAAAAAATAATCAAATATATCTGTCTTAAAAAAACATATAACTAATAGTTATTCATTACCTTTTAACAATAATACTTTAAAGAAGTGAAATAAAAATGAAAAAAACAATTAGGATACAAAATATTTTATATATTTGCATCACTTAAAATAAATTTTCAAAATCAATTAAATTAATCAATAGTAATTTAAAAAATTAAAAAAAATGAGTAAAAACGGTCAATCATTAAAAGATGTGTTAAGATCAGGATTCGCATCAATGGCTATTTTGATAGCATTAGTAGTATCTATTATCGTATATTTCTACGTAATGGGTAATCCTATTAACTTTGAAGGAGGAAACCCTAAAGGTCTTCCTATGCCAGGTAATTACTTAGCTATGATTTATAAAGGAGGTATGATAGTTCCTCTTTTAATGACTTGCCTTCTTGTTGTTATTATAGTTTCTATCGAAAGGTTTATTACTATTTCTAGAGCTAAAGGCAAAGGCAGATTAAATGTATTTTTAAAAACACTTAGAGGCTATCTTGCAGCTAATCAACTTGACGAAGCAATTCAAACTTGTGATAAACAAAGAGGTTCTTTAGCAAATGTTATGAGAGCTGGTCTTGGTAAATACAAAGAATTGTTAAACGACCAAACAATAGTTAAAGATCAAAAAGTATTAGCTTTACAAAAAGAATTAGAAGAATCTACCGCTTTAGAATTACCTATGTTATCTAAAAACTTAGTTATTCTTTCTACCTTAGCTTCTATTTCTGTACTTATAGGTCTTATTGGAACTGTACTTGGTATGATTAGAGCTTTCGCGGCTTTGGCTCAAGCTGGTTCTCCAGACGCATTAGCTTTGGCAACTGGTATTTCTGAAGCACTTATTAACACAGCTTTTGGTATCAGCTCTTCTACTTTAGCAATTATTTTCTATAATTTCTTCTCATCTAAAATTGATGCGTTGACATTTAAAATTGATGAAGCTGGTTTCACCGTTGTTCAAACATTTGCTTCTCAAGCTAAATAATTATAACACTTTAAGTAATTGATATTTATAAATTTTAAATAAAATTGAAGTATGCCAAAGATTAAAATGCCGGTTAAAACACCGCACGTAGACATGACACCCATGGTGGATTTGTTTGCGCTTTTGCTAACTTTCTTTATGTTAACTACTTCATTCAGACCTCAAGAAGCTGCAATCATTGATACTCCTAATTCTGTTTCTGATAAACAAGCTCCCGATAAAAATATTATGACCATTTTTATTGATAGTATTGGGCATGTATATTTCAATATTGATAATGGAAAAGACTCCAGTAAGCATTATAGAAAAGATATTCTTTTGGAGATGGCTGAAAATTACAATTTGAAATTTTCAGAAAAACAAGTTAATAAATTTGCAACGCTTTCATCTTTTGGATTGCCAATTAAAGATATGAGTAAATGGTTAAATTCTGACGACCCAAAAGAAAAAGAAAGATTGCAAAAAAATGGAATACCTACTGACTCAGCCGAAGGAAGACCATCTGAATTGTGGTATTGGATTAATGTTTCACGTGTGAAAAATGTCGATTCTGAAGTAGCTATTAAAGGAGCTGCTAGTGCTGATTACAAAATTGTTAAAAAAGTAATTGACATTTTGCAAGAGAACAAGGTGAATAAATTCAATCTGGTTACCAACCTTCAAAAAGAAGAGGTCTCATTGAATGATATTAAATAATACACTTTTGTAACATATAAAAATAAAAATATGGGCGAAATAATTCAAGAAGAAAGCGGAAAAAAAGGTAGCAAAACAAAAGCAAAAAAACAATCTACACACATAGATATGACTCCTATGGTGGATTTAATGTGCTTGTTGATTACTTTTTTTATGCTCACTACTGCCTTTAGCAAACCTAAAGTGATGGTTATCACTATGCCTGAACCCCCAGATAAAAACGATACAGCGAAAAGTCAAATTAAAATACCTGAGTTTCGTACAATAAATATTTTAATTTCTGGAGATAATAAACTTTATTGGTACACTGGCAGTTTAGACAGCAAAACAGGTCCTGTAACTCCTGTTACTAAAACAAATTATTCCAAAGATGGCTTACGTAAAATACTCTTAGAAAAAAACAAAGATGTTTTTACCCAAATTGAGGAATTAAAAGATAAGGTTAAAAAAGGCGTTTTAGTAATGGCTGATTCTACAGTTAACAATAAAATAAAAGAAATAAAAAAGGGAGATAAAAAAGGACCTATTATCCTAATTAAGGCAGGAGATGGTGCAAAATACAGAAATATTGTTGATATTGTAGATGAAATGGCTATTTGCAATATTGGGAGTTATGCAATCGTTGATATGTCTCCTAAAGAATTAGAAATAATTAAAACTGCTCCCTAATAATCATTTAGATAAAATATTATTATATTAAAAACATAAAACATGTCATCTAAAAAAGAATTTACCGAAGATTTTGATGAAATAGTTTTTGAAAAAAGGTTCAAAGAATATGGTGCTTATAAATTAAGACATATTTATAAAAAACACATGACTTTGGCTTTGGCAATTTCTATTACTCTTCTTTTAATTGGTGTTGGTGCTCCTTTAATTGCAGGATATTTAAACAAAACAAGAACTGTAAATGTTGATAAAGATGTGGTTGTAGATTTAGGTTCTGCTCCAAAAAAAGAAGATGCACCACCACCACCACCACCACCACCACCACCCGAAGCAATAGAACAGAGAGTTAAATTTACTGCTCCTGTGGTTGTTAATGATTCTATTGAAGATACTGGTTCTTTAAATCAAGATGATTTGAGCAATAAAAATGAAAATGTTGTTCCTGTAGAAGAAGAGTTAACCGTTGTTGAAGAAAAAGACGAAGTGGTGATAGTGGAAGTAAAACCAGCTCCTTTTATTATTGTAGAGGAAATGCCTTCATATCCTGGTGGAGATTACAATTCATTTGTAGTTGGTAACATTGTTTACCCTGTTATGGCTAAAGAAAGCAATATCCAAGGAACTGTTTATATTACTTTTGTTGTAGAAACTGATGGCTCTATTACTGATGTGAAAGTGCTTAGAGGTATTGGCGGCGGATGCGATGAAGAAGCTGTTAGGGTTGTTAAGATGATGCCTAAATGGAATCCTGGAAAACAATCAGGTAAAAGCGTGAGGGTTCAATTTAATCTACCTATTAAATTTACACTTCAATAGAAGTAAACTTTAATAATTCATAAAAAAAGACCCATTGTTTTAAGAGCATTGGGTCTTTTGTTTGTTATGAATGCTTGTCTAATAATCTTCATCCATAAATTGACCTTTATTGATGATGATAAGGTTCGTTTTTAATGATGGTCATAGCCCTATAAAGTTGCTCAATAAATATTAACCGTATCATTTGGTGCGAAAAAGTCATTTTTGAAAGCGATAATTTAGGTAAATTTAGTTTGTAAATCATTTCCGAAAAACCAAATGGTCCACCAACAACAAACATAATGTTTTTATATCCTTTATTCATGTTTTTCTGTATGAATGAAGAAAAATCCACAGAAGAATACTCACTTCCCTTTTCGTCAAGTAAAATAATTAAATCTTTTCCTCCAAAATATTTAATTAACATTTCAGCTTCTTTGTCATTTTGTTGAGCTGTAGATAGATTCTTGCTGTTTTTTATTGTTGGTATATATATAGTTTCAAACAAAATATAATGTTTCAAACGCGATTCATATAATTTATAACCTTCCGCAAGATATGGATATTCAGTTTTTCCAATTAATAAAAGAGTTATTTTCATCTGTTTGATATTTAAAACAAAAATAAATTTTATAAATATAAAAAATAATACCTTTGTACAATAATAACCCATAACAATTTTTTTTTGGTCTGATTTTTGTACCTTTCTAATAAAAAATATAACATGAAAAAGCAATTAATTATATCATTTTTATTTGTTTTTGCTGTCTTTTTTTCATTAACATCAAACTTGGTAGCACAAAATAGTTTAGCTGGAGAAGTATCAAACGCTATTAAGAATGGAAACTCCAAAGACCTTGCAAAGAATTTTTACTCTTCTATAGACTTAACTGTTCCTGGAAATGAAGGAACATTTAGCAAATCACAAGCAGAATTGATAGTCAAAGATTTTTTTACTAAAAATCCACCTAAAAGCTTTGCAATTAACCATCAAGGAACATCTGCCGATGGTTCTCAATACTCTATTGGCACTTACACTTCTTCTTCAATAGCTTATAGAACCTATTTTATTATCAAGAAGTTTTCTGACACCTATTATATTCAACAAATTCAGTTTGAACAGCAATAGTTTTTTTAACAATCTTATATTCTATTAATGACTATTGATGAAATTATTCTAAATGCCTTATTAGAAGATATTGGAGATGGCGATCATACTTCATTGGCTTGCATTTCTCAAGGTGCAACTGGTAAAGCAAAATTGCTTGTAAAGCAAGAAGGCATTATTGCTGGTGTTAAATTAGCTAAAAAGGTTTTCCTCACTGTAGATAAAAACATTGTTTTTGATGAATTTATTCATGATGGCGTCAAAGTTAAACAAGGCGATATTGTTTTCTTTGTTAGTGGAAGCTCTCAATCATTATTAAAAGCTGAAAGGCTTGTTCTTAACTTTATGCAACGAATGAGTGGTATTGCAACTGCTACTAATCAATTTGTTGAAATGATTGCTGGTTTAAAAACTAAAATATTAGATACCAGAAAGACCACACCTAATCTTAGAGTTTTAGAAAAATGGGCTGTTGAATTGGGTGGTGGCGTTAATCATCGCATGGGATTATATGATATGATAATGATTAAAGACAATCATATTGATTTTGCTGGAGGAATACAAAAAGCTATTAAATTAACCCACGATTATCTTAAGAAAAACAATAAGCAATTAAAGATTGAAATAGAAGCAAGAAGCATAGAAGACGTTAAACAAATATTATTAATGGGTGGCGTTGATCGTATTATGCTTGATAATTTCAACCTCCAAGATACAAAAGAAGCCGTAAAATTGATTAACCATAAATACGAAACTGAGGCATCTGGAGGCATTACTAAAGATACAGTTCGCAAAATTGCCGAAACAGGCGTAGATTTCATCTCGGTTGGGGCATTAACACACCATATCAACAGCTTAGATTTAAGTTTGAAAGCTGTTTTATAATTTATTTTTTAAATAAGAAACCTATCTTAAAATTATTCGTATTAGTTACCAAGTGTTTTGAAAAAATTTATTCAAAATACTCAAATTTATTTTGGTATTCTGATTTTGTTTATTAAATTTGTCGATTAAAATTTATATTTGTAAACCAATTAAATGAATGATATGAAAAAATTTAACTTTAAAATTTTGGGCTTAGTTGCTTTAATAGCAATAGTAGCAACCAGTTGCGGACTTAAGAAAATGGTAAAAAAATACCCTAATGTTAAGTACGAAATTCTTCCGAACCAACCTCTCGAAACTAATGGAACTTCTGATTATACTCAGAAAATTAATGTGAAAGTTAAAGGAACAATTCCTCCTAAATACTTCCATCCTAAAGTTACTGTTGAGTTTGTTCCTGTTTTAAAATATGATGGGGGCACTACTACATTAAAAACTTTAACCATCGTTGGTCAAAAAGTTAAAACCGATGTTACTCCTGTTACTGTTATTAGTAAAAAAACTGGTGGCACATTTGAATATAACGATGTTATTGTTTATAAACCAGAAATGAACAAATCTGAATTAGTAGTTAACCCAACTGCTAAATTGAAAAAGAAAAGCCTTGGTTTAGGTGAAAGAAAATTGAATGATGGAGTTATTTATACTTCTACCAGAGTAGGACAAGATGAAGACCCTTCTTTAGCTGAACATGGTTACGAAAAAGAAACTTTTGTTACTAAAAATGGTAATATTTATTTTGCATACAATGATGCTAAATTAAATATGAAATTAGCTCAAAACCAAAAACCAGAAAATGTTACTAAATTAAAAGAATTAACTGATTTTATCAGCTTAGGTTTGAAGGTTAAAACTATTAACATTAATGCTTGGGCTTCACCAGAAGGAGAAGAAACTATTAACCAAAAACTTACTGATCTTCGCTCTAAAACTGGCGAAAAATGGTTAAAAGACCTTTATGATGCTGCTGCTAAAGAATATGCTAAAATTAATAAATTAAAGAATTATAAAGCTACTTATCCTGTGGTTAATCTTTTATCAAAAGGTGAAGATTGGGACGGTTTCCAAAAAGAATTAGCTGCTTCTAACATTAAAGACAAAAACACTATTTTAAACGTTATCAAAAGTCAAAACGATAAATTTAAAAGAGAAAAAACAATTAGAGATATGTCAGTTATCTACAAAGAAATTGAAGACAATATTTTATCATTGTTGAGAAGGTCTGAAATATCATACAACTGTTATGAAAAGAAAAAAACAGACGAAAAAATTGCTGCCTTATCAACTACTTATCCTGATTCATTAGATGTTAAAGAATTATTATATTCTGCTACATTAACCAATGATATGGATACCAAAGTAAAAATCTATAAATCAGCTACTACTAAATTTGCTAACGATTGGAAAGGTTACAATAACTTAGGTTGGGCTTATTTAATGAAAAAAGATTATACCAATGCGCTTGTTAGTTTAGAAAAAGCTAATACTTTAAATCCTAATAATGGTATGATTCTTAACAACCTTGGAGTTGCTAATTCTTGGAAAGGTAATTTTGTTGATGCAATGAATTTCTACAAACAAGCAGAATCTAAAGGTGTTAACACTACTTACAACCAAGGTGTATTATTAATTAGACAAGGCGATTATAGTGGTGCAATTACTAATTTTACTGGTAAATCTTGCCGTTATAATATTGGTTTAGCTCAATTATTAGCGCTTAAATATACAGAAGCTTCTTCTACATTAGAATGTGGTCCTAAAACTGCAGATGCTTATTATCTATTAGCTGTTATTGGTGCACGCACAAACAACACCTCAATGATGTATGATTATTTAAAGAAAGCTTGTCAAGCTGATGCAAAATTTAAAGTACAAGCTAAAGATGATAGAGAATTTTTGAAATATGCAACAAGTGGCGATTTCACTAATGCAATTCAATAATACTTTAAACTATTAAGTTTATTAAAAGAGGCTTCCATCAGGAAGCCTCTTTTTTTGTACTAAACAATTGTCTTTTTATTGGGTTGTTTACAAAATACAATATCAACGCAGATGGTTGTTGAAATTGTTTTTGACGAGCTTAAATCCGAACGATTATCGAGCTTTCTTAGCTTAAACCTAAATTAATCAATAGGAAATTTTTTAAATGAACTATTTGTTTTAGTTGGGTATAATCGTTTGCTCATTTTCTAATGAGCAATCTGGGTTAATCTCAGCATACACTTGTATACTGCCACGATAATTGCGTATTGTTAATTGCGAATACCTGTTCGCTAACAAGTAAGAGATTTGTTTCACTTCGTTTATAAATCTCTTACTAATAGTATTTGTTTTTTGTCCTAACAAAAAATAAATTATCCTGACTTGTCGGGAGAATAATCTGAATACGCAATCGGTATTGCAATTTTAAATGCCGATGCTATATGAATTTAGTTCAATAAGAAGAAGTCGAAATTGAACTATTAAGAATGTGCAATCGGTAACAATTGTTATTCTGCTGGCATTCACAAAACCAGCCATAACATTGTATTTTGTATTTATTGTTGGCGGTTTAGTGAAAGATGCAAATGGAATGAAGAAGCTAAGAAGCATTGGATAATAATAAAGCGGGTGTA
>Ga0066650_10000571_pt1 | contig 12464 bp, 12 predicted proteins | sample CryGey092014_all_FD_59539 | JGI IMG/M metagenome (GOLD analysis project Ga0066650, IMG submission 59539) | Groundwater microbial communities from aquifer - Crystal Geyser CG23_combo_of_CG06-09_8/20/14_all | ecosystem: Environmental > Aquatic > Deep subsurface > Groundwater | place: USA: Utah...
AAATATTAATAAATTGTTTTCCTCGTTAAAAGTTGCATTAATTACTTGAATTTAGGTTATTCATTTCTGGATCGATAATGTAATTAAAAGCAGTCAAAAAATCTACTTCTTTTAAGGTGGTTTTATAAAATACGGCATTCATTAAATCGGCATTGGAAAAGGTTGCCTTTGTTAAATCAGATTCTGAAAAATCAGCATTTTTCAAAGAGGAATTAATGAACGATGATTTCATTATTTTCTTTTTAATAAATGAACAATAATCCAAGATGCAACCATCGAATTTTACAAGAAATAAGAAGTCAATACAATCGCTGAAATTAACACCCAACAATTTGCAATCTTTAAATGAAGCATTATTCAATTGGCATTTAACAAGTTTTACCATTGCCAGGTTGCAGTTTGTGAATACACAATCAATAAATTTGCTTGCCACAAAAACACCATCAGAAAAATTGCAGTTAATAAATGAGCAATGTTCGAATTCCCTATTCTTTGTTTCCTTTTCAGAATAAACAATGTTTCTAAATGTTTTATTATCGTGAAAAAGTGTTTCCATATTTTGTTTTAATTTGTTTTTTTGCCTTTTTAGTTAAATAATGAAATGGAACTATAGGATATGAATATAGAGTATTCCTTTTTTTATTTGCAACAATTTGAATTTAATAGTTAACTGACCATTTATATTTGATAAATCATTGTCAGTAATGCAAATATATTTTATCTTGTTCTTGTCTTGTATAATAATAGCATCTTTTTTCAATTCTTTTGAGTTTGTTATGCGATCTGTTCGAACAAAATTCATTTCATATATTCCATTAATCTTATAAATAGGATGTTCTGGTTCAAGAAAAATACGGGAAGAGCAATTAATCTTGCCTATTTTACATTTAATAACCTGATTTAAGCTAAAATTATAATGCAAATACAGTTTTTTTGATAATAAATGCTTGCTTTTAAAGGGAGATTCAAGTAAATAATATTCATCGCCATCGGGGAAAACAGTTGTCTTATATATTTTAAAAGAATAAGTTTCACCTTCTTTAAGCATAACGAACAATTACAAATTAAAATAGACCTTTGCAGTAAGGTAAATAAAAAAGGCAGTAATAGAAAGAAATAATATAGCCCAAATAACAGCAGGGACATAAGTAATAATTTTTAGATTGCCTGCATCACCAGCATTTTTTGGAGTTTTTATAGAAATATATAATAATTGTATGCCCGAAATGAGTGATTCTATCAATAAAATAGATGAAAAGAAAATAGTGATAGCATAGCTGTATAAGGCTACTTCCATTCTATAAACCAAAAGCAATGCAACAACAAAGACCACTAACCATAATATGCCATAAATATTTCTTATCCAAAATACAAGTTCAACAAGGGCAATACCTGCAAAGATAAATAGTACCATATTTGTCTTTTCTATATGGATAAGATAAAAAAACACAAATACCAAAACAGCAGCAATGGGATAACCAGCAATAGCAATTAAAAATTGTTCAAATTTACCTTTTGATTTAGTAATTGTATTTCCTGATGTATCAGCAAAAAGGCTAATTGAAATAATTTCACCACTTGTAATCATAGCCATCAAAGCATGACCCAGCTCGTGAATCATCGTATAAAAAACTCTAAATACTTTACCAATGATAGGCATTCTCACCAACACCAATGCCAATGCAAATAGAAGGTATAATACGTGTGTTTTGTTTTGAAAGTCCAAAATAGAAAAATTGTAATTATCCGTTTAATAATGCAAAAATAAACTTCCTATCTGAAATACCAAAAAAGAAGCAAGCCAAGCAATAGCAGTAGTGTAAAATATTACAAATATTCCCCATTTCCAGCTTCCCGATTCTTTAGAAATAGCTGTTATAGTTCCCAAACAAGGAAAATATAACAAAATAAAAATCATAAAAGAAAATGCAACCAATGGATTAAAAATTTTTTTTCCAACATTTTCACCACTTTGGTATTTTTGAGATTGTAGTTTGTTAATTAAAGAAACATCTTTATCAGTTGATTCGTCTTTATTAACTTGATAAAGAACTCCCATTGTGCTTACAACAATTTCTTTTGCAGCTATACCCGAAATAATGCTAATTCCCATTTTCCAATCAAACCCCAATGGTTGAATAACAGGTTCAATAAACTTACCCATCGAACCTATATAGGAATTTTCTTGTATTTTGCTTTGGCTTATCAATGATATTGAGCTTAATTCAGCATCTTTTTTAAATTTTAATCTCTTTACCGCTAATGTATCGGTAGGCATTATAAAACTTAACTCTTTATTATATTTTACATTAATATTAGATTGATCTTGCTTTAATTGCTGAGTATATTTTGAAGTGGAAGGATAATAGCCCAACGCCCATATAATTATAGAAGCTAATAAAATAATTCCTCCAATTTTTCTTAAATACTGGGAGCCTTTGTTCCACATATGTATTGTTGTGGAGCGTAGTGTAGGAATTCTATATGGTGGAAGTTCCATAACAAAAGGTGTATCTGTTGCTTTAAATAATGTTTTCTTCAATAACAATGCAAACAGTATTGCAATTGATATTCCAATGAGGTATATAACAAAAAGAACAGTTCCAGGATTTGAAGGGAAAAATGCAGAAATAAATAATACATAAACGGGAAGTCTTGCACTACAAGACATAAATGGATTAATTAACATAGTTAGCAATCTATCATTGCGGTTTTCTATAGTTCTAGTTGCCATAATAGCAGGAACATTACATCCAAAACCCATTAAAAGTGGAATAAAAGATTTGCCGTGTAAGCCAATTTTGTGCATCAGTTTATCCATTATAAACACAGTTCTTGCCATATATCCACTATCTTCCATAAACGAAATAAATAAAAACAATATTAATATGTTTGGAAAATAGATGATTACCCCTCCTACTCCACTGATGATTCCATTTATGATTAAGTTTTTTAAAGGTCCTTCTGATAGGACACTTGATAAATATGACGAAATAATATCAACTCCACTTTCAATCCAATGCATAGGATAAGAACCCAAGGTAAATGTTGCTGCAAACATTAACCACATAAAAAGAATGAAAATAGGAAACCCAAATAGCTTATGGGTAAGAAATGTATCAATAATTTCACTTGTTTTTCTTTCTTCTTGATTGTTTTTTATATATGTTTCTTTGATAGCACCTGCGATAAAGCCATATTTCAATTCAGTTATTATTGTTTCACTATTATCGGTATAAAACTTTTCAATATAATTTGATTCACTTTGCGATAAAGCTAAAATATCTTTCGCATTATATGATTTCGCATTAATTGTGTTAAAAGCATCTTTATCGTTTTCTAACAACTTAATTGAAAGGAAACGTGATGAAACAATATCCGTTAATTCTGAGTTTTCAGGTATTTTAATTAGTTTCTGAATGCTTTTAATTGATTTTTCTACCGTTTCGCCATAGTTTATATGAACATGACGGAGCGTATCGTCTTTATCTTCATAAACTGTAATAGCTCTTTCGAACAAATCGTAAATACCAGTTCCTTTAGAAGCAATAGTTGGAATAATTGGTATTCCTAAGAGCTTTCCAAGGGCATTATAATTCAAATCTATTCCTTTTTTGCCAAGTTCATCAAACATATTTAGGGCAATAATTACCTTGATATCCATATCAATCAATTGGGTAGTAAGGTATAAGTTGCGTTCAAGATTGCTTGCATCAACTACATTGATAACAATGTCAGGAATATTATCAAAAATATAATTTCTTACATAGATTTCTTCAGGACTATAAGCAGAAATAGAATATGTACCTGGTAAATCAACAATGTTAAAAGTATAATTCTTTAGTTTAAATGTAGCTTCTTTCAAATTAACAGTAACTCCACTATAATTACCTACTCTTTCTTTTGAACCTGAAGCATAATTATAGAGTGTAGTTTTCCCTGAATTTGGATTACCAACAAGAGCAACATTAATAATTTTAGTTTTTAAAATTTCCTTTTGGTTGAAGTTATCTTCAAATATTGTTTGTTTGAAATTGTCTAATTTTTTATCAATATCTAAACTATCTTTGCTTATTTCAATAAGATTGGCTTCACTTCTTCTTAAAGAAATATTATAATTCATAAGATAATATTCAATAGGGTCTTGTAAAGGAGCTTTTTTAATAACAATTATTTCTTTACCAACAACAAATCCCATTTCAATAAGGCGTTTACGAAAAGCACCTCTCCCTCTAACCTTGACAATTATGCCTTTTTCTCCATCATTTAATTCTAGTAAAGTCATTTATTAGATAAAATTATAATTTAGATTTAATATAAATAAAGGCAAAATTAAAAGTTTTTAGCTATTAAATCAAAATAATTTTAGCGTTATTTAGAATTATTATAATTTTACAACACAAACTAAAACGTAATGAAGAAAAAAATATTAATAACAGGTGGAGCAGGATTTCTTGGTTCACACCTATGCGAGCGATTGCTAAATGAGGGTAATGAAGTAGTATGCCTTGATAATTATTTTACAGGACAAAAACAAAACATTTCCCATTTGCTTAGCAATCCATATTTTGAATTGATAAGACATGACGTTACAACTCCTTTTTTTATTGAAGTTGATGAAATATATAATCTTGCATGCCCTGCTTCACCGATTCACTATCAGTATAATCCCATTAAAACAATAAAAACATCAGTAATGGGAGCTATTAATATGCTTGGTTTAGCTAAAAGAATAAAAGCAAAAATATTACAATCTTCTACAAGTGAAGTATATGGAGACCCCGAAGTTCATCCACAAGTAGAATCCTATTGGGGACACGTCAATCCTATTGGTACAAGAGCTTGTTATGATGAAGGAAAACGTTGTGCTGAAACATTATTTATCAATTACTATAAACAAAACGAAGTTAGAATTAAGATAATGCGTATATTCAATACTTATGGACCACGAATGCACCCAAATGATGGGAGAGTTGTGTCAAATTTTATTGTACAAGCGCTGAAAAGCGAAGATATAACTATTTATGGTACGGGAAATCAAACGAGGAGCTTTTGTTATGTGAGTGATTTGATTGATGGAATGATTAAATTAATGAATACGGGCGATGATTTTATTGGACCAATTAATATTGGCAATCCAAATGAGTTTACTATAATGGAGCTTGCTAAAAAAGTAATAGAAATTACTGGTTCTAAATCAAAAATATCATATAATCCATTACCATCTGACGACCCAACGCAACGACAGCCAAATATTACTTTAGCTAAAGAAAAATTAAACTGGCAACCCAAAATAAACCTTGAAGAAGGGTTGATTAATACTATTGATTATTTTAAAACCGTTATATAACAAATCATTATAATATTTTTGCAAAATAAAACATATAAAATGGCTACAAACATATTAGTTACTGGAAGCAACGGTCAATTAGGAAGCGAAATAAGAGCTATTGCAAATCAATATAAAGAGTATAACTTTATTTTTACAGATATTCAGGAGCTTGACATCACTGATAAAAAGCAGATTGAAAAAATAATAAAAAGTAAAGATATTAACTGCGTAATAAATTGTGCAGCCTATACTGCTGTTGATAAAGCAGAGGATGATATACAAAAAGCACGTTTGCTCAATAAAATTGCTGTTTTAAATCTTGCAGAAGCAACAACACAATTTAATGCTTTATTGGTACATATTTCAACAGATTATGTTTTTGATGGCAAAAATTACAAGCCTTATACTGAAACCGATAATACAAACCCTAAATCTTTTTATGGAAAGAGCAAGTTGGAAGGCGAAATAGAAGTTATATTCAATGCTACAAAAGCAATAATTATTAGAACATCTTGGTTATACTCATCTTATGGTAATAATTTTGTGAAAACAATCATAAATAAAGGAAAAGAAAAGGGATTGCTGAATGTTGTAAATGACCAAGTTGGAACCCCTACGTATGCAAATGATTTAGCTCATGCTATTTTACAGATAATCCCAAAATTCAATTCAACCAATAAAACAGAAATATATAACTATTCTAATGAAGGTGTTATTAGCTGGTATGACTTTGCTAAAGCTATAATAGAATTAAAAAAAATAAAGTGTAACGTTATTCCAATAGATTCTAAGAGTTATCCAACACCCGCTGCTCGTCCTTTTTACAGTGTGCTTAATAAATCGAAAATAAAAACTGATTTCAACATACAAATTCCTTATTGGAAAGACAGTTTGGTTAAATGCTTATCGTTAATTAATGAATAGAATTGACAGAAATAAATTAAATACTATTATACTTAATGCAGCCATTGAAGTTCACAATATATTAGGACCTGGACTGCCAGTGTCGCTTTATAAAGCTTGTTTCTTAAAAGAGTTGAGTATTAAAGAATTCAATTTTCGTTTAGATGTTCCTTTTTCAATAACATACAAAGGAAGCGAGTTTCGTAATGCTTTAAAAATTGATATACTGGTAAATGATGAAGTGATTATTAAAATTATTGCCGAAGAACCTTCACAACAGCATGTTTATATAGGGTATCTTAATACTGCATTGAAGTTTACAGATAATAAAACTGCCATTCTTATTAACTTTTACTATGAAAAAATTATTGAAGGTTTTAAAAGGATAAATAAAAATTAATATTCTGAAATCGATTGATATTATTAATAAAAATGAATATGAAAAATTAAAATCTCAAAATTATGAAAGAAATAGATAAAACAACACTTCAAAAATCGCAAATATGGCTTGATGGCAATTATGACGAAGACACCAAAAAGCAAATAAAAAATCTTATTGCAAACCATCCTGAAGAATTAACCGAATCGTTTTATCAAGATTTAGAATTTGGAACTGGAGGTTTGAGAGGTATTATGGGCGTTGGAACTAATAGAATGAATAAATATACTGTTGGCATGGCAACGCAGGGTTTGGCAAACTATCTTATTAAGATGTTTCCAAACGAAAAAAAAATAAAAGTCGCTATTGCTTTTGATTCTAGAAATAATAGTCGCTATTTTGCTCAAATTACTGCAGATGTTTTTTCAGCAAATAATATCAAAGTTTATTTATTTGAAGACCTGAGACCAACCCCAGTATTGTCATTTACTATTAGACAATTGAGCTGTCAGTCTGGTATAGTAATTACTGCTTCTCACAATCCCAAAGAATACAATGGCTATAAAGTTTATTGGAACGATGGAGGACAATTAGTAAGTCCTCATGATGTAAACGTTATAAAGGAAGTACAGAAAATCACTGATATTTCTAATGTTAAATTCAAACCTTTAAAGGAAAATATTAGTATAATTGGAGAAGACATTGATAAAATCTATATAAGTAAAGTAAAAGCATTGTCGCTTTCACCGAAATCTATCAATAATCAAAAAAACATTAAAATTGTTTATACGGCATTGCACGGTTCTGGAGTAAATTTAGTGCCAAGGAGTTTGAAAGAATTTGGTTTTACGAATATCACCAGTGTTAAAGAACAAGATGTGAGTGATGGCAATTTTCCAACAATTAAATCGCCTAATCCTGAAGAATCTGCTGCTTTAACAATGGCAATAGAAAAAGCAAAATCAATTGATGCAGACCTTGTAATGGCTACTGACCCTGATGCTGATAGGGTTGGCATTGCTGTTAAAAACAATAACAATGAATTTATTTTACTGAATGGAAATCAAACTGCGACTTTATTGATTTATTACCTTATCGCTCAATGGAAAACCAATAATAAGCTTATTGGTAAAGAATACATTGTAAAAACAATTGTAACTACTGAGCTTTTAAAAGAAATTGCTTTAAAAAGCAAAGTAGAATGCTTTGATGTGCTAACTGGGTTTAAGTTTATTGCGGATATTATTAAGCAAAATGAAGGAAAAAAGACATTTATTGGCGGTGGTGAAGAAAGTTACGGTTATCTGATTGGCGATTTTGTGAGAGACAAAGATGCTGTTATTTCATGCAGTATGATTGCCGAAACTGCTGCTTGGGCTGCCGATAATGGCAAAACACTTTACAATTTATTGATTGATATTTATACAGAATTTGGTTTCTATAAAGAAAGCTTGCTATCAATTACTAAAAAAGGCAAAGAGGGTGCCGAAGAAATTCAAAAGATGATGAAAGAATACCGTAGCAATCCTCCTAAAATTATAAACAACTCAGAGATTATACTAATCAAAGACTACCAAACACAAAAAGAAAAAAATCCGATATCAGGTAAAGAAAAAAAGATCTTGTTACCTAAATCAAATGTATTACAGTTCTTTTTGAGCGATAATAGCAAAATTACTATTCGCCCCTCTGGAACAGAGCCAAAAATTAAATTTTATTTTGGTGTAAAATTAGCACTACAAAGTAAAGAGCTGTTTAATAATACAAATGAAATGTTAGACAAGAAAATAAATGATATTATTGCTTCAATGAACTTAAAATAATCAATAATTTAAATGTCATAATTATGAAATCACTACTAAATTTGGTGTTATTCTTGGTATTATTTTCATTAAGTAATATTTTATTGGCACAAGAAGACAATGGAATATTTAAAAATGGCGAATTTATTAAAAATTCAGATGCTTTCTTATTTGCAGATAATGTTAATATTAGAGAAACGCCATCAACAAAAGCCAAAGTTATTGCTAATTTATCCATTGCAACACCAGTGAAAATAATTTCAAAAACAAATGATACTTTAACGGTGAATGGTTATAATACCTATTGGTATAAAATAAGTTTTGATAAAAATGGAAGCAAAAAAACAGGATATGTATGGGGAGGATTTATTTCTGTCTTTACAACCACAACCACCAATGATTCTGGAAATAATGTTTGCTTTTTATTCACTATAACTGAATATTCTGAGAAAATAGGATTTACAGCATTATTAAAAGCGGTTGTCAATGGAAAAATTGTTTCTACAGTTTCTGTTAAACCTCATGATACAGATCAAAATAATGGTATTTATAGCTATGACATTGATGGAAAAATTATGAGTAATAAAGGGTTGGATAATGTTAAAAAAATCATTGTTATTTCTTTCCTTTACCCTGCTTGTGGTTATAGCAATGGAGATGTTATTGTTTTTTGGAACGGCAAAAATCTTATTTATGGCACTGAATCACCCAGCGTTTCTGAAGCGGGTATTTTTAACTTTTCAAGCGAATTAATCTTCCCAACAAACCACGAAGGCAAACCAAATAAAGTTATCAGAAAAGAAGAAACTGTTAATTACGATGATGATGGCAATATTTCATCTAATTCAATGAAAAAAATTGAATATATTTGGGATGGTAAGAAATTAGTAAAACAAGACAATGATTAATTTCTAACTATATATTGCATTTATGTCTTTTGTACCACTAACTGTTAAGCATTTAAGCACATTAGCTAAAAACTCATTAAACACAATATACCAAGAAAGAGAAGTTGACGCCATCATTTACATTCTTTTTGAACATTATCTTGGGTTTTCAAAAACAGATTGTATTATACAAGCTTCTAAATTGATAGATGAGGCAATCTCAAACCAGATAAAGAACGCCATTGTTAAGCTACAACAACACACTCCTGTCCAATACGTTATTGGAAAAGCCAATTTCTATGATTTAGAATTATTTGTTGATAATAATGTGCTTATTCCACGTCAAGAAACGGAAGAATTGGTCAATTGGATGATTAATGACGTAAAAATATTACCTGTTAAACCAAATGAACTTAACATCTTAGATATTGGTACTGGAAGTGGATGTATAGCCATCGCATTAAAAAAAAATATTACTTTTGCTGATATTACTGCTATCGATTTAAGTGAAAATGCCTTAAATGTTGCGAAAATTAATGCTACCACTTACAATACACCTATTAATTTTATAAATTTTGATATATTGTCAGAAAACAATCCTTCCTTTAATCAAAAATTTGATATTATTGTAAGTAATCCGCCTTATATTACTGAATATGAAAAAAAATACATGAATAAAAATGTGTTAAACTTTGAACCTCATCAAGCCTTATTTGTTGAAAACGAGGAACCACTGCTATTTTATGATGCCATTATTAAATTTTCGCTTACTAATCTTAAAGCAAAAGGAAAACTTTACTTTGAAATAAATGAAAAATATGGCAAAGAGATAGTTAATACTTTGAAAAAACATCATTTTAAGCATATCATTTTAAAAAAAGACCTAAACCACAAAGACAGAATGATTTCGGCTGAAAAATAATCATTTGTCGTGCTTAATAATTTAGATTTATGTTGATGTAAATTGAGATATATTTATTATTTTTACAAAAAAATTGAATTGTATTGAACTAAGCCAACATAGTGAAAATAAAAAATAAAATAAAAAATAAAATTGGTAACTATATTCTTAAGCAGGAAAAGCATAGAGTTAGAAAAAACAAGCAAATCATTAACCTTAAAGATGCTAAAACTATAGGAATTCTTTATAGAATAATTGACGAAGAAACTCATAATTGTGTTTCGGACTTTATCAAAACTATGCAAGATAAGCAAATTCACATTCATGCAATAGGAATTACAGAATACAAAGATATTCCACACTACTGCTATCCAAAAATAACCTATAGTTTTTTAACACTTAAAAATATTAATTGGTACTTTAAGCCCATAGGAAAAGAAGTAAACGATTTTTTAAATAAAGAATTTGATATTGTTATAGATTTAACAACTGAAAAGTATTTACCTATACAATATCTGCTTTCTCAAGTTAAAGCAAAATTTATTGTTGGCAAATACTATGACAACTCTACACACTATTACGATATGATGCTCAAAGTGGATAAACCAACTAAAATTGCTGATTTCATTAAAGTTATTGTTGACTATTTAAATATAATTAAAACCCATAAAGAATGTACACCGCTTATAAGTCAGCCGGAGTTGCTCTGATTACTCCATTTCATAAAGACGGAAGCATTGATTTTAAATCACTCGAACGTCTAATAGAATACCAAATTACTAATAACATTGGTTATTTTGTTGTTTTAGGAACCACTGGCGAATCTGCGACACTGAATAAAGACGAAAAAGTAGCAATTATAGATTTTGTAGTTGAATTAGTAAATAAAAGAAAGCCAATAGTCTTAGGTATTGGTGGAAACAATACACAAGAAGTTGTTAATTGCATTAATTCTACTAATCTTGATGGCATTGAAGCTATTTTATCCGTTGCTCCTAGTTATAATAAACCTTCGCAAAGCGGTATTTTTCAACATTATAAGTATATTGCCAATGCTAGTCCACTCCCAATTATTATTTATAATGTGCCAAGTAGAACTGGTGTTAATATAAGTGCCGAAACTACACTTAAAATTGCAAATGAATTAAAAAATGTAATTGGTATCAAAGAAGCTTCTGGCAATCTACCTCAAATAATGCACATTATTAATAACAAACCAAAAAATTTCCTTGTTATTTCTGGAGATGACGCATTGACATTGCCAACTATGGCATTGGGTGGCGATGGTGTAATTTCTGTGATTGCCAATGCTTATCCTAAAGAATTTTCAAAACTAATTCATTTTTGCTTAGACGGCAAATATGACGAAGCAAAAACAATTCATTATAAACTGCTTGATATTATTAATGCTATCTTTTTGGAAGTTAGTCCTGCTGGAATTAAAGCAGCTTTAGAAATATTAAAACTTGCTCCGAACAATCTCCGTTTACCCTTGGTTCCTGTTGGAAAAACTACAAATAGTCTTATCAGTAAATTAATCCAAAATCTATAAATATTTATTCACTATTAAAAACAATCAAATTATCAACATTTTATGAAAAAAATTCTACTACTTTTCATTATCAGTGCATTTAGCTTAAACTTTTCTTTTGCACAAACCAACGAATACTATTTCAAATTTAAAGAAAACGACAAAAAAATTATCAATACGACCCTTACAAAGTTGATTTCAATTGATAATGTAAAAGACGGACTTGTGTATGCTTATGCCAATGACAAAGAATTTAAAGAATTTCAAAAATTAGGCTATGATTATGAATTATTGCCTGCACCTAGTTCTACAACTAAAGTTATTAATATGGCTACTACCCTTGGGCAAATGTCTAATTGGGATAGATATCCTACTTATGAGGTTTACAGACAAATGTTGAAAAATTTTGAAACCAATTATCCTTCCTTATGCAAATTAGATTCTATATGCAGTTTAGCCAGTGGCAGAAAAATATATTCTTTGAAAATTTCTGATAATGTGAATACTGCTGAAAATGAACCCGAATTTGTTTATGTTAGTTCTATGCACGGAGATGAAACAACCGGATTTATTTTTATGTTAAGATTAGCCGATTATTTGTTAAGCAATTACGCTTCTGTTTCTCGAGTTCAAAATATTGTAAATAATGTTGAATTATATATTCTTCCAGCTATTAACCCTGATGGAACATATTATGGCGGTAATAATACAGTTGCTGGTTCACGTCGT
>Ga0066650_10000577_pt1 | contig 12431 bp, 9 predicted proteins | sample CryGey092014_all_FD_59539 | JGI IMG/M metagenome (GOLD analysis project Ga0066650, IMG submission 59539) | Groundwater microbial communities from aquifer - Crystal Geyser CG23_combo_of_CG06-09_8/20/14_all | ecosystem: Environmental > Aquatic > Deep subsurface > Groundwater | place: USA: Utah...
ATAGATATCATCCCCTTGGAGGAAGGATTCCAAGCAAAAATCACTTCTTAAAATGTAATAATGGTCTGGATCCCCGTCTTCACGGGGATGACAAACAGGGTCAAAGCAAAATATTCAGATTAATTATTAGATATGCAATTTAGCAAGAAGTTTTTTGAATGTAAAGTTTGACAAAAATCTATATCCATAGAAAAAAGAAAAAGTATAAAATAAATCAGAAATCAGGGTGTTTCTAAAGAAAGGAATACCAAAAGCATAACTTTGCATCAAACCGTTTAAATTTTTTTGATACATCGTTCCGGTTGCCCAAACGCCAAAGTTAGTGATGACAAAAAACAAGACGGAGGAAATCAAACTCGCTTTCAATATCGACTGCCATTGATTCTTTTTTATTAACTGGCCGATTAAAAAGATGATAATAAAACTGACGTAAACATACAAAATTGTATTATGAAATCCTAAAAATATATCGGAGATAAACATGGCGGCTAGTGGAATTAATAAAGCTGATTTTTTCTTGAAGTTAGCTCCGGAAAAAAGAGCTAAGCCTCCAATTGGAGCAAAGTTGGGGGCATGCGGAATTAGTCGGGCAACAACGGCCAATAAAATAATAGCGGTATAAGAAATAACTTTTTGATATTTTTTCATTTATTTATTTATTCATTCATTTATTTGATTATTTGTAGTATTTGCTTATTTGATCATTTGGTATTTCTCTATCTTCCATTCGATTTTATCCCCATCTTTTAATTGATAACTTCCTGCTCCCACTTCGGCCATTTTTCCATTAACATAAAACGCCCAATATTCTTTTTTAGAATTCAGCGTTTCCTGACGGTTAATTTCTGTAACATAAGCATTAACCCCTTCTCCTTTTATTTTAACACTGGCTTTTTCTTTGGTCAGATCCAAGGCAGTTTTACCGGAAATAATCTCTTGCTTGATAAAATCTTTTTGACCAGAGATTTTTAAATAAACCGTAAGAGTTTGTTGAGCAATGGATTTTTTAGTTGACAATAATTTGGTTTGATAAAAAGAATAGCTGGTAAAAATTGTCAAAAAAAATAAAACAAACAAAAATATTTTTTTCATAGAACTTAGTTATTATAAAACAACTTCATTATTTTTCCCATACTTCCGAGCTAAATCAAAAAATAGATCAGACAAACGATTGAGATATTTGATAATTATTAATTGCTTACTGTTGATTGTTGTTTTATTAAAGAAGTCGATGTTTTTTCTTTCGGCTTTTCGGCAAAGAACTCGAAGTATTTGAAATAGGGAAGAAATTTCATTACCGCCTGGGATAATAAATTTAGTTAATTTTGGTAGTTTTTCTTCTATCAGATCAATATTTTTTTCAAAAGTTAAAACTCTGTTTTCCAAAAATAACAAATCAGTTTTTGCTCCGGACAAAAATCCCATTATCTGATAAAGGTCTTTTTGAATTTCTACTAACAAATCAGTTTCTTTTTTATTTTTCAATTTAACAACCACAAGACCGATGTAGGAGGTTAACTCGTCAATTGATCCATAGGTCTCAATCTGACAGTCGGCTTTTGAAATTCTTTTCCCACCATAAAGACTGGTTGTTCCTGAGTCTCCGGTGCGAGTGTAGATAGGCATATTAGCATTCGCTGTATCCACATCCGTAACATTTTTTACAGCCCTCTTCGTGAACTAAAGTTACCTCACCGCATGAAGGGCAAATATCAAACGATCCATTGTGATGAGCGGAAGCTTGGGGTTGGATAAGAGATGGTTGAGTTGTGGCTGTTACTAATTTTGGGGCCTCCTTAACAACTCCATTAGTTTCTTTCTCACCATTCAATCCGTAATGCATTGATAATACTTTGGCGACCGCGTCAGGCAGGCTTCTTATTCTATCTTTACCAAAACCCATCGTTCTGGCGCCACCTATACCCTGTAACTGGGTAATGATTTCATTAACCCTCTTCGTAACTGATAAATGAGAAGAAAATCGCAAAGCCACCGAAATCATTCTTCCTAGACCTTCCGCCATTGCATAAACATCGCTACCGGCTTTTCCAACATTAATAAAGATTTCCAAAGGTTCAGGAGGATTACCACCATTAGTATTCAAAGTAATAAAAGCAATTCCAACTGGAGTATTAATTCTATAAGTTGCTCCATGGACAACCATTGGTCTTGGTTTAATTGTATACTGAAGAGCTTTTTTTTCCTCGTCCGCCGTAGCCTTGGCGGAGGCGGATTCCTTGCGCTCTAACACACCTGGCCGTGATCCGTCTCTCATATAAGCAATGCCTTTACAGCCCAGTTTATAAGCTAGATTATAAAGTTTTTTAACATCTTCAACTGTATGATTTTTCGGCGCATTGACCGTCTTTGAAATTGAAGCATCAACATATTTTTGAATCACTCCCTGAACTTTTACATGATCTTCCGGAGTTAGTTCATTGGCCGAAACAAACCATTCTGGTTTTTTTACTTTACCTTCCTTAACTTCTTTTTCATGTTTTTTATACCAAGCATCATAAAGATCGTGACGAATAATATGGGTTCCTATCCTGTCTTTTCTGATAAATTCAAACTCATAAACAGGTTCGATTCCACTGGTTGTGCCAGCCATCAATGAAGTCGATCCGGTTGGAGCCTGCATCAAAAGTAATGAATTTCTTATCCCATTTTTTTTAATAGATTTTTTGACATCATCTGTTAACTCACTAACAAATTTTCCTTCGAGATATAGTTTCCGATCATATTTGGCAAAACTTCCCTTTTCATGAGCAATTTCAGATGAAGATCTATAAGCTTCATCTCTAATTAGTTTGTAAACTTTATCGATAAATTCTATTGACTCAGGTGAACCATAACGAAGATGTAATTTGATTAAAACATCACCCAATCCCATTGTCCCCAGCCCAATTCTCCGCTCTCCCTCAAGTTGAGTTTTACGAATGCCGTCAAAAATATAGGGATCCATATCAACTACATTGTCCTGAAAACGAACTGCTGTCCTGACGATCTTTTTCAAAGCCACAAAATCAAACTGGCCTTTTTTATCAATATCTTTTCCTTTAACTAAAGCCGATAAATTTATTGATCCAAGATTACAGACACCCCAAGGCGGAAGTCCTTCTTCTCCACAGTCCAAACTAACGTAGCCATTTGTTACCCAAGTGAGAGTTTCTGGCTCATGAACATCAAAAACATCTTCAAATGTATTTGTGTCGACGATTTCTTTTACTTGAGCTAAATTCGTACCGCTCATAAAGTAATATTCATCAGCAATTTTTTTTAATTTTGCTTTTTTATCAGGATGAGTAATATTAACCTCACGATAAAATTTTGCTATTCCTTCATTCATGATTAATAATTCGTATTTTATTCCCGTTCCTGTCATGTCTTTTCCATCGTAGATAGTTTTTTTCCTTTCCGACGCGTAAATTCGACCATGAATTCCAAAATTCAGCAACAGAAGACGTACCTGCTGTAATAATTTAAGGGATGCCGATGAAAGCCGTAAAAGAGGATCATAGGATTTTAAGCTTACTGATCCGTCGGTTGAAAACAAACCATCAAGCAATCCTCTTTGAAAATCAAGCCCAAGATTGAATAATATTTCCGGAATTTCTTTTTGGGGAGCTCTTTTATCTGGTAATCCTAAAAGGCCTAAAATATTAGCAAATTTATAAAACAATAATTGATCCGAACCATGTGTCACTACGGTTCCATCCACATGAATAAGTTTGTGTTCATATCGTACGTAACTAGGAATAACACCTAATGTTTTAAATTTCTCTTCTAAGATATGTTTCCATTCCACCTCTTTTCTTCCTAAAGCTATCTTTAATGAATACCCATATTTTTTCCCCATTTGTCTGAAATAACCATCTCCTATTGCGACGCCAAAAATAAAACCAAAATCTCTATCGTTGGCTTTATCTAAATAAATATTATGAATCTTTGCGTATTGGGCTACTTCAGAAGAAATATTAATATGTTTATCTCCTTGAAAATAAGATCTATCGGCAACTATTACTTTATTTCCCGTTTTTAAATCTGAAATTTTAATCCATTCAAATTTCTTATTTCTTACAACCTTTAACTTATGGTCAGCTGTTGCTTTTAATTCTCCTCCGTCAGAAAATCGCACCTTAAATATTTTTTGTTTTCCGTTGTTATAAACTTTATCAATTGTTTTAAGGCCATTAGGTGTAGCAATTTTTATTCCCGGCTTTAATTCTTTTGCGGGTAACCAGCCAAGTTCTGTTGCAATTAGGGTATCTCCGGTGACACACGGATTTACACAGATAATCTTATTCCAGTAATAATTGTTATAAAGTTTATTATATCTCTCCATGAAGACCACTCCGGGCTCAGCCGATTTCCAGGCGGCAGTCGCCACCAAATCCCAAATTTTCCTTGCCTTAACGATCTTATGAACAATGACTTTTTTTCCTAATTGCTTCCAAGCTTCAAGATCACCTGTCCATTTTTGATCATATTCCGGATCTTTAATATCGGGAAAAACTAATGGCCAATCTTTATCTTTTTCAACCGCTTCCATAAAAGTATCGGAGATACAAAGGGAAAGATTGGCTCCATTAATTTTATTTAAATCCTGCTTCACGGTAATAAACTCTTCGATATCAGGGTGCCAGTCCCAAAGCATGAGCATCAGGGCACCGCGGCGGGAATTAGAAGTATAAAAACCATTTCCTGAAAGAAGGTGTAGGTCATCTACCTCAAGATCATATACTTGTTGTTTACCAACATAAGTAATAGATTTAATCTTATCTGTTATGGTGGTCGTTAGTATTTCTCCATCCCTAATATCTTGTTTTTTAAGATTTGTAAAATCTTTTTCAATAAATCTAAGGGTTTTATATGAAGTAGTAGGGTTAGCATACGCAATCGTTCTTTGAATTCCAGATAAATATACGAAACGCTCTAATATATTAAATGGGAAATTATAGAATCCATCTCTTTGAGAAAAGGCCCTATCATAAGCCTTCTCTGTGTAATTTTGAATGACATCAAAGAATCTCTTCATGTATTTATTGCCGTTTATGTTGAGTGTATAAAGCGTCTGCCAAACGGTTCTTATCTGACTTGTTAATTTTGATGCGATTCCGAGATTAAGAAGAAGCAGACTAATATCTTCTAAAAATCTTTTGTTTACCGAAGAGATTCTAAAACCTCCTTTACCTCCCTGATTACTACCATCACCGAAAAAGACCCCGGCCACAAATGCTTCAACAACTGATTTTGGAGAAGTAAAAATTTGTTCTGGGACGAATACGGTATTTGAATTGTCTTTTATCAGACGATTAAGCCTTAGAAACTCTACTAAATTTCTAGAGTAGATGGATACATTAAAGACATTCCCGTCACCTCTTCGTATTTTCGGATCAATATCAAACGTTCCTTGTAAGATGTTGGTAAGCAGTAATAAATCTTTTTTTCTTGATCCGTCAACGGCGAATCTTATGCCTTTTGCGAACGCATACGTATCTTTTATACGCGAGCCGTCTGAAGCATAGACGCCCAAAAGAAAAGCCAACTTTTTATCTAGTGTTTGCGGTAATACAATCTTTTGTCTTCCAAAGGAAAACTTTGAGGGAGTAGGAATTTTCGTGTTCAAAATTGCTTCTGGTATTTCGTTGGAAAAAGTCGTAGGAAGGAGAACTACGTGGTCGCCTGTTTTAAAAGAAGAGAGTGCTTGAAGGTAAAAGTGTCCGTTTCTATCAAATGTCAAAAATTTGTGTTCCGCCGTTGTTTTTACTTTATAGCCTCCCTCAGTCTCAACCTCAAACACATCTTTTATACCGTTATCAAATCTATAAGAAATCTTTCGTCGCCCTTGGTGTGTATGAGTATAATAATTTTTCTTACTTTCCTCTATGATCTCATTTATTTTTATAAGCCCTAAGTGAGTCATAATGCGAGTGTCGCCAGTGAAACATCCCCCTTGTTGAATAATGTCTTTGGTCGCCACCGAGAAAAGTTCGGCCCAGTTTATGGGGCCGGATGAAAAACCATTAACTTTATTGACTCTCGCTCCTCGAGGACGAAGAGAGGAAAGGTTAATACCAACGCCACCACCGCGAGCCATAATCTCAACCATCTGTCCCAAAGTCTTCAAGATCCCTCCTCTTGAATCGGAGGGAGACGGGATAACAAAACAGTTATAAAAAGAAACCGCAAAACCGGTTCCAGCCCCGGATAAAATTCTTCCTCCGGGAACATATTTAAAGTCTTTCAAAACTGAATAAAATTCTTTTTCCCACTTGTCCGCCGAAGCTTTTTTTTTCTCCACCTGAGCAACTGCTTTTGCTATCCGTCTCCACATCTCTTCAGGTCGTTTTTCCATTGACTTACCGGCTTTATCTTTTAATGAATAACGATCCAAGAAAACCTTTTCCGAGAGTCCGGTTAATTTCATATTGTTTCACCGATTTAATCGGGATTAATTTTTTTTAACTCTTCCTCAAAGTCATCTAGATCAACAAACCGTCTAAAAACTGAGGAAAATCTAATATAAGCTATTTTGTCAATTTTTTTCAAGCGTTTGGCCGCTAAACTTCCAATTATCTTACTTTCTATTTCTGTCGTATCTTTTTCTTTTAACTCTCCTTCTACTTCGTTGATTATTTTATCAATTTTTTCCGCCGTTACGGTTGTTTTTTCACAAGACTTAATAATACCACTTCGTAATTTTTCTCTGTCAAATCGTTCCCTAGTTTTGTCTCTTTTAATAACCATTATTGGTAATTCTTCTACCCGTTCATAAGTGGTAAATCTCTTATCACAACTCGGACACGATCTTCTTCTTCTTACCGTTACGCCATCTTCAGATACTCTTGTTTCAATTACCTCAGTACCCTTGTTCTGACAAAAAATACAAAACATATAGTGTCGTATAAAATTTAAAACACTACCTGGCCGTTTTCAAGAGGTCTAAACATATCAAAACAATACTAATCCGCCAGCTGGCGGATTTTAGCTTCAAAATGTTTTTTCTTTTTAAAGTAGATGAATATTCTCTTAAATTTGTGAACAAAATATCAGAGTTATTGCTGTTATAATCGTTATAAGCCCTCCAATTCGGAGGGTAAGTCCTATGTTTCTCATCGATCTCCTTTTCCCAAAATTCTGTCTTGGTTGTGGCTACATTGGTGTCTACCTTTGCCTCTCCTGTCAAAATAAATTAAAACCAATTAAACAAGATGTTTGTTTATATTGTAAAGAGCCCTCTCTCTTCGGCCTAACTCATCCAAGTTGTCAAAAAAAGTTGAACATTGATGGATTATTGACTTTATATTATTATGGTCCAATATTAAAAAAAATTATCAAAAATATTAAATACCGCCTGGCCGTGCAAGTCTGGCAAGAGTTCTACCGAATCATCAAGCCTGAAGTAATTGAAAAGTTAGGTTTCTATAAGAAGCTATCTTCTGATTTTATCATTCAACCGATTCCGCTGACAAAAAATAAATATAATGGACGGGGCTTTAATCAGGCAAAAATTATTAGTGTATTTTTTCAAAAATTTATTAATTACCCAATCGTAGATTTATTAGCTAGAAAAAAAGAAACGCTTGCTCAAGCCCAACTAGGGTCTCTGAAAAAAAGATATCAGAATGTTAGAGGTGTTTTTCAGGTTATCGACAAAAAATACTTTAATAATAAAAAAGTAATCTTGGTTGATGATATTGTGACAACCGGTTCAACCGTTAAAGAAGCGGCTAAAATTTTAAAGGAAGCTGGGGCGAAAAAGGTTTATGTTTTAGCCTTGGCAAAAGGATAATGTTTCGTTATAATTAATCACATATGCCACAAAAGATTGAGATTTCTTCAAAAACAATTATTTTTACGGTTGGTTTTATTTTAATGTTGGGTGTCATCTGGTTAATAAAAGATTTGATCTTTTCTCTTTTTATCGCTTTTATTATTGCCGGGGCTTTACGCCGTCCTGTTGATTTTTTGGAAAAGAAAAAAATTCCCCGATCCATTGGTTCTTTTACTGTTTATTTTATCTTTGTTTCTATCATTTTTTATTTATTTGCCTTAATTATTCCCCCTTTAGCCAGTGAGATTATTATTCTCTTTAAAAACTTGCCTCATATTGTTATTAAAGTCTTTCCGACTTTATCCTCTAATTTTAATCTGAGTTTTCTTTCCAATAATATTCCCAGTTTAGCTAATGAGACTATTCGTCTTATAAAAACTGCTTTTTCTAACGTTATTTTTGTCACCACAATTTTATTTTTTGGTTTCTATTTTCTTCTAGAAAAAAATCTCGTTCAAAGATTGTTAGGAAATTTTTTTGATGATAAGGAATTAAATAAAATTAATTTAATATCAGAACGGGCTCAAAAAAGAACCAGTGGTTGGTTTTGGGGAGAAACAATTTTAATGATCGTCGTCGGACTATTGACTTATGTTGGACTAAGTTTAATGGGAATAAAATATGCTCTGGCCTTAGCGGTTTTGTCAGGTCTGCTTGAAGTTGTCCCCAGTCTCGGCCCGATTACCGCCACTATTCCGGCTTTCTTTATTGGTTTATCTCAATCTTATGTTTCGGGATTATTAATGATCGCCCTTTATTTTACTGTTCAGCAACTGGAAAATAATTTAATTGTTCCTTTTGTTATGAAAAAAGCGGTTGGTATCCACCCGATTACTACTTTAATCGCTCTTATTATTGGCGGAAAATTAGCTGGAATTATGGGTGTTATTTTAGCCATTCCTACAACAATTTTTTTAGAAACAATATTAATTGAGGTGAATAAATTCGATAAGCGGTAATCCATTACATTGGAGGAGTATTATTCTGACCCTTCTTTATCAAGTAAACCCCTAAAATTCCCACTATTGCAAGCAAAATAACAATAAAAAGAACTATTCCAAGAAAGGCAAGATTTTTCGAAGCTGGTTGATTAGTTGTGGAACCAGATCGACTCGGACTACTGCCTGAACCCTCTCCTTGATTACCGCCGGTTTTACTACCATTACCACCATTCAGCTGATCATTATAAGCCGCAATTGACTTTTTAATACTTTCATTGATTTTGGGATTACTATATTGAGGATAAAAAAGATCTGTTTTTTTACTTTTTATGTCGGCAGAGTTATCCGTTATAAACCTTGATGTCGTTACGCTCGCTACCACGCCACCCGAGGAATATCGTAGTTTATAAGGCATAAAAGGTATATAGTCTGATGGAACTTTAAAATACCCTTGACTGTCAGCTACGGTTTCATAATAAGGTTTAGTTGAAGAATTAAGTAGAAGCTCAACTTTTGCTCCAGGTAATACCTGACCTTTATAAGAGGCGCTACCTTCTATATATGTAGGAATCGGATTTAATTTCAAAATGGCCGGGGTTGAATTAGTATCGGTTAGGCCACCACTAAAGCTTGTTTTGATAACTTCAATTTCCCCAAGCATTTCACTTTTAGTTTTGTCAAAAGTTGACTGATTGACTATTATGGAAAAACGACCGACTTTATCAGCTTGAACCGTTTTAATAAGTTTATAACGAATCTTTGCTTCAGGATTGTTCGGATCAGGAATAACCGAGTAGGTATTGATTGTTGACAAAGGATGACTGACCCGACCATCAATAAAGACACTGCTTATCCTGTCTGATTGATAACTGTATTCAATTATTTTGATTGGAAAATAGGTCGGCTGTCCCGAAACTGAGTCAACTGGAATATCTCGATGTTGAGGGCCACCTTTTTCGACAATCTCAACTCCGGTTGTCAAAGGGTAGATATTAGAATAAACTTTTGCATAATTGGAGTTCAGAGTCAAAGAGCCGGGAAAGTTATAACCGGCAATCTGAGGTGTTAATTTATATGTGCCATCGGGAACAAAAAAATTAAAACCACCGTCCTCTATGGTTAAATAAGGATTAGTCAATATGCCAGATGGAACATCATTAGGATCAAATTTATTAACAAAAGTAAAAGCTCCATTATCTCTTTTTTTCAGAAGAGTGACTGAGGCTCCAGGGATCGGCTCTAAACTTTGGCTATCAAACACCGTTCCGTCCGGATCCCAGGCCAGGGAAAGACAGTTTTGTAAGGCGGTTGCCAAATCTGATTTTGGTATTTCTGCTTGTTGTTGTGCCCCCAGCCCAAGACCTGGATTAATGGTTGGTTGAGGTTGTTCTTCACTAATACCGAGGAATCTTCTTTCAGGAGCTTGGGTAGTATAATCCTGCCATTCCATGGCTGAAACGGACAAATCTCCTGAAGCATTAGATGTTAAAGTATTGGTTAAAGTTTGATTAATTGGAGTCGTTCCATCTTCTCCATATAAACCTTCAAATCGATAACCAAGATTAGCTGGCATGGGAGGATAGGTAAGATACGCATCAATACCGGCATTTCCTGAAGTGTAGTGTTGTCCGTCGGCAGCGGCAACAGCAACTACCACGTATACTTTGCTATTAGGTTGGGGTCCTTTTCCAGGCTCAACTGTCAGTCTGACTCTATGACGGCGGTCACCGCCATGAGAACATCCTGATCCTGCCGCGCTACAAATCTTACTAACAAAACAAAACGGAGTAAAAATAGGGGTTGCACTTTGAGCTGACACACTAACAGGTAGAGTGGAAAAAGTAAATAAGACTAAAAATAAAGTAAGAAACTTTTTAAACATATTATTTATATAATATACATTATTTTGTTATTAATGTCAAATGAAAATTGCTATTCTTGGAGGAGGCTTTACTGGCTTAACGGCTGCTTACTATCTCGCTAAAAAAAATCATCAAGTGACTCTTTTTGAAAAAGAAAAAATCCTTGGTGGACTAGCCGCCGGATTTAAAACTGATAATTGGGATTGGTATTTGGAACGGGCTTACCATCATTTGTTTGCTAATGACTATGATATTTTGAACTTTGCTAAAGAGATTGGATTCAACAAAATATTTTTCAAGTCTCCAACCACATCTTCTTTATTTCGGATTTCGAATTTCGGATTTCGGATTTTGCCCTTAGACACCCCCATTGACCTTCTCAAATTCCCCTATTTAAATATTGTTGATAAACTCCGGGCCGGAATTGTGATCGTTTTTCTTAAACTATCTCCTTTTTTATCTATTTATGAGAAACAAACGAGTCAAGAGTTTTTGAAGAAAACCATGGGAGAAAAAGTTTGGAATATCTTATGGCAGCAACTCTTTCGGGGAAAGTACGGTGATTATGCGGGAAATATTATGGCTAGTTTTATCTGGACTAGGATTAAAAAAAGAACCAAAAATCTAGGCTATGTTGAAGGGGGATTTCAAATATTTATCAATTACGTTGCAAACAAGTTGAAGAGTTTACGCGTTAACGTGTTAACGGATTATCAAATTGAAGAGATAAAAAAGAGGGGAGACAAATTTATTATTAATAATACATCACATGATGTAGTTGTTTCGACCTTGCCAACTCCGGTATTAACAAAAATTTCTCAAACAATTTTACCGAAAAGTTATCTTAACCGATTGTCAAAAATTGAATATCTTCATGCTTTGACATTAATCTTAGAAACAGAAAAACCAATTCTTGACAAAATTTACTGGTTAAATATTTCCACGCCAAAAATTCCGATCATGGGCATTGTCCAACATACTAACTTTATGGATAAAAAAAATTATGGAAATAAACATATTTCATATTTAGGTTGGTATTTGAAGAGGGAGGATAAGCTAATGAATATGAATAACCAAGAATTGATTAACTTAGTTTTACCTTATCTCAACAAAATAACCAATAACCAAATCCCAAGAAACAAACAAATTCAAAATTCTAAATTCAAAATTCTAAATTCCTATATTTTTCATGGACCTTTTGCCCAGCCAATATTTGATAAAAACTTTGTCAAAAACAAACCGGATTTTATTACCCCGATAAAAAACTTTTTTATTGCCAATCTCGATATGACTTATCCTTACGACCGGGGAACTAACTATGCCGTTAAATTAGGTAAACAGGTAGCGAGGTTGATATAATTATTTAATAATGAGAAATATATTTATCATTCATGGCAGTTATGGATCACCTCAAGAGAATTGGTTTCCTTGGTTAAAAAAAGAGCTATCAAAATTAGGACATAAAGTTTTTGTTCCCCAATTCCCAATTCCAGTGCTAAACAAAAGGTTGGAAAAAAATTGATTCCTTTCATAGGAAACCATTCAATTGGAATAAAATAAAAAAAGCAGCTAAATATTTTGAGGTTTTTCAATCAGACAATGATCCGGTGGGGATACCTGTTGGCGAAGGCAAAGAAATTGCCAAAAATTTAAATGCTAAATTTATACTTGTAAAAGACGCTGGGCATTTTAGTGCTTACTATGACAAAAAATTTGTTGAATTTCCTTTACTACTAAAAACTGTTTCTGATCATATTAGAAAATAAATTAATCTCTTGACATTCTTTCCTT
>Ga0066650_10000585_pt1 | contig 12387 bp, 11 predicted proteins | sample CryGey092014_all_FD_59539 | JGI IMG/M metagenome (GOLD analysis project Ga0066650, IMG submission 59539) | Groundwater microbial communities from aquifer - Crystal Geyser CG23_combo_of_CG06-09_8/20/14_all | ecosystem: Environmental > Aquatic > Deep subsurface > Groundwater | place: USA: Utah...
ATATAAGAAATAATAATTGGAATACTATAGCGAATTTCTGAAACATAGTTGTTGTAATTATATGCATATCCGGGAATAACAAGATAAATAATAATTCCTATAAGACCTAATGTGAGTAATCTCCCTTTTTCATTGATAATAGTTTGATCTTTGTTTGATTTTTTAACAAACAATATTCCCAATATAATAATAAAGGGCCAAAATAAATACTCAGAAAGAATTGCATTTACAGAATAGAGCAATCCATTTTCAACTGATGTAATCATTTTAAAATGTGAAAGGAATACTTCAGGAGAAAAAGCAGAAGTACCATTCATCCACATAAATGGTGCAGGATAAAGGGGATTGGCATACACTAATATATTCCTTATATACCAAGACAAACCAAATATTGAAAAAGGAATGAACAAATAAACAAATCTCACAAATGATAAATAAGAAGCTACTTTTTTCCCATAAACGAATATTAATGCAGATAAAAAAAGCGGGCCAGAATATTTTGAACCGATTAACAAACCCATCGACAAACCTAGTTGAAAAAAATAACCTATTTTTTTTTCAGGTTTCTGAAATAATAACAAAACCCAAACAAAAAAAACGGCAAACCATACGTCAACTGTTTGAGTAAGTAATAATCTAACGATTGTTGGTAGCGTAATAATGCTTAATACGAAGATATATGTGGACTGTTTTAACTTATATGCGTTACCTAAACGAAAAAGTAAATATATTAAAACAATCCATGCAATTATGTTGAACAAGTTTAAAGGAATATGAAAAAATAGTAATAAAGCAAGAATTAATTCAGATGCAGCGGGAAATGTGCTGTTTGGAAAATGAAGTTTGTCAGGATAGAATATCCTGCCATTTAATATGCTTTTTGCAAGAGGAATATGATAGGTAATACTATCATATTCTGAAGGAATAGAATTAACCGCCTGAAATGCAAAATAACCAAATAGTAATAAGAATGCTCCCAGCAACAACAATTTAATCCATTTCTGTTTCATTTATCCATTATATCAATCTCAATTATCACACCGCTCTATCAATATTGACAATAATATGGGATTTGTTATGATAAGGTATATGAACCAAACACAACAAAACCTACTCAAAGCGTTTGCGGGTGAAAGTCAAGCGCGTAATAAATATACAATATTTGCAAAAGTTGCAAAACGAGAGGGACTTGAGTGGATAGGACGGGTTTTTGAAGAAACAGCTGATAATGAACGAGCTCACGCTGAAGAACTATTTGAACTTATCAGTGACACTGTAAAAACAATTGGGGATTTGAGTATTAAGACGTTTAAAAAAACATCCGACAACTTAAAAATGGCCGCAGAAGGAGAAAAATATGAGTGGACAACTATGTATCCTGACTTTGAAAAAATCGCCATTGAAGAGAAAGAGGGAAAAGCTGCACAATTATTTGGAGCATTAAAATTTGTTGAAGAAAAACACGAAGAAAGATACATTATCATTGCAAGAAAATTGGATAATAAAACGTTGTACGACGGTGAAACCGAACTTGAATGGAAATGTGTAAACTGTGGAAATATTTATAAAGGAAAAAAACCGCCTTTAAACTGTCCTGTTTGCAAAAAAGCATTTACATGGTACATGCCTCTAGGATTAGTCCGTTAAATTAATTTTATGGCGAATCCTGAATCTGAATCGGGTGTAATTGCAGATACTGTTGGATTTATTGGAATGCTTGGTTTTATTCTTATTTTTTTTATTACAGAAATGATTACTGCTCCTTTTCTTGATTTTACTGATACAGATAAATAAAAAGAGAAACCCCGCCCGAAGGCGGGATCAACTAATCAATCAAATGTCTCTCAATATCCTCCCATACCTCCCATTCCATCCATTCCACCACCAGGCATTGCTGGAGCTTCTTTTTTCTCAGGAATATCAGTAATAAGCGCTTCTGTTGTGAGAACCATTGTGGCAATAGAAATTGCGTTTTGTACAGCGGTTCGCACAACTTTTAATGGATCTATGATTCCAGCTTTTATCATATCGATTGGTTTTGCATTTTCAACCGATTCAATCTGTAAAACATCGAATCCATATCCGCGCTCACTATTTTCACGAGCTTTCGCAATAAGTTCGCCTGGATTAAGTCCGGCATTTTTCATAAGAGTCTTGAATGGTTCTTCAATTGCGCTTTTAACAATTTCAAAACCAATCATTTCATCTTTATTGGTGTTTCCAAGTACTTTTACATTCATTCGTTGACTAATATCGAGCAGTGCAACAGCTCCACCGGGAACAATTCCTTCTTCCAATGCTGCTTTTGTTGCTGCAACAGCGTCAATAACCCGTTCTTTTTTATCTTTAAGTTCAACTTCTGTTGCTGCACCCACATTAATAACAGCTACACCTCCAGAAAGTTTAGCTAATCGCTCTTGTAATTTTTCTTTATCAAATTCGGATGTGGATTCATCGATTTGTTTTTTTATTTGAGCAACGCGCGCTAGTATTTCTTTTTTATCGCCCTTTCCTCCAATGATACTCGTATTTTCTTTATCCGACTTCACTTTGTCAGCTCTTCCACAATCAGTTACTTCAATGCTGTCAAGTTTTTTTCCCAGATCTTCAGAAATTACTGTTCCGCCAGTTAAAATTGCAATGTCTTGAAGCATTTCCTTTCGTCTGTCTCCAAATCCAGGAGCTTTAACGACAAGGGCGTTGAATGTTCCTCTTAATTTATTGACAACAAGTGTTGCAAGAGCTTCTCCTTCAACATCGTCTGCAATAATAACGAGATTTTTAGAAACCTTAACAAACTTTTCTAAAAAGGGAAGAAGATCTGCTATTGCAGTAATCTTTTTATCGGTAATAAGAATATATGGTTCTTCTATTTCCGCTACCATTTTATCTGTGTCTGTTGAAAAATAAGGTGATGCAAATCCGCGATCAAACTGCATTCCTTCTTTATGATCAACCCATGTTTCCAAGCTTTTACCCTCTTCAACAGTAATAACACCATCTTTTCCTCCAACTCTTTTTAAAGCATCTGCAATAAGATTCCCTAATTCACTGTCTCCTGCTGAAATTGTCGCTACGCTTGCAGCATCAGCTAATGTGATTTTTTTTGATACTTTTTTAAGTTCAGCAACAATATGGTCGCTTGCTTTCATGAGTCCACGACGCATTATCATTGGGTTTGCGTTTGCCGTAATCATTTTTATTCCTTGTGAAATAACTGCTCTTGCAAGAATTGTTGCGGTTGTTGTACCGTCTCCAGCAACATCAGCTGTTTTTGAAGCAGCTTCTTTAACAAGCTGCGCACCCATATTTTCAAATGGATCCTGCAATTCAATTTCTTTTGCAACAGTTACACCATCATGAATAATGTTAGGTGCTCCCCATTTTTTATCAAGCGCAATATTGCGTCCTTTTGGACCGAGTGTTGTTGCAACCGCATCAGTTAATTGATTAACACCGCTGAGTATTTTATTTCGGGCATCTGACCCGTATTTTATTTGTTTTGGCATATATTTTTATTAATAACTTTATAACTTAATAACTTTCAACTTTATAACTATTACTCGACAACTGCCATAATATCTTTTTGTTCGACTAAAAGCCATTCTTCAAATCCAACTTTAATTTCATTACCGCCCCACTTTTTATACATTACTTTCTGACCCGGTTTTACTAATATGGGCATAAGTTTGCCTTCTGGGTTATGTGCACCCGGACCAACTGCCATTATTTCTCCCACCTGTGGTTTTTCTTTTGCGCTATCAGGAAGCACAATGCCTGATGGTGTTTTATCCTCTTGAGCTAGTGGACGAATAAGAACATAATCAAAAAGGGGTTTAATCTGCTGACCTTTTTGTTTTGACATAGATTTATAATTTTAAAACTGATAATATGAAACTAGATATAAATTAACATTTTAAGAATGTTATTTATATTTAGTGCTTTTAGATATTAGTAAATATTTTACATTTTGTCAAGTGGATAATTCATCTGCTAATCAAACAAATACCCAAAATAGCTTGTTAGAAGTAGAAAAACTAAAAACACAATTGCAGTCTGCGCAACTACCTGCTAACCTGCGTGATAAAGCAATTCAACAAATTGATAGAATTGGCCTTACTCTTAAATACGGCGGAAATTTTGCACAATTGGATATTACCACTAAATATATTGACTGGATTACTCATCTTCCATGGAATACTAAATCAGAAGATACTCTTGATATTATTAAAGCTAAAGATTTTCTTGATAAAAACCATTTTGGATTAGAACATATTAAAAGAAAAGTACTGGAATATCTATCTATTCTTATTATGCAACGGAAAAATATTAAGTCAGAAGCATATCATAGTCCTAATCTTTTTTTCGTTGGACTTGCGGGTACGGGAAAAACAACGTTTGCCCGATCAATAGCTGAAGCATTAAACCGTAAGCTTGTTCGAATTCCTTTCGGTGGCCTTTCTTCTCCATTTGATTTACGCGGACAATCTAAAACAACTCCTGAGGCAGAACCTGGAGCGATTATAAAAGCGCTTCGAAGAGCAGGAACAAAAAATCCTGTTATTCTTTTGGATGAACTTGACCGTGTCACACCGGAAACAAAATCTTCCATTATGGGAGTTCTCATTGAACTGCTTGATCCAGAACAAAACTCTGGATATGTAGACTATTTTATTGATTATCCTTTTGATTTATCTCAGGTTTTGTTCGTGGCAACCGCCAACAATACAAATTCAATTGCAACGGCTGTCCTCGATCGTCTTGAAGTAGTCCAAATGCCTTCATATAATGACGAAGAAAAAATTGAAATAGGAAAACGGTTTGTACTTCCCAAATATTTACGTGAAGCAGGACTAACCTCAGAGCATGTTCAAATTGAAGATTCAACATGGGAAAAAATTGTAAGACCGCTTGGTTTTGAACCTGGTATCAGAAGCCTTGAACGTGAGATTGAAAGCATTGTAAGAAAAGCAACGTACCGCATCGTTTCCGGACAAGGTACTTCATTTATTATCAATGAAGCAAATTTGAAGGAATTTATTTGAGTTATCTTTATTTCTTCATCATTCCCGAACTAAAACGGGCAAATTCAAAAAACATAAATGAAAACAGTAAAATCATGATAAATGGTGCAACGATTGACAAGTAATTTTTCTTACCCGGTTTATATCCTCGAAGCAATAACGAGTTCGTAACCACAGAAATAGATGATAAGGCCATTGCAAGACCTGCAAGTTCTGGTTTGAGGACTAAACCCAGTCCTGCAAAGACACGGGCGGCAACAGGAATTCCCATTACATTGTAAAACAGTGCAAAGAACATATTTTGTTTGATTTTATTCATCGTTGTTTTCGATAGATCAATTGCATTTGCCACGTCTCGTAAATCATTTTTTATGATGACAATTCCTCCTGCTTCCATTACTACATCTGTTCCTGATCCCATTGCAATGCCAAGATCAGCCTGCGCCAGAGCTGGAGCATCATTGATCCCGTCCCCCACCATCGCGACTCTTTTGCCCTCATCTTGTAACTTCTTTACATTTTTTGCTTTATCTTCTGGGAGTACTTCAGCAAGAACTTTTGTAATACCTACTTGTTGAGCAATTGCTTTTGCGGTACGTTCATTGTCACCGGTAATCATATACACATCAATTCCCAGTTTCTTTAATTTTTCTACCGCTTCTCTTGATGTCTCCTTCACAGTATCGGCAACGCCAATGAGTCCTAAGATATCGGTTTTATTTGCAAGAATCATTACTGTTTTCCCTTGTTCTTCAAGACGACTCATCTTACGGTCAATTCGTTCAACTGGGAGACCTACTATATCCTTAATAAGTTTTCTGTTACCAAAATAATATGTGTCATTATTAAGATTTCCCTGCACTCCATGTCCGGGAATCGCTTTAAACCCTTCGACTAAGCTCAGTACAAGTCCTTCTTCATCAGCATATTGATATATTGCTTCTGCAAGAGGATGTTCCGACTGTTTTTCAAGAGATGCTGCAATGGTAATGACCTCATCTTCATCTAGTTCCTTCAAGCTTATTGTGTCAGTTACTTCTGGTTTTCCTTTAGTTAATGTACCTGTCTTGTCAAAAACGATTGTATTTATCTTACAAGCACTTTCTAAAGGTTCTCCACCCTTAATTAACATGCCATTCTCTGCACCTTTACCCGTCCCTACCATAATGGCGGTAGGAGTAGCTAACCCCAATGCACAAGGACATGCAATAACAATTACTGCAGTAAATGCCATTAAAGCAAACGAGAGTGTTGATCCCAATATTAAATACCAAATGACAAATGTCAAAATAGCTATCCCTATCACTGCAGGTACAAAATAGGCAGAAATCTTATCGGCAAAATCTTGAATTGGAGCTTTTGATCCCTGTGCCTCTTCAACAAGGCGAATAATTTGTGACAATGTTGTTTCTGACCCCACTCGAGTTGCTTTAAATTCAAAACTTCCGGTTTTATTCATTGTTCCTCCAACCACAGTATCATTTATCTGTTTTTCAACAGGAATACTTTCTCCTGTAATCATTGATTCATCAAATGCCGATGACCCTTTTACTATAATTCCATCAACTGGCACTTTTTCTCCAGGTCGGACCATGATTATATCGTTATGAACTACTTGGTCAATAGGGATATCAAGCGTTTGACCATTTCGAATAACTCGAGCGGTCTTAGCTTGAAAGCCCATGAGTTTTTTAATAGCGTCCGATGTCCGTCCTTTTGCCTGTGCTTCAAGCCATTTTCCTAAGATGACAAATGTGATTAAGAATGCGGCTGTTTCAAAATAGAGCTCAGGAATTTTTTGTCCCCCAATGCCAATAAGAGATTTTGTTCCGAGATAATAAACCACATAATTAATAAAACTATAAAAATAGGCAACTGAAGTCCCAATTGCAATAAGGGAATCCATATTAAATGTCTTCATGCGGAAAGCCGCCCACGCGCCTTTATAAAATCCTTTTCCAATTAAAAATTGAACGGGAGTAGTAAGAATAAGCGAGATAATCCCAACAAACGGTAAAAAGAATGCACGTCCAGGAATCCATGAAAAGAAATCAAAAAGCATGAAATAAATCATGGGAAGACTTAAGACTAAACTCATTGCAAACTTGCTAAAAAGTGAGCTTATTTCTTTCTTTCGTTTATTCGCTTCAAAAGATGGATCTTTTTCATCGATAAATGTGGCAGAATATCCAGTTTGTTTTACTACATCAATAAACAATTCCTTGTTTGCAATTGATTCATCATAAGTGACAATCGCTTTTTCTGCAGAAAAGTTTACATTTACTTCTTTTACACCTGGAGCTTTTTTAAGTGATTTTTCAATTATGAGTGCACAAGAAGTGCAATGCATTCCTGAAAGTGATAAACTCACGCGTTTAAAAGAATTCGTCTCTTTTGTTTCAGTAGATGATTTTAAAGGTGAGTTCATTTGTTTTGTTTCAATCGCTGTTTCATGGCTTCCATTCACCCCATCTAAAAGATGAATAAAACTTTGGGACTTTACAAATTTTTGGATATAATTTTCCGCTTCAACCTCTTTTCCTTTTGGGATTACTACCTCTACAGACTTTTTATTATCTACTTTTCCCTGAAAAGAGAGTTTTCCATTATCATTTTCAATAACTTCTCCGTCTGCCGTAATATGAGATTGAAAAACAACACGCATTGGGTCTTTTGATTTTGTTCCTTTTTTAATAAGCTCAACTGCATCTTTTTCTGTTTGCGTATCATTTCCTCTTTCTATTACTCCTGTATATCCAGCTTTCGTAATTGCGCTGAGTATATCATTGGGCGTTGTTGTTTCGTCGGCAATCATTACAGATCCCTTTCCAGATTTATAATCAATAGTTATATCTGAAATCCCTTTTAATTCGGAAAGTTCATCTTTAATTAATAACTCACATGATTCACAATGCATTCCGTTCACAGAAAAAGATATTTTTTTCATGGCAAAAATTGTTTATAAATTGTTAATTACTTTGTAATGAGTTCCCTCAAGTGCAGAGACAACTTCTTCTTTTGAAATAGGACGGGAAGCGATAATGGACGTTGCTCCATTTTGAGATGAGACATGCACCTCTTGCACTCCTTCAATTTTTTGTAATCTCTTTGAAATAACCTTTTCGCATGCTCCACAAGTCAATCCTGATAGCTGTAGCTTGGTTGTTTGTGACATAATTTTATTTGAAATTTATAATACTACTCGTTTACCTCGTACCAAAAAGGTACGGGGTCGTCCCCTTATACGTTATTCAACAATAATTGTTCCTCTTGGCACTCCCATAGCACACGTAATAGTGTACGAACCTGATTTTATTGGAGTAAATGCAAGAGTTGTCACTTTACCTTTTTCAAATCCCTGAGGAGTATTGTCCAACCCCGGAATCATAATACTTCCCATACAACCGAGACCATCTTCTTTTGCTTCAATATCAAACCGTACAGGACTTCCCGCTTTAACAGTAAATTTGGTTGGCTTTACATCTTCTGAAACAGAATAAGTTGCTTTTATGACCTGGACAGAATTTTCTTGAGCTGCTACAACAGGTGGAGTTGTATCCGCATCTATCTTAGCCTGTATCTGAGGCTTTGCTCCACATCCACATCCTCCTCCACAGCCATTACAAGATCCACCAGTATTTGGAGGGATAGCTGCAGCATTTGCCTGAGGGGTTTGAGTTGTATCAGTATTAGATGTTGTTGGAGCACCCGTACTATCAATAATGTTAAATACTCCACTATACATTCCCATGCTACAAGTAAATCTCACTTGACCCACTTCCGTTGGAGTAAATTCAATAATATTTTCTCCAGCTAAAAGATTTTTACGAATACCAAGTTTTGAGGACACAATACTAGCCGCGCAAGAAAAAGCATCCTCTGATGTAATAATCCATTTAACAGGAATATTTTTTTTAATTGTGAATGAATTGGGAGAAAATCCTGAGGATGTCTGAATCATTGTGACAATCTGTATTCCATCTTTTAGCGTGACATTTGGATCAGCTCCGGCAACAAAAGCAGTCTTTGGACTTAAAAACGCATTCACGTCAATTCCACTTAAGTTCAAACCATTCGATATATTAAATATCGCCATAAATATAACCACAAGTCCTGCAAATTTGAAAAATAATTTTGCAAAAGCACCTTTAACCATCGAAGTAAGTCCTCCAATTCCGAGAAGTCCCGGTGTAGTTCCAAGTACAAATACTCCCATGGTAAGCGCGCCGGTCATTGAACTTCCACTGCTGATTGCAAAAAGCTGCATTGCTTGTGTAAATCCACAGGGTAAAAAGAATGTTGAAGCTCCCAAGATAAATGAATTTTTGTGACTATATTCTTTTTCTACTTGCTCCTTAATTCCAAGTACTCTACTTATCCCTTTTGGAAGGGTAAATTGTAAACCACTTAACTGTGGAAAAATTTCAGTTAACTGCAATCCCATGAGTACCATCACAACTCCAACTGCAATGGTTAGAAGTCCAAGAGTTGGCGTTGATAGTTGAAATAATGAACCAGCATATCCTATAATTCCTCCAAGTACAAAGAAAGAGATGATACGACCTGCATTAAAGAATAAGTGGGGCTTAAATTTTTGAAGTGTTGAAGCTTGAGGGTGTTTTTCAACAAACCGGGCTGATGCGCCCAAAACAAGACCTCCGACAAGCGCCATACATGTTGAAACACCAGCAGTAAGACCTACTAAAAATACCACTGGTAAACTACCATAGTTACTCCCAGACTTTACCGTAAGATTAAATATCCCGATTTCTTTGCCAATTAAATAAAGAAGCACCATAACCAAAAATGCATATCCTAGCTCCTTATAATCCTGCATCCGTTTTGAAAAAAGAGGCAATTTTTCTTTCATTCCTAATTCATACCCTGCATTGCTTACTGCTTGTTTAATTTTTCCTTGACTTAATTCGCCTTCATAGTACACATGCGCAACCCCCTCTTTTTCATTTACATGAGCTTTTTTAACTCCCTCAACTTTCAGTAATTCGTCTTCAACTAATATTTCGCATGAACGGCAATGCATTCCTTTTATATGTACTTTTGTTTCTTTCATATTAATATTTAACAATAATAAATTAACTAAACTTATAATAACAAACCAAATATGAAGAAATTATGAAGAAAGCTTATGTAAGCGGAAGAGCGATAGAAAAGGTCGATCCTATTTTTGATTTACTTTTTACTTGTATAACGCCTCGATGAATTTCAATTGTTGCTTTGGAAATTGCAAGTCCTAAACCTGCTCCAAACACTTTATCTGTCTTTGCCCCCCCGATAGAAACGGTCAAAAATATGTTCAAGTTCTTCCTCTTCTATACCCTGTCCATTATCTTTAATAATAATTAAAGCATTATTATATTCTTTAATTAAAGAAATATAAATCTTCCCTTTAAAAGATGAATATTTTATTGCGTTGTCAATGATATTTAATAGCGCTCTTCCTAAACGTTTTCTAAAGCCTAACATTTGTATATGAGAAGTAATCGAGTTGATAACGATAATTTGTTTTTTTAAGGCTAATTTTTGTGCGATTTCTGACATTTCATTCATTAGCTCAGATAAGTCAAATACTTTCCTGAGATTTTCATTTGGTACTTCCGACCAAGCAAGATCCAACACATCTTTCAGTGTTGAAGTTATCCTATCTGTTTCAATAATCGAGTCTTTAATTATTTTTTTATATTCTTCATTTGTTCTTGCTTTATGAAGAGTAACCTCAAAACTACTCCGAAGTGTAGCGATTGGAGTTTTCATCTCATGGGCAACATCAGCAATAAATTGCCGTTCTCTATTAAATGCTTTATCTAATCGATTTAAGAGTTCATTAAAAGATTTCGCCAATTGCCCTATTTCATCACTTCCCTTAATTGAGGTTATTCTTTTGTCTAGAGTTTTGCTGGAAATCTGTCGCATTTGGTAAGAAAGAAATGTAATTGATCGTGTTATTCTGTAAACAACTACGAAACCAACAATCGCAAGAATAATAAATAATCCAATAATGAGTTGAACGCTGTATTTATACTGCAAAATATGTATGGTAAGTATGATAAAAACACCTAAAAATGCAAGACTTAGCGTATACCAGAAAAGTAGTCTGAATCGAAGTGTTTGGAATATGTTTTTCATATTTTTGGTGGTCTATCTGAAATCATATATCCTATTCCATGCAAAGTGTGAATAAGTTTTTTTTTAAATCCCCGATCTATTTTTTTCCGGAGCGTCCCCATAAAAACATCGACAACATTTGAAAGACTATCAAAGTTATAATCCCATACATGTTCAATAACTTGTGTTCTAGTGACAACTTCATTTTTTCGACGAAGCAATAACTCTAAAATAGCAAATTCCTTTGGGGTTAATTTAATCATTTTATTATTCCTCTTTACTACATGTTTCAAGGGATCAACTTCTAAAGTATCAATAGACAAATTGATTGTGACTTGATGATAACTTCTCCTTAAGAGAGCATTTATTCTTGCTTTAAGCTCAGCAAATACAAAAGGCTTTGTGAGATAGTCATCTGCTCCTGATTCAAGTCCTAATATTTTATCTTCAGTTTCACTACGAGCAGTAAGCATAAGGACTGGAGTATTTTTTTTAGAAAGATGAAGTTTTTTACAGACTTCAATACCGTTTAATTTCGGCAACATCACATCAAGAATAATTACATCATATGTTTCTTCTTTTGCAAGATATAACCCCTCTTCTCCATCATATGCCGTATCTACTGCAAATCCCTGCTCGGTTAATCCCTTTTTTATATAATGAGAAAGTCTTATTTCATCTTCGATAAGTAATAATCTCATACCCCCAATTATACGTTATGCAATTTATTATCATTCAAAATGATAAATAATACCGAACAATTGTTTAACTTTGGTAAATATTTTATGAAGAAAGCTTTTCCAACAAGTATAATCTAGTTACATGAAAAAGAATTATTGGAAAAATCTAAAAAAAATAACTTTTCTTTTTGTTTGCTGGAGATTGCTTTTAAGTATTCCTCTATTTTTTACTTATTTTATTCCTTTTCGGAAAGGATATGAATATACAACACTTGCTCGCTTTTCATCTTCTCATATTCTTTCTTCTTTTCCTTTATTAAGTTCATGGTCAAATTTTGATGGAGTGCATTATCTGGCAATTGCCGGACAAGGGTATACAGAAAATGGACGTTTTTTCCCTTTGTATCCACTTTTTGTCAAAATGGGAACACTGTTATTTGGAACACCTCAACCCTTTGGAATAGAATACTTCGCATTAGCTTTTCTTATTTCAAATCTGTCTCGGTTCAATGACAAATGTTGTGGGTAACTTTTAGTACTTTAGATTATCTTCACAGTTG
>Ga0066650_10000587_pt1 | contig 12384 bp, 16 predicted proteins | sample CryGey092014_all_FD_59539 | JGI IMG/M metagenome (GOLD analysis project Ga0066650, IMG submission 59539) | Groundwater microbial communities from aquifer - Crystal Geyser CG23_combo_of_CG06-09_8/20/14_all | ecosystem: Environmental > Aquatic > Deep subsurface > Groundwater | place: USA: Utah...
AAAAATTAAGGGAATAGATATTTCAGAAGAAATGATAAAAATAGCGAGAAAAGAAAATCCCTTTAACCCTACCCCCAATTATGCCATTAAGAAGATAACCTTTTAGGTAGAAAGAGCTTCTTCCTTTATGAATTTATTTTTTTCTCTTTTTATCTTCTATAAATTTTTCAAGATTTATATCCATCCAAGCCTTAAAGCAAAAATAAGGAAAACTCCTAAAAGTAACAAAATTATTCCTGCAATCAAATGCAATTTTCTTAACCTGGTTTGTCTCCATCTTTCAACTTTTTCTGGTGGCAGACCAAAATAAACTGCAAACAAAATAACAAACATGGGCAAGATGAATATAATATTATAGTAAATAAGCCACAAGATTCCCCTCATAATTGTTTCTGTTTTTGTAAGTAATGAAAGAATAACAATATAGGGACCAGAAGTGCAAGGCAAAAGGAAAAAAGAAACAAGAACTGCTATGACAAAAGCTCCCCATACTGATTTTACACTTTTCAACAGCAACTTCATTCTTGGACGCCATGTTCTTGGAACTTCAAGTAAAATGCCTTTTCCATAAGCAAAATAATCTTTTATGTTCAACAAGCCAAGCAAAATAGCAAGTGCAGCTAGAATATAATAAAATACAAAAGACAATTTCATTGAATGCATAGCTGAAAGTAAACCCATGCCAATAAGAAAATACATAACATATACTGTAGCAATAAAAGTTAAGCCACATTTCAAGGCTTGTTTTCTGTGTGAAATTGCAATTACACTTGCCATCAGAATGATAAGAATTGCAAAAGCACAAGGATTAACTGAGTCAACTGCTGCAGCAGCAGTTACAGCTCCTAAAGTTAGTATCATTTTATCTCCTTATTTTTTATTTTTTATAATCTTCTGGTAGGGTATTTAAAGGGTATTTAATAATTGGTAGTCAGACAATAAAAAGTTATCCGTGATTTTTCAATTTTTCATCTATTAACATATTTTACTGATTTTAATCAAAATTGCTATAGCTAAATAGTTTTTTGCAATTCGCATCCAGTAAGTTGAGCAATTTCTTTCAAGGACATTACCCCATATTTTTTATCTTTGATTATCCATGTTGGAAAATTTTCTATATAATCATTTACACATTTTTGTGGGTTATCACGACAGTTAACTATGTTAAGAAATTTGTAAGATCCTTCAAATAAACTAAGTTGATATGTGCAAGCAGAACAACCAGTTGATGTATACATTGTAGACACATTAGCAACACATTTTGCAAAACAATCTAAGTTGCATTGTTCTTCTCTTCCAGAAAAAGCCAAAACAATAACTAAAATGAGAAGGATGCATATCCCAGAGAGAATAGCTATTCTTTTGTTTCTTTTATTCTTTTTGTTTTTTTTGTTCATGTGACTAAAAATTATTCAGATATTTAAATATTTAACGTTTCGCAGATAAAAGGGGTTGTAAGCAATTTTGGGAAATCTTTGATTTCCTTTTTTCTGAAAGAAAAAGTCGAGAATTGCGAAGCAATTCCGAAGTCAAGGTCGGCGAGCTAAAATATATTTTAATCTTAGATAATACGATAACCGAAAGATTTAAATATTAGCGTATTATAGTATACTAATATGGAAATAGAGAAATTAGCTAAATTTAATGAATGGTGGGCAACAAAAAAGGTAAAGACAAGTTCATTGAAGCCTCACAAGAGGCCTTTATTTTTTGATATTCAAAAATATATAAAAAATAGGCAAATTCTTTTGATAACTGGTTTAAGAAGAGTTGGAAAAACAACACTGATATATCAACTTATTCAGCATTTGCTTGATGAAAAAACAAAAAGCTTGCAGATAGTATATTTCTCTTTTGATGAAGAAATTGCAGATTTTGATGATCTAATAAAAACTTATGAAGAAAAAGTTTTGAAAAGAAAAATTCAAGATGAGAAAATTTATATTTTTCTTGACGAAATACAAAAATGTAAGAATTGGCAAAACAAAATAAAAATTTCCTATGATCTATATCCTAACATAAAATTTATAATTTCTGGCTCTGCTTCTGTGCAAATCAGCAAGAAGGCAAAAGAAAGTCTTGCTGGAAGAATTTTTGATTTTTTGTTAGAGCCATTAGCATTCAAAGAATTTTTAGAATGGAAAAATATTGACATAGACAAGAAGAAATTAGAACTTTTTTCCAGAGATATAATGCCCTTGTTCTATGACTACTTGAGAAAAGGCGGTTTTCCTGAAATTATTGATGAGGAAGATGATGAAAAAATTAAAAATTATATAAAAAATAATGTAATCGAAAGAGTAATTTATAGGGATTTGCCGGAAGAATTTGGGATAAAAGATTATGAATTGCTAAAAACGCTAATAGAAATGATAGCAACAGAACCAGGAATGATAATAAATTATGATGCCCTAAGCAGAAACTTGAAAAAAAACAAGAAAACAATAATTGATTACTTTTTTTATCTTCAATATGCCATGCTGATAAAGATCGTAGCTAATTATAGAAAAGGTTTTTTGATTTCTTCAAGAAAGATGAAAAAAGCTTATATAGCAAATACTACAATTTCATTTGCTTTAGTTGAAAATTTTTATTCTGATAGCTTTTTAGAAAAAATTGCAGAAAATTTTGCAATAATAGAAACAAATGCAAAGCACTATTATAGAAATAAATATGAAGTTGATATAATCCTAAAAAAAGGAAAGAAAATAATGCCGATAGAAGCAAAATATGGCAAAATAGAAATAAATTCTATGCTAAAATTTCTTTCTGAGTTCAAGTTGAAAAAAGCAATAATTTTGACAAAAGATATTTTTGATAAAAAGATAGTAAACAAGAAGAAGATATTGCTTGTGCCTTTATGGGCATTTTCTCTTGTGAAAGAAAGGTATCTTAAATAGCAATTCTGAAGTCGAGGTCGGCGAGCTTTTTTTAAAGGTGGGCACGCTTGGTAGTATTGCAGACGATCTTGAGTCTAGAATGGATTCTGATTCTAAAAATTAAGTTGTGTGCTTTATCTGAGCGAGGGCACGATTGTGTATAACTCTTATTATGAATACCTACAACCAGCAAGCCTTGCAAGTTTTTCTAGGCTTTTGTAGCCAGGAGATAACTTTTTAGAAATTTCCCATGTTGGATATCCACTAACACCTTTCTCCCTACAGAGAGTGCTTGTAGTGCATTCAACATAATTTATGTATTGGAAAGCCTCCCCAAACAACTCTTTTTGTTTATTACACCATCCACAATACTTGCTTCCATACATCACAACACCTTTAGCAGTCAAACATTTTGCAAGAGTTTCTTCACTTGCAACCTTGTTTATATTATTATTGTTAATAAAAAAAGCAGCTACTACTCCTATAACAAGCAATGCAACTAAAGAAAACAAGAGCCATATCTCTATCTTGCTTTTTTTCTTCTCGTTTTTCTTGACTTTTTTCTTTTTTCTTTTCACTACCATTTTTTGGAACTTTAGCTAGTAATTCTTGCTAGTTTTCTGAGTTCTTGTCTTAGTTCTTGCTAAGAAACTACTTACAAACACAAACACAGGGCTTTTTCTTTTTTTTCTTTTTCTTGACTTTTTTCTTTGCCATTTGTTTTTTAAAATTTTGGGCTTAATAAGCTTTTTTATTGCTTATGCTAGATCTCCAAAATTGAGCAAAATTTTTCCTTTGTTTATATGAGCTGCAACGATTTTCCCAACAAAAAGAGAATGGTCTCCTGTCTCAATTGTTCTTACAAGTTTACACTCCAAATTTACAACACAATCTTTTATTAAAGGTGGCCTGACTATTTTTCCTTTTGCTGGTTTCAGTTTAGTTTCTTTGAATTTGTCAACATCTCTTCCAGAATGTGTTCCACAATATAGCACAGCATCTTTCATCTTGTTGTTAGGAAAGGCCACAACAAATTCTCTACATCTTTTTATTAGTTTATTAGAATATCTTGTATGGCCAACAGATATAGCAACTAGCGCTGGAGAAAAGGAAGTTCTCATAAACCAGCCCAGAGTGATAATGTTTGGTCTTTTCTTTTTTTTGTCTGAAGAAGTAACCAAAACAACTCTTTCTGGCTTTGTTTTTTCAAATACTATGTCAATTTTTTCAAGAGAGACTTCTTCCATTTTTATTTTGTATAAATTTCCTCTAATAATTTTTTAGGATTTGTTTCAAGAAATATCCTGCTTTCAAAATCCTTTTTCAACAAGTTCTCGAACCAGTAAGCAATTTTGCTATCAGAAGAAAGCAAGAAAGGGTATCCAAAATGTACATCAATTCCAATACTAGCGAAAAAGAAACCAATAGCTATGCTTTTTTCTGTTATCGGTGCTGGACAACTTGCGAAGAAAGGCAATTTAGTTATTTTCTTTCCTAACTTTTTTGCAATGATCCTGAAAACTTCCGCAACCCTTGCGTTGTTAACACAAGAGCCAAGATGGAAAAATCTTTTTCCATCTAACAAGCCTCTTATGCCTAGTTCAAATGCTATACAACCCGTTGCAAGAATTATATAATCCTTGCTTAACTTTTTATAAGCATTGATCCAGTCATCAGAGACACGAGGATTTACACAACCAATAACTGCAATAATTCCTCTTTTTTCTTTGTTTTTGATTTTTCTTGCCCACTCGTCAAGAGGAAGATTGTATTGTGAAAAACCAATCATAACCTCTTTTGTCTCTTTTTTTATTTCACTAATTTTTTTCCTTGCTTTTTTATTTTGTCTTGCTATTTTTATTATTTTTTTTGCAACAGCAACACAATGTTTTTTTGTTTTGAGAGGCATATGCAAAACATTAGGAAATCTGCAAAAAGGGTTTGTTGTTATCAAGTTTGTATGAAAGCATTCACATAAGTCAGCAAGAGAAGGCATTATACACTGTGTATCTACAACCATAACATCTATCATGCCAGTAGCAATAACATCTTCTTGCAAAATAAAATTTGCTGCTAAGGGTATGCCATGTCTTGCAAGTATGCTTGCTCCTGTACAACAAACACCCACAAGATTTATATCAGAATTTCCTTTCTTTTTGCATTCAGAGGCAAGAATTTCTGCAAATAGCGGAACATGGCCGTGAACAGCAATATTTACCTTATCTTTTTCTATAACCCCCAGATTAATTTTTCCTTTCTGAATTTTTGGCTTGCCGAACTCTTTGTCTTCGAGTTCTGTAGCAAGATACACGCCATAATAACCATCCTCTATACCAAGTTTCATCGCCCATCCTAAAAGTTTTGTAAAGTCAGCACATGTTCCCATAGTTGACATATGCAATGCTTGACTGATATCCTTGAAATGTTCGAAATAAATTTTTGGCATTATCTCAAGTTTTTTCCAGAGTTTTATGAGATAAGGAGGAGCTTTTTTCTCGATATAACCAAGAGGATATTTTCTCTTGAAAAATTTCAGGATTTCGTAAGCATGTCCTATGTGTGCTGATGCACCTCCAGCAACAAATCTCAAGATGTTTTTGGAAGTGATCACATCAATATCTGCTCCGCAAACTCCTTTGTCTTCTGGATGAATGAATCTACAAGGACCCATCAAACAATTTTTACAGCATTTGCCTTGCAATCCAATAGCGCAAGGCTGCATCTCAGTTCTTTCTTTCAAAAATTTTATTTTTTTCATTACAAACAAATCGTGGCGGATACCTTGGCTTTCAAGCCGAGTGAGGAGCTACGATCCTCCATTTTTAAAAGTGATAATAATCTTAACTTTCTTAGCGAATTACTTTTTATATTTAATATTTTTTACTTATTGATACCTCGGGCTTTAGCCCGAGGAGATTCATCTTTTCTTTTTTCTTCTGGTATTTTTTTCTTGTTTTTTGTAATTAGCAATTGCAGAATGTAATGCATCTATTGCCATGTCTGCACAATGTATTTTTAGTGCAGGCAGGCCTTTCAACTTTTTGATAATCTGCTTTTTTGTTATTTTTTTTGCTTCTGCCAGAGTTTTGTTTTTCACAAGTTCTGTGAGCACAGAAGAGCAAGCAATAGAAGCAGCACATCCATAAGTTTTGAATTTTGCATCTGTTATTTTTGCTATCTTGCCGTTCTTAACTTTTATATACAAAAACATGTAATCACCACATACATGGCTTGTGACTTTTCCTGTTCCAGAAGCATTTTTGATAACACCAACATTTTTTGGATGTGTAAAATGTCTTATTACTTGCTTACTATACTTGAACATTTTTCACTTTTTCTTTTTTACAGTTTTATTTACAACTTTGTTAAGCTCAGCAAGAAGCTTTTTGATGTTAATGCCGTGCATGGCGGCTCCTTCTTGCAAGGTTTCTTGCATTGCCATAGGACAGCCTATACAAGACATGCCTTTTTCAGAAAGAATTTTCACAGCTTCTGGATATTTTTGTACTATCTCGGCAAAAGTCATTTTTGCTGTTATCTTTCTTTTCTTGCCAGCACCTTCAGACTTCTTCTTTGCTTTCATTTTGTTGATTTTCCTATCCAGCTCAAAAATTTTTTATAGCCTTTTTCTATTGGTATAGAGATTATACAAGGGCACTCATAAGAATGCAGTTCTTTTGTCCTTTTTATAACTTTTCTAAGCAGACTAGCTTTTGTCTTTGCAAACATGGCTATTTCATCTTCTTCATGAACTTTTCCCTTCCACCTATAAATTGATTTTATAGGAAAAATATTTGTGCAAGCTACTAATTTTTCTTCTACAAGAGTTTTGCCTATCTTCCTTGCTTCCTTTTTGCTAGCAGTTATATAAACTAATTTGTACATTTTATCCAAACCATATTCTTATCAGAGTACCAACCCAATAAGAAATTATAATAACAAATATAGCTAATAAAAGATGTTCAGAGATAAGTTTTATTGGATTCTCTTTCCTTATTCTGGCTACGTAAAAATTAAGAATAATCAATAAAAAAATCCCCCAAGTAATAGCAACCAAAACAGCATTTTTCAAAGGAAAAAGCAAAATAGGAACAACAAAAGTCAAGGTAAAACAAAAAATTGAAAGAAAAGTAAAAAGAGTAACTAGCCATATTTCTTTTTTTGTGTGCTCTGCTTTCCCTTTCCTGATTTCTGATTCCTCGCTAGTATGCAAGCTTATAGAATCAGACAAGCCATCAGCTATTGCCATAACTATGACTCCAGCAACAACTGCTAATTTAGAGGATGTAGCTGAATTCAAACCAACAATCATTCCCAAAGAGGTAATTACTGCAGTAGTCAGACCAAAAGAAATTCCAGCAGTTAGCTGGTGCGAATATTTTCTAACCATTTTTTTATCTTATCTTTATTTTATGGGACTTATTTTTCTTAGCTTTTCTACAAGTTTTGGTAATACTTGTAAAACATAATCAATTTCCTCTTTTGTTGTGTACTTGCTTAGACTAAAGCGGAGAGAGCTATGTACCTCCACATCACTCAAGCCTATTGCTTTTAGTACATGTGAGGGTTCAAGAGTGCGAGAAGAACATGCACTTCCTGTAGAAGTGCAAATTCCTTTTGCATCAAGATAACCACCCATAGCTTCTCCTTCTATACCAAAAAATGAGACATTTACATTATTGCATAATCTTTTTTTATTGTCTCCTCTTTTGTAAAAGCCATTTACTCTTGTTTTTGGAATTTTCAAAATTCCTTCAACAAGTTTATCTCTTAGTTTTGTCATTTTTCTTATATAACTATTTTTTGCATTTTTTACAGCAGTTGCAAATCCTATAATACTAGGAATATTTTCAGTTCCACTTCTCAGGCCAAATTCATGGCCTCCACCATGAAGCAAAGGAGTTAATGAAATACCTTCTCTTACATACAAGACTCCTATACCTTTAGGACCATGAATCTTGTGAGCATTGAGAGTTACAAGATCAAGTTGTTGTTTCTTAACATTTATAGGAACTTTTGTATAGCTCTGGCATGCATCAGTATGGAAAAGCACATTTTTCTCTTTACAGATTTTTGCTATTTCTCCTAAATCCTGTACAACACCTATTTCATTATTTGCATGGATTATTGAAACTAAAAATGTTTTCTCATTAATAGCTTTTTTTAGTTCTTCAGCTAGGATAAAGCCGTCTTTATCAACATCGAGATAGGTTACAGAAAATCCTTGTTGTTGTAGGAATTTGGAGGCATTAAGTACGCAATCATGCTCTATTTTTGTTGTTATTATATGATTTTTTCCTGTTTTTTTTCCTTGCGCAAAAGCAAGCCCTTTCAAGGCCAGATTATTACTTTCTGTGCCTCCAGAAGTAAATATAATATTATCAGCTTTTGCATTTATCGACTTTGCAATAACATTGCGAGATTCTTCTAGGGCCATTGAAGCTTCTTGGCCAAGCTGATGTAAAGAAGAAGCATTTCCATATTTTTCCTGAAAATAAGGAAGCATAGCACTAACTACATTTTCATCCATTTTTGTTGTTGCAGCATTGTCCAGATAAACTTTCATTTTTTATGTATACTATTTTCTATACATGCAAAACTTGCAATATTTTTTGCTGTGTTTGTCAATGAGCTTCAAAATTGGCAAGATTGTTTTACTTAATTTATATATCTTTTTCTTGCCTTTTCTTTTTGCTTCAACAATATAACAAGACGATAGCTCTTTCAAGGCGTGGGATAATTTACTCTGTTCTGTTCTCAACTCTATAGCCAATTCATTAACCATTTTTGGCTTTTTGGCAAGAGAAGAAATAATATTTATTCTTAGGGGATTAGCAAGTTTCTTAAAAAAATAATGGTATGCATGGATTTTCATATGAAAATTTATTCATATGTCTTTATAAACCTTTCTATTTTAGAGAAGATTTATATACCTTTATCTTTTATTCCTAATAAGAAATGGCAGGTTTGGGCACATTAGTTAAAAAAGAGGTAAAAGACTTATGTTTAGATAGAGAGAGTAGTCTAGCGAATGGTAGTAATCAGGTAGATAAGACCAAGGAAAAGATAAAAGCTTATCTCGGTATAGATGTTGGTTCTATTTCTACAAATCTAGCTGTAATAGAAGCTATAGAAGATGATGAATATAACATCCTCAAAACAGTATATTTAAGAACAGACGGAAATCCTATTGAAGCAATAAAAAAAGGAGTAGCAGAATTAAGTGAACTAGAAAAAAAAGTGCAAATAAGGGGGGTAGGAACAACTGGTTCTGGAAGAAAACTAGCAAAATTTGTGGCTGGTGCAGATATAGTTAAAACAGAAATAACAGCACATGCTAGTGCGTCAAAATATTTTGTTCCAGACATCAAAACTATCTTAGAAATTGGCGGTCAGGATTCTAAAATAATAATTCTGAGAAAGTATGATGGAAAAAATGTGGTAGTTGATTATGCTATGAATAGTATCTGTGCTGCAGGTTGCGGTGCTTTTCTTGACCATCAAGCAAATAGATTAAAAATACCAATAGAAGAATTTGGATGTTTGGCATTACAATATAAATTACCAGTAAATATAGCAGGCAGATGCACTGTTTTTGCGGAGTCTGACATGATTCATAAACAACAAATAGGTCATAAAAAAGAAGATATAATATATGGTTTGTGCAGAGCAATAGTAAGAAACTACATTAGTAATGTAGCTAAAGGCAAAGAAATTAGGCCACCAATAATGTTTCAGGGAGGAGTTGCAGCAAATAAAGGAGTAAAGAAGGCACTTGAAGAAGAACTAAGAACTGAAGTAATAGTTCCCGAATATTATAATGTTATGGGAGCTATAGGTGCTGCAATTTTGGCTAAAAAAAACACCAATGGAGAAACGAAATTTAGGGGGTTCCGGTTAGTAAATTTAGATATCATAACAAATTCTTATGAGTGTGAGAAGTGTGACAATCATTGTGAACTAACAGAATTCAAAATAGAAAGAAAACTTGCTGCAAGGTGGGGCAGTAGATGCGGTAATTATAATCTATAAAATGAAGATAGGCATTCCAAGAGCGTTATTATATTATGAATTTTTTCCATTGTGGAAAACATTTTTTGAGACACTTGATACTGGTATAGAGATAGTAGTATCAAATCCAACAACAAAAAAAACAATTGAAAAAGGTAGTAAATATACTATTGATGAAGCATGTCTGCCATTCAAAGTTCATAGGGGCCATGTTATTGAATTAAGAGACAAAGTAGATTATATATTCATACCGAGAATAGCATCTTCTAAAAAGTCTGAATATATGTGTGCCAAATTCTTGGGTTTACCAGATACTATAAAAAACACTGTACCAGGTTTAGCAAAAAAAATAATTGATACAAATTTTGATGCAAATTCTGTGTCATTAAAAAAATCTTTTTATGAATTGGGAAAAAGAATTGCTCCAAAATCAAAAAATATTAAATTGGCATATAAAAAAGCCTTGGAAGCTCAAAAAAATTTTAATCGGGCAGCACAAAAAATACAAGATCCCGAAAATATAACAAGGCTTCTTGAAAATAAACCCCTGAAAGAAAAACCATTACATCCATATACAGTAGCTTTGATAGGACATCCGTATAATCTCTATGATTCTTATGTTAATATGAATATAATCAAAAAATTAGAAGCTCAAAAATTTTCAGTAGTTACACCAGATATGTTACCAGAAGAGATAACAAATAAGGAAGTACGTGAAATATCAGAAGGAATATACTGGACACTTAGTAAAAGGATAATGGGGGCATGCGGCTACTATGCAAAACAGGATTATATAAATGGTATAGTCTTTTTTCTATCTTTTCCTTGTGGGCCAGAATCTTTAACTGAGTCTATAACAAGAATTAAACTTGAAAATAAACTCAAAGGAAAAGCTCCGCCAATGATGACCCTTATTATAGATGCACTTACAGCTGATGCTGGTTTGGAAACAAGGATAGAAGCATTTACAGAAATGATAATTGATAAAAATCAGGGAGGTGGTAAAAATTAAAGTCAGTTTTCCGCATATGGGTAATTATTGGATAGCTTTCAAAAGTTTAGTTGAACATCTGGACTGCGAGGTTATAGTGCCACCAAAAATTACTAAAAGAACATTAGGGCTTGGGGTAAAATATTCTCCAGAATCAGCTTGTTTGCCATTCAAGATTAATTTAGGTAATTATATAGAAGCCATAGAAAAAGGGGCAGATACAGTATTACAAGCAGGAAGGGCAGAATCGTGCAGATATGGTATTTATGGTGAAGCCCATGAAGCAATATTACATAAGAAATATGAAAATATTAAACTAGTAAAGTTATTTGAAAGAGGCGCTCGGTTTAATTATTTCAAAGCACTAAAAAAGTTAAATCCAAAAACTTCTTCAAAACAAAGAATATACTCATCAATTTTAGCACTGAAAAAAGTTAGTACAATAGATTCACTAGAACATAGGGTAAGGAAATTAAGGGCGTATGAACTTGAAAAAGGCTCTGCAGATGCCATTTTTGAAAAAAGCCTAGAATCATTAGATAAAGCACGATCAATAAAAGATGTAAAAAGAGTAAGAAAAAATTCTCATGAAGAATTAGATAATATAGATATAGACGAAACAAGACAGCCATTGAAAGTTGGGATTGTTGGCGAATTATATGTTGTTATGGAGCCTTTTGTTAATCTAGGTCTTGAAAAACAGCTTGCTGAATTGGGTGTTGAAGTTATTAGACCATTATGTTTAAGCAGCATGATAAAAGATGCTGTATTCCCATGGCAACAAAGAAGAATAATTAATCATGGAAGGGAATTCATTAGATATGATTTAGGAGCTCATGCAGGCCATACAGTAGGCCATGCAGTTGAATTCAGTGAAAATAGTTTTGATGGAGTAATACAGGTTTATCCTTTTACATGTATGCCAGAACAATCAGCAAGAGAAATATTACCAAGAGTAAGTGAAAAGTTCAAAAAACCAATACTCTCTTTGTCCTTTGATGAACATACAGCCAAGACAGGTATGACAACAAGGATAGAAGCTTTCATAGAAACCCTTTATGAAAAACATACATAACTTGATTATTTTCTTTTTACTTGATTATTTTCCTTTTAATTGTCTTAACTGATTTTTATAGCCTGCACAGGGCAGCTATCAGCAGCTTCTTTTACTTCTTTTTCTTTTTTCTTGCCTTCTATTTTTCCTTTTACTATTGCCTTTCCCTCTTTGATTTCAAAAACAGCTGGGCATACTGCCTGACAAGCTCCGCATCCTATACATTTGCTCTTGTCAATTGTAACTTTCATTTTTTATTCCACCCCCTTTTATTAATTAATATTAATTAATAAGGATAATTTTGGACATATTAATATATTTCTGTTCTTATTTCTACACCCTGAAAATAAGGCTCAAGAACTTTTTTGTACTCTTTCAGCTTCTCTAGAGGAAAATTTGATTTTTTTTCGAATTCCTTGTCAAGACATTTATCGTTTCTGAATTGTTGC
>Ga0066650_10000591_pt1 | contig 12316 bp, 12 predicted proteins | sample CryGey092014_all_FD_59539 | JGI IMG/M metagenome (GOLD analysis project Ga0066650, IMG submission 59539) | Groundwater microbial communities from aquifer - Crystal Geyser CG23_combo_of_CG06-09_8/20/14_all | ecosystem: Environmental > Aquatic > Deep subsurface > Groundwater | place: USA: Utah...
TAAGTTTAAAACAAATTTTTTAAGTAAATACTTGTAGATTTCTAGTGGGTTTCTCTATAAGTATCCGCAATATAGAGCTTGTGAAAGAAATTGAAAAGGTTTATTCTGATAAATATCTTTATAATATTGTGATTTATATGCATCGGAAATACCCCTTGGATACCCTTCCGCTAAACCAGTGATAGAAATCATTTATATATTATATCCTATAGTTAATTATTTGTCAAATTCTTATTTAGACTCCTCTTTTCCATTTCAGATACAATTCATAAGTATAACTTAAGTAGTATTTTGGACTAATAATATAATCTTGAGTTGTTACATAATCGGTTTGAAAACCACCAAAACCTTGTTTAAACATAGTGAGTCCTTGCCAGTTTTTCGGGCTTCTTCCCGGCTGCAGGATTCCCCAGAAGTTATAGGATTTACATCCTCTTTTTTTTGACTCTTTAATAGCTTCCCATTGAAGTAAGTATGGCGCTGGATATTTGGTATGAACAGATGCTCCTTGGTGGTAAAAACCGGTTGATTTGGTAAAATCAATAAGAGCAGATGCCAAATATTCTTCTCCTTTTTTGGCAAAGAAAAAAACTGCGTTATTGTTTCGTGCAAATTCTGTAAATTCATCGGTAATATATTGTTTTGAAAAAGGAATAAAATGTTCACGTAGTGCAGTTTTTTCGTATAGTTTCCAAAAATCGTCAACTGATTCTTTGCTGGTTTTTTTAATAATAGTAATTCCGTCTTTTGGTGCTTTCCGTATAAGGTATCTGGTGGTTTTTCTCATCTGGGAAAGAAGCTCATCTTCGTTTTTTGTAATATCAAGTAACCAGATTCTTTCAGCGTGCATATAAATAGGGGCATCTTTAAAACCTATGTTTTGAAATATTTGTTTGTTTCCTTTTGTATCAATAAGAATTGGGGCAATACGGATAAAATCAAACTTTTCCTTAATTGCAATAATTTTTAAATAATCAAATAGTTTTGATATTATTTTTTGTTCAATTTGAGTTTTGAGTTTTGAGTTTTGAGATGAATTTAATATTATTGGTCCATGTGGGATAAATAAAAAACTACCTCTTTTTGCTCGTATCTTTATTAAGAGAGCTATTCCTTTTAAGACTGTATTATCGTAAAGTCCAATCCTCTCAATTTTGTATCCTAATTTTTTTTGCAACTCTCCCCACTCCCATGATTGAAGAAAAGAAGGTGAACCGTTTTGGTCAAAAAAACTGGTCCAGGTTTGTTGTGATAATATTTGTTTGTTTTCCATACTTTTTTTATTTTTCAAAATAATATTCATTTTTTTGCGGCTTCATCCTAAAGGGACCCAAGCCATTGCAAAAAAATGAATATTATTTATTAATCAAAAAAGCACATCGTTTTATAATTAACATTGCCTCTTTCTTTGTAACAGTTGTTGGTAGGTTAATGATATGTTTGCACATATTTTCAGCTACCGGACACATTCCTATAATATATTCAACCTTTTTGAGTGGTAATGGAAAAGGTGCAACTGGTTGATTATACCATTGACCAAGAAATATGTTTTGTTTTGAAAATTCATTAAGTATTAATTCCCGATTATCAACAAGAATTGGAAAACGTAAAATTGGAATATTTTTTGATGATGAGATTGTAGTTTTTTGTAACTGTGTTTTATACAGATTTGAGATTTCAATTCTATTTTTTTGATTAGAATCGAATTGGCTTAATTGATGATCAAGAAGAATAGCAAGAGAATTGGGAAACCGTTTTTCAAAGACTATATCATATTCGCTTTTTTTTTCCTTCAATGTAATTTCGGCTATGAGGAGCCTCAAGTATTTAGAGATATAATGAAATAGTTTTCCTATACCAAAAGAGTAAGATACCTTTATAATAATAGCTATAGGTTTGTACATTAGGAGCCGTAAGATATAAAAGAAAGAGGGATAAGTTAATTGTGTTTTGGTCTTGTTTTCAATCGATTGAATAATTTTTTTGTTACTTAATACTACTCCTCCTCCGAACACTGATGATACCGCTTTGGATCGGCCAAAGGATAGAATGAGGGCTGTTTTATCAGACGGAGTAAGTAAGTGCGAATTTTTCGGATTAAAGCCATGAGCCAAATCTTCGATGACAAAAATATTTTTGCCTTTAGCAAGTTCCAAAACCTCATTTCGGTATTTTGGAATCATTCCAAATGTATGTTGTAGGATAATACCTTTTGTTTGCGGAGTTATTTTTTTTCTCAAATCTGCAAAATCCATTGACAAAGTCTCTTGTTCAATATCTACGTATATTGGTTTACATCCTTTTTGTATTACCGGAAGAACCACTGCTTCACACGTAAATCCGGTTACCATTATTTCATCTTGATTATTCAGATGTAATGAGGATAGTAAAAAGAATAGTGTAGCTCGACCTGTAAGAAAAAATAATGTATTTGTTTTAGGGAAATAACTATTGATCTTTTTCTGGATTAATTCCAACTCTTTTCCTTGTTTCCATCTCCATGGTTGAAAAATAACGGATAAACTTAACAGAGCATCATGTATTGTCTCGTTTGGCGCAAATTCAGTAAATATCATTTTTATAACAAATTTAATATCTTGTTTCTAAATTTTTGAGAAACCCTCCCGACTATAGTCAGCGATGTTTCGTTTGGTTTATATGTTGCTATTTTTGAAATCATACTTTCTTCATTATTAAAAAACATAATGTTTTCTTTATTTCTTAATTGATAGAATATAGCATCCGTAGTATAAAGCACTGCTTGTGATATATCTAACTTTGCAATTATTCTTTTGTAAGAACTCTCTTTGTCATCACCTAACTCAATTATTCCCTTTGAGATAACAATGTTATTTGTTGTTTTAAAAGACTGCAATAACTCAATAATACCGATAAAACCTTCAACATTAACATTATACGAGGTATCAATAATTTTCATTCCCTGTTTGGTGACTTTCACCAATTGATTGTAAAGATCATTAATGATGGCAGGAATTTTTTGAGAAATAATTTTTAAAGATACCCCGAGATCAATTGATAGAGTGATGACCGGAAGAAGATTAGTTAAAAATTGACTGGGAATTTGAGTATTGAGAAAAAATCTGTTTTGCTTGTATTCGATTTTATATGTCGGAATTTTATCGTTTAATATTTTTTTTATAGTAATATCGGCATGAGATGATCCAAAAGAGATAATGGGATATGTTGCTTGGTTTTGGAAATAATCAAATCCCTTATCTTTGCTTACATAAGCTTTTCCATTCTTTGGTAAACTATTTAACAATTCGGCTTTAGTTTTAATAATATTGTCAATTGATCCAAACAAAGCAAGATGTTGATTGCCGATTCCGGTGATTATTCCGTATGTGGGTTTGACAAAATCGCAGATGGTTTTAATCTCCCCTCTTCTATACGCCCCCATTTCCGTAATAAAGAATTCAGTATCAGGATTGAGGTTTTTGAGTATTGAAAGCGCGACTCCAACATCAGTATTCATATTTTTATCTGTTTTTGCAGCGTTAAACGAAGTTGATAACAGATTAAACAAGAGTTCTTTTGTTGTTGTTTTTCCATACGAACCTGTTATACCGATAAAAACTGTTTTAGATTTTTCAACTTTTTGTTTAGCCTTTAAAATAATCTGACGTCGTTTAATGTTAGTTAATACACTGGTAATAATTACTCCAATTGAAACGATAGAAAAAGAAATAAATGGAGCAAATAAGACAAGTAATAAAATTAACATCTGGTTATCAGTCAACATCACTTCCCTATATATATACATATATATAGAAAAAGAAATAAAGCCAATAAGTATATTTCGGAATGTTTTTGCAGGCAGCTTAAAAGGAGCATTAATGAAAAACCGAAAAAAACCCAACTCCTGAATCATAACTTTAATTCTATCGAACCTATATTCTTTAATTTGAAAAAGATAAATAAAATAGAGAAAATAGAAAATTGAAACGATAGATGATAGCAGTATGATTATATTCATGTATTAATAAATACCTTTATTTCTTGTGCAACTAGTTGTGGATCCGATAGAGGAAGGTTATGCCTTTTTCCTTTAAAAATCTTGAGTTTTGTTTGCCCCGCGAAATCCCGATCAGCGGGACGAAGTGGGGAATTTTGAATTTTGGATTTAAGTTCATACGCGAGTGAAACGGGTGTTTGTTTATCTTCTTCTCCCCAAAGAATAAGTGTTGGTACATGAACCGTTGACAACAGTGAGGTGAGATCTTCTGACATTATTTTTTTAAAGTTGGATTCCAGTTTAGGGAATTTGTATAAATCTGAGTTTCTAAAAAAAATAGAATAACCCAGCCGTCTGAAAAAGGGTCCAGCCTTATTTAATAAAGGAATAGAATAAAACAGTCTTTTTAATGAAGATGCAGTATTTGACTTTTTATCTGTTCGTTTATATGCACTATTGCAAAGGATTAGTTTGGAAATAAGAGGAGGATGTGTGGAAGATAAAATAATACCGAGACTTCCTCCAAAGGAATGACCAAAATAAATAATATTACTCAATCCAAGTTTTGTAATAAACTGAGCTATAAGTTCTACGTAGTCAAAACTTCCCCAGTTTGAATTCGGAAGATCACTTTTCCCAAACCCCGGAAGGTCAAGGATAATAACATCGTGTGTATCTTTGAAGAAAGAAGATAATGAGTCAAGACTATTTGAGGATCCTCCCCATCCGTGAACGAATAGAAGAGGCTTCCCAGAGCCCTTTCTCATATAATGAAGCTTTATTCCATTTATTTTCAAATACATAGCTTTATGCCTAAGTTATAGCGATTTTAAAAGCGCTTTAAGATCATTTGGAATCATTGGTTCAAGTTTTTTTCCATCAAGAAAAAAAGTAGGTGTTGCATTGATATTTGCCTGTTCGCCGGATGAAAGGTCGTTTTGGACCTTATCCACCACTCCCTTTGTTTTCATATCAGAAAGTAATTGTTTTGAATCAAGTCCAATTTTATTTGCTGTTTGGGAAATAAAAGCATTAATATCTTTTGTATTATCTAATTTAGATTGTTTCATGAAAACCGCATTAAGCATTTGGTAAAATTTATCCTGTTTTGATGCTGCTTCAACAGCGTATGCAGTATCAAATGCATGTTCATGAATTTGATAAAGTGGAAAATGTCGATATACAAAAGTTACCTTTTTAGTAATGTCAAAATCTGGACTACTTGATGACTCAAATGATGTAAACATTTCCTCAAAAACTTTGCATGCAGGACACTGTAAATCGCTGTAGGTTATCAATACGTGCTTTTTATTTGGGGACCATTTAATATGATCGGATGAAGAAACGAAAGCAACTTTTTCGTAGTAGTTTCCTCCCCCGTTAAGAAGCTTATAGACGCCAAAAAGTAATAGAAAAAGGAATATGACAGATCCGATTATTAATATGATTGATTTTCTATTCATAGTATTTGTATTTTACTGATGAAGACTTCAATTTGCAACAAAGAAAATTAATATAGAACAACTAAAGTGTACAATAACAATAGATTAGATTGTTTTGACAGTCCATATTGAAAAATGAAGCTTATTAGCACTTAAACTTCTTAATTGCTAACATCCTATAATAATATACAATTATTACGTTATACTTTGTCACAAAAGGCTATTTCCACTACAAGGTCTTTCTAAATATTGGTCTATATTTAATCAAATTTTAAAAAGTAATAAGTCTTTACTTTCTTCGATGTTTATAAAATCGTCAGCAATTTCTATAAGTTCATGATTAGCTGTTTTTTTAAAGGCAACAACTTCAACTAAACATCCAACGGACTGTTGGAGATAGTTAACGACTGGTTTAAAATCACCGTCTCCTGAGATAAGAATAATTGAGTCAACTTTTTGACCTAGTCGGATTGCATCCATTGCAATTCCCAAATCCCAATCCCCTTTTTTTGCACCGCCAAAAAATGTTTGTAATGGTTTTTCCTTTACTTCAAAACCGGCTGAATTTAATGTATCAAAAAATTCATTTTCCTTTTCGTTTGGATCAGCTTTTATTACATACGCAATAGCTCGAACAAGTAATCTTTTTTGAAGAACCAGACTAAGCAAATTTTTAAAATGGACTCGGGCTTTATATAAATTTTTCGCTGAATAATATAAATTTTGAACATCAACTAAAACTACTACTCGTTGATCGGGATTTCTTACTATCATATATAAAAAATAAATTAATAATGTTATATTGTATGTTTAGGGCTTTATATCGATATAATCTATTAAAAATGAGCCATTTGATAACAAGCCAATTGTTCCAGATTCAATATGCACATCGTTTGTTTTTGCAATATTTTTAAAGTCGTTTCCATTGATTGAATAATCAATTGAAAGAGTATTTCCTTGTTTTGTCATACGAAGCCAAAATGGTATACTGATATTATAAAACTCTTGTATTTTCCCGGTTGCGATTTGATATGATTTTTGTGCTTTCTCACTTTTTTCGATTACCCAATTATTTTCGTGTGTTATTAAAAAGGACAATTCAGATTGTGGTATGTTATCTGAAGACATAAAAAAGCCAAAAGAACCCTTATTTTCTGGTATCACTTTACAAGTGAATATAAATTGAGTAACTTGTTTCAGTTGAGGGAATGACACACGATTAATTCCGGTGGAAAAAAGATTGAGATATGTATGTTGATCTATTGTTCTGAAACTACTGGATAACGATTTTAATGTTATGACCTGAGACATATAGGGCTTGTCATACCGTTCAGCCCATAACCGATCGATTGTAATTTGAGAGATATGATTTTTTGTGGAGCTTAATGTAAAACCGAATGAGGATATATGTTTATCTGTAAGTGTTTCATGATTTTTTTCATCACGGAATGAAGGGAGTGGAAATGTGAGCATATTCCAACCTCTGCGTAATGGAGAAATGGGAATAGAGTATTGTTTCGCATTATTTGTAATAAGGGAGAATGTAAAATTATCTGTTTGTTGAGCAATTTGTTCACTTTCTATATAGACTGTTATAAGGATAGAATTAAAAGATGAAAGATCTATATTTTTATTTAATTTGATTTCTGAAATGCTTTCGTTTTGTGAAAAGAGATTGATACCAGTATTTCCATCAAGTGATCGTCCTGAATCATAGGTATAATCCCCTATCCAGTTTTCCCCTTCTTTGAATCCTGCAATTTCAATAGATCCGTTTTTATATAACTGACTCCATTCAAGATGGTACGGTAGATAACTTTGATTTTTTGTTGGTTTTCTCAAAAAGAAAGGAATAGATGAAAGTACAATTAGTGCAACTATAACAATAGTTATCGGAGGTAAATGGTGTTTTTCTTGAGACATACTATATATACATTATAGTATACTATCACTATGTTTGTTGATGAAGCACATATTACAGTTAAAGCAGGAGATGGAGGCAATGGGAAAGTTTCCTTTTTCCGGAATAAAAGCGGACCTGATGGAGGAAATGGCGGAGATGGAGGCGACGTATACGCGATATTTGACCCAAATATGACAACATTGTCAATCTATCTTGAGAAGCGAGAACTAGAAGCAGAATCAGGCGGAATGGGAGATAGCAATAGAAAATTTGGGAAAAAAGGAGCTGATTTAGAATTTAAAGTCCCGAAAGGAACAGCGATTATTGATAATAAAAATGGTTATGAGAAAGAAATAGATGAAAACAATACTCGTATTCTCATTTGTAAAGGAGGAAAAGGCGGTCGAGGAAACGATAAGTTTAAATCTTCAACAAATCAAGTTCCTCGTTTTGCAGAACCAGGAACTAAAGGAAAAGAAAAAAAACTCACATTAATTCTTCGTCTAATTGCTGATGTAGGATTTATTGGTTTTTCAAACGCAGGAAAAAGTAGTTTACTCAATGAATTGACTGCTGCGCAGGTTAAGGTTGCTCCCTATCCATTTACTACTCTTGAACCAAATTTAGGTGTTTGTGAAGGTAAGATAATTGCTGATATTCCCGGGCTTATTGAAGGAGCGTCAACAGGTAAAGGACTTGGCATAAAGTTTTTGAAACACATAGAAAAAGTTCGTTTATTACTTCATTGTATATCTATAGAGTCAGAGGACATTTTACACGATTATGAATCGGTGAGAAAGGAAATGGGAGATTACAATAAGAAACTTCTTGAAAAAAAGTCAATTGTTATTTTAACAAAAATTGATTTAATAGATGAAAAATCAATTAAAAATAAATGTGATATATTGCAAAAAGCTGGTATTGAGGTTATTCCTATGTCAGTTCATGACTTTGATCGTTTGGAGAAGTTGAAAAAAACTATTGGCTCGTTTTAATAATACCTTTCAAATAGCGTTGTCTTTTTTCTTCAGAAAATCGTTCGATAGCATATCTAAGCATGGTACGGGGCATTATTGTGTAATACTTTTTAAGAAATAGCTCCTCTTGTTTTTGATCACGTTTTCCTATTTCCCGCAGCATCCATCCCACTGCTTTGTGTATAAGATCGTGTTTATCTTGTATCAGGATTTTACTTATTCGCAAAGCTGTATGGAAATGAGACATTTTAATATAATCAAAGGTTGCCAAGACCGATATTCTTCGTTCCCAAAGATTTTTGGAATGGGCAAATTTTATTAAAATAGATTTGTTTTTATAGCGGCGAAATGGACCTATTATATACGGCGCGGATAGATCTACAAGGTCCCAGTTGTTAATAAATTTAGTATTCTTCACATATAAATCGAAAATCTTTTTTTGTTTTTCCGCTTCCGCTTTGGAAAATTGGGCTGTCAAAATAAAGAGTGCAATAAGTCGGCATTCATGGATCGGGTCTTGTAACAATATCTCAATTTCCTTAAGAGGTAATGTCTTATATTGTTTTGCGATTTTTCTTTGTATGGGGACCGTAATTCCAAAAAATCTATCTCCTTCTCCATATTGCCCTTTTCCCGTCTTGAAAAATCGTTGTAGTAAACGGGCTTTTTCAGGATTTGCATGTGAAAGAATTTCTTTTTTAAGTTGTTTTAGCATATATAAGTTGTTTTTTTCATTCAAGCCATTCCTGAGACTTATTTTGGATGTAATCCTGCTCACCCCAGTTAAACATAATATTATTATAGTCAGCCCCTTTTTCTTTAATCCAGTTTTTAATAAACTGTGTTGTTTCTACAAATGAATTTTTCATTGATATATAATCGTTGTCTCCTTTTTGAGATCGGTAATTGAGATTGAAGATATTTACCGTAAGAGTCCAGCTATTTATTTGTGCATCTTTGTCAGGAATGATAATAGATACCTCTTTATTTGTTGTCGTTTTAAATGTAAAAACATATGGAAGATATGGATATAATTTCTGAATTTCTTGTATCGATGATGATATTTTTGGATTTTCCAAATCAACCCCTGTTCCTTTTTCAGGAGAATATGTAGGGAGAAGGATATTTTTACCAACAGACGGCTGTGTTATATTATTTATCTGTTGCGTTGTTGGAGATATATTGTTTGTATCAATTGCTGTTTTTATTACTTTTTTTGATGGTTTTTTAGAAAAAATATCAAAGATAAACATAATAATAAACAAAACTAAAAGGAGGAATATAAATAGTACGATTTGTTTTTTAGGATCTTCAGATAGTTTCATAGTTGATTTGTTACTAATCTAATAATGGTTGCAACCCCTGGCCGTAAATGTTTTCTTGGAGGATTGCATTTGGCTAAGTCTGCACAATAGACTAAGTACATGGTTTCGTGTTTTTGATCGAACATGTTTATTACATATGCATCATCTTCGCCTTCGAATAATTCAGGGCAGTAGGGATATGGCGTGCTTCCGCAGTTTGAATTTCCACCTCCACTATAACGGGAAAATGCTTTTGCTAGTTCTTGGAAATTTGAAGGAATTTTTCCTATTTTTCCTTTGATATGGTTACCAGCATATATTGCAGAATCCAAAAGAGTGTTAAAACCACATCCGCCGCTTGTAAGAGGAATGGGTATTCCCGGTCCGGATCTTCCACTACTACAACCACCACCCCGAACAATATCGGGTTCATTTGTTCCAATAATTCGACCGCTGATTAAAGATTTATCTTGGCCACAGCTTCCTTCGTTATAATGGATTGCAGTAAGAATTTCCCAGGGAACTCCGGTTTGTGAAGACGCTATTTCATAAACTGACTGATTTGCAAGACAAGCTTGGACTGAAGCTTTAAATTTTAATGCATTTGTTGAAATAGGTGGGAGCGGATTTGGGAGTAAATTACCTGTATTTGTGGTTCCAGAGTAAGGAGCACCTGGTGTTCCGATGGCTGGTTCAGCCAAGAGAATGGACGTTGGAGTTGGCATATTAAGATCCATATCGGTATTTATTGATTCAGGAAGCGAAAAAAATATGTTAAATAAATTCAGAAATAAGCCTATTTGTTTTTGAGCTTTTTGGGAATCATCTTCTGGAATATTTTCTTGGGTTTTTTCTTTTGGTTGAATTGTTGGAGCGATTTGAGAATGAACTTCCGTTATGGTAGCTCTCGAGATAATGGCAATATTATTATTTTGCAACGTTGAAAGAATTCCGTTTTGATTTGCCCAGGCAGTAAAGGCTTCTTCTCCCTTATCGTTTTTTATCGTAACAATATATTTATTAAGAATAGATGAGTATGTTATGGAAAAATCATCGTTGTTTATGGGGACTATTTGTGTAATAATAGCAAGATTTTCTTTATCTTTTTGAGAAATAAGCGCAGGATTAGAAGGCAAATAAAGATCATCCATTGTTTTTTGTAAAGACTGTGAAATTGGAGAAGAATGTTGTGAAGAAAAATTATTAGTATTTGTGGTAGACGATGTATTAATATCAGTGCTGCTATTTTGAGTGTTTGTTTGTTTGTTTTGTTCGCCTTTTTTTGAAGAGTTAGTTGAATTATTTTTTGTATTTATATTATTATGAGGTGCTAACGTTGGGAATAATGATTGATTTGACTGTTGAGTTGCTATTTTATTTCGGAAGGTATTTAGTACTAATATAATAAGCAGGATAATAAACAAAAGAACATTAGTTGCAACAATAATTATTTTTTTCATACAACAATACATATCATTGTATCTTTTGCTTGAATTAAAAACAAGAAGGGTTATGTAAAGATAAGCCGATTTGAAAGACGACAAGACAGATTTTGATTATTTTTCAAAAATTCTTCAAGAACCTCATATGCTGATGTGGTAATTACTTTATGCGGTCCGTTTTGAATCAGTTCTTTATTTGAAATATCAAGATAAGCTGAGCAATTATTCATATGATATCCCTGGATACAAATTGTATATAAACTATTTTCCTGAACAGGTTTATTATTAAATGTCAGACTCGTTAATTTTTTTTCTTTTTCGTTATAAACGGCGTGTATGGCTTTATTTATTTCATAACACTCCCCTTCTCCGTCCCTGTTGCTTTTCCTCATAATATAAGAAAAGATTTTAATTAATTGTTTGCCGTTTACAGTAAATTTATTCAATGAATCATCATACGGAAAACAGGATTTTAAGTCCTTAAGAGTAACTACAGGTCCAAGTTCTTTTACCCGAACTGATCCGCTGCCAACAAACATAATGTCTGCCTGAGAGGCTTCAGCAAATATGTCAGCGATAAGATTGCCTAGAGTTGTTTCAACTTCACGTTTCGGGTGTGTTAACTTTTTGGTAAGTTTTGTCACGATAACATTGTATTTTCTGTCAACTTCTGTTTGAAAACTATTGATGTAGTCGGTTAAATTCTTATCAGGCGCAACTAATTTATTTGTAACAGTAATAGCTTTCCAAGTATATTTCACAATACTATTTGTATCATCGTCAACTTCAATATCAAAACGACCTATTTGATTTGTTCCTGTTCCTGCCTGTACAATAAGGATATTATTGATTCTTTCCGGTTTTTCAAGAATGGTGTGGGAATGTCCGCCGATAATCATGTCAACTCCCCATTTCGGATTAAGTATTGCAGCAAGATGTTTGTCTGATTCAAATCCGATATGAGTAAGTACAATGGTTAAATCAATATCGTCATTTTTATATGCGTTGCAGATTTTCCCAACTTCCTGACCTGCTTCTTGAAGTGTAACAAAGCTCCCTACTAATTTATCCATATGAATAGAATCAATAACTTTTTCAGTAATTATTCCGGTAAAAAGAATATCATATCCTGCTTTTTTCAAAATGATATACGGTCTCATAAGCCGTTTATTGTATTTTTTTATGTATAAGTTAGCATTCACAATTGGAAAGTTGGCCATTTTTTCCAGAAATAAAAGGTGTGGCAGTCCGTAATCAAATTCGTGATTTCCC
>Ga0066650_10000593_pt1 | contig 12304 bp, 12 predicted proteins | sample CryGey092014_all_FD_59539 | JGI IMG/M metagenome (GOLD analysis project Ga0066650, IMG submission 59539) | Groundwater microbial communities from aquifer - Crystal Geyser CG23_combo_of_CG06-09_8/20/14_all | ecosystem: Environmental > Aquatic > Deep subsurface > Groundwater | place: USA: Utah...
AAGGATCATGGTATCAAGTCTTGAATTGTGAGCTGGTTAGCATATTTCTGATTTAATTCACAAAACTTGACACATTTTTCCTTTTAGACAGGCCATGCCGATAAAGAGTCTCCGGGATTTGCTCATAGTTCAAGAGCAAAGGTATGTCCGAAGAAAAATATACCTGTTTACGGGACGGGAAGCATTATTTTTCAATTTCTCCCGCGGAGACGCCGGGACGCGAGAAGCAAAATCTATTAGTCGAGTTTTTTGCCAATTGCGATGCGGCCCGGACCCGATGGTTTCCGTGGATCATGGGGGCAAACTGTCTGAGCGGCGGAATGGCAATGAATCGGTTGATTTTGAGAAACGGCATTCGCAAAATAGCTCCCGGCATACCGCATCACAAAGCGAGTTTTTGACCCCGATACAGAAACCAAAAGGGGCAGGGATTACCGCAGCGCAGGGCTGGGTTTCTGCGTACTTTTCTTGCCCACCAAGAAATGCAAAAATGACATGGGGTTGCCGGAGAAAAACATGGAGGACCCGAGAATGAGTTATTTAATTACTTAAAGACGTCCCCACTTCCCTTTAATTACTTAAAGACGTCCCCACTTCCCTAAGACGTCCCCACTTCCCTATGATAGCAATAATGAACATGCATAAAATTGTCACGATTAGCTTTTGATTCATTTGTTCCTCCTTTTCATGGCATTTTTTGTGTTTGTTTTCTAACGCAAAGTTCACTGGGAGCCGGCTTTTTCGGCGATCCAGTGGAACGCCTTTCTGCTCATTTTTTTAAAAACTAGCCAATAATAGTGAGAAGCAATGCCAACAATGAAACCAAGAATGTAAGTTCTGAAACGTGACGCTTTATTACCGACTCGGTACGTCGTATTTCGAGGACAGCCGATGGTAATAAACGACCGCGTCCAAGATAGAGTGCAAAGACAACCAATAAGGAAACGACCCAAGTGATAAGTATCTTAGGTGTTACAAACATAGAGGATAGCCCAGTGGCCATCATAATGGACGGAATATTGAAAGCTACCAATGTTAGTGCTCCGATGGGCCAACCCCGAAACCAACTGTACCACGCACGGTTTTGCCGAAAGAACTGTAATGCCGTCTCTATAGCTCCTGCACACCAAGCTTCATTATCGGCGACCGCCGTTATACTGGATGCCGACCCCAAAAACCCGCCAGGGTAAAAGGAAAACCTCTTGCTACCTTCGGAAAGCCACAGACTGAAAGAAGTAACGCGGTCCGGGAGCTCACGGGTCTTTCCGATTTCCTCAAGGGTGTCAAATTTAAATTCCTCGTTCCTAACATTTATGGTTATCGAGGGACGGCACTTGCGTTCAGGAAACAAACTGAGAAGTTTATCGACCAAGAATTCAAGACCGGCTAAGTCAGTCTTAAATGCCGGAAGATTCCGCTTTCGACTGATTTCCTTCTTCATCAATTACCTCCATGCCTACGATTCTCAACTATATGCCGAACGAATAGCGTTTTATCCTTCATCCCGAGAACAGACTGAGCAGAGCAAATTACCTGCAAGATGGCTCTATTGTCCGGGACGGCTCAATGGGATGATGGATAAAACGTTGTTGAACTCAACCGCATGTAAACTATTGCGGTAACTCTTAAAAAATTATGGGGATTATATCGGCTTCGGGGGGTGTTGGCAAGCTTTAAAGATGGTTTTTCGGGTGGGTCGGAAGGTGTGAAAGATCTGTTTCATATCGTTTCTAAGCCACATGGTTTCTATTTTAAAATCAAAAGGCATTCCTTTTCGTCAAATAACTGACCCGTAGGCGCACCTCTCCCGTTGTGTGATGTGCAGAATTCCGGGAATTCCGGGGACAGCGTATCTATTTCAGGAATTCCGGAAACAGTGTATGTATTTAAAATACCGGTGAAAGCCCTTCTCCTCCCCCTATCGGATCAGTTCGGTGATGACTTCATAGATATCCCGGCGGTGGCCGATGGCATAAACAATAAGAGTTTTGGTCCGGTCGTCGATTTGATAAATGCACCGGAAGCGTTTGATTTTAAGGGATCTGAAACTGGCGAGCTCATTTTGCAGGGATTTGCCCAAGTGGGGCGTTTTATAAAGCTCCTTTAACGCGGCTTTGATCTGTTTCTTGACCTCCGGCGGAAGGCTGTTGAAGGTTTCAGCGGCCGACGTGGTCAGTTTGACCCGGTACATCAGAGGAGATCCTCCAAATCAACAAGGGGCTTCTTTTCCTTTATATCGGCTCGTGAATCCCGTATCTGCCGCATCAGGTCCGGATCTCCCATAATCGTCATGGTCTCCTGCATGGCCTCATACTGCTCCATGGACATGAGAACCGCCCTGGGGACCCCGTTTCGCGTAATGGCGATGGTGTTTTCTTGATCATCGATCATCCGGATTATGTCCAGCAGCATGGTTTTGGCCTTTGTGACGGGAACGTAGTTGTCTATGTGCATAGAGCTTCTCCTCGTGGGAATGGATAAGTTTAATTATGATCAGAATAATGACTATTGTTATTATTGTCAAGTTTGCCGTTGGAAATAAAAATCTCCGCCTTGCGCAAATGCACAAGGCGGGGATTTTTATTTCCAGTATATCGGGAATCAGGGCGCGTGATGTCGCCCTCACCCATTAATGATGCCCAAGGTCGTCATGGTCCCCGTGTCCGCCGCCGGTGCTGTCAAAGATGGATTTGACGATGGCGAAGGTCAGGCCCGCGCCGATGATGCCGAGAGCATACCACAATCCCCCCATGAACACCATGTGGGACATGTCCCAGGCCCATTCAAAGCAAAATGGAAACATATATTGTCCTCCTTGAGCGAGAAATTAGTCGATGGGGTTAAGTTCTTTTTCCTGCGGGAACACCGGCAGATACCGGTGGGCCAGGGAAATCACGATGATCCCGTAAGCCACGGGCAGGACAGTGGTGGCCACTTCCTGCCAGCTTGGCACGTAGGTGTACCAGTCGTCAAATGAAAACATTGGAACCGCCATGACCTGAAGCACCATGACCCAGCGGTTCAGCGATACCCCGACCACCGCCAGAACCACGGCGGTCATGAGCAGGAACTTGTTTTCCCGGCCCTTGCGGGTGATGAGGATGAGGCCCGGCACAAATCCGCACAGGATGATTTCCGCAAACAGGATGCCGATATTATAGGTCGGGCTGGCGTAGAAATCCATGAGGGTGAACCCTCTGTCCGGGGCCGTGACAAAGGCCCAGTAAAGGGTGTCGATGGATTTGGCGATGATGTAGGTGAGGATCATCCAGCCGGAAATTTTGGCCAGGAGTTCTATGACATTGTCCTTGACCAGTTTTTTCCGGGTGATTTTTTCCGTGATCCAGGTGACCAGGATGGTGAAGCAGGGGCCGCAGGCGGCCGCCGACCAGGTGAACAGGAAAAAGGTCCAGGGCCAGATGAAAATGTGCTCCCGGTAGGCGAAGGGCCGCCCAAAGAGGACCCCGGCCACGCCGCCCAGAGATCCCTGATGGAAAAAAGACAGAAACACGCCGGTGGCCGCGAACACGGCCATGATGCCGTGCATGTTGTGGCTTAAATGATGCCAAAAGGGCTTCTGGCTGATCCGGGGGTTTTCCAGAATCAGGGGAATAAATTCAATGGTCAGCACGGCGAAATAGCAGGACAGACAAAAGGCCACTTCCGTCAGCATGGAATGAACGTTGGCGTGCCAGAAAATAAACCATCCCCGCAGGGGCTGGCCGATGTCGATGGCCAGTATCAGGAGGGCGGAACTGTAGCAGATGAATCCGATGATCACCGCGAAATTGATGATGTTTTTCAGTTCGTCCTTGGCGATGATATAGGTCAGAAACCCGGAAAAAAAGGCGCCGCCCCCCAGGGCGATGACCGCCAGGTCCGCCCATATCCAGAGGGCGAATCCATAGGCGTCGTTCATGTTGGTCTGGTTCAGGCCTTTGTACCAGATCAGAAACATGGCGTAGACTCCCCAGAGCAGGACCGCGGTCGCAGCCGCCATCCACAGGGAAAACTGCCATTTCGAGCATCGTTTAACACCTTCGGGAATCAAGGGTGTCTCCTTCATCGTGTGGCTCCTTGCTGTATATTTTTACAGTTTAATGATGTTCTTTAATTCTGGTTTTAAGGGTCTCCGGCTCTTCATGGGCCAGATAATTGTCTCCGGCCTTCCGGACCCATTTTTTCGTGGTGAGATAATACACCTTGGGATTGGTTTCCAGCCGTTCCAGCAGACGGAAGGCATTCGGGCTGTTTTTCAATTTGTAAACCGCATGGTCCTTGTTGTTTAAATCCCCGAAAGTGATGGCCTTGGTGGGGCAGGCGTCGGCGCAGGCGGTCTGATATTCGCCCTCCGCGAGGTCCGTTCTCTTTTCCATGTAAGCCTTTTCCCGGGCCAACTGGTAGCGGTGAAAACAGAACGAACATTTTTCCACCACGCCCCGCATCCGGGGAGACACGTTCGGGCTGAGGTATTTTTCCATGTCCGCCGGCCAGACCGGATCCCACCAGTTGAATTTCCGGGCATGGTAAGGACACGCCGCCATGCAGTACCGGCAGCCGAAGCACCGGGTGTAGATCTGGCTGATGATGCCGGTGTCATAATTATAATCCGTAGCAACCGCCGGGCAGACCGAGACGCAGGGGGAATGGCCGTGTTTGCCGACCCCGTCGCACTGCATGCAGGGCATGGGCAGGTAGCAGATTTCCGTTTCCGGATAGGGCTTGTGGTTGGTGAGTTTAAAGACCCGGATCCAGTTGATGCTGTCGAGCTTGTTGGTTTCATCGGGCTTGAACGGGATGTTGTTCTCCGCATAGCAGCCCACCATGCAGGCGCCGCAGCCGGTGCATTTGTCGAGATCAATAATCATCCCGTATCGTTTGGCGGGGGTGTTTGAATGCTTTTCTTTCATGAAAACCTCGTCGTTGAATTTAAATCAAATATGGAACACGACTTCAGTGTATTTTATCAGAAACGAACCCTTGGGTTTTAGGCCCTTGTCAGGCTGGCCCGGATGCCCCATGCCATGTCAAGGCCGGAGGTGGGATCTTCAACAGACCCCATGAGGGCGTTGACGTTGGTCCCCTTGCCCGAGAGATAATCGCTGTAAGCGGTGTGGCCCAGACCCCGGGGCATGGCAATGACATCCGGCATGATCCCTTCAAACAGATGAACGCGCACCATCGCTTCCCCTTTGGGGGTGGCCAGCTTCGCGCTGTCGCCTTCTTTAAAGCCAAGCTTTTTCGCCGTGGCCGGATTGATTTCCACAAACCCGGTTTGTTTTTTCAGCACCGTGTCATCTAAAATTTTGGTCAAAAACGGCACATTGGCAATGTCTCCGCCGGCCAGGCGCATCGCATCATAGGGGATCAGGGTCAATTTAAAGCGATTGGGGTCTCCTTCGATGGGAACAGGGGTGAACGTCGGCAGGGCTGAGTCGCCCGCCTGCCGTTTCGTGCTGCGGGCCGTGGGATAAAATTCAAATTTGGCGGAGGTCGTATTAAAGGCGAAGGCCATGGGGTCGGGCAGGGAATGGTCGATTTCAATCCTGCCTTTTTGGTTTAATTCTTCCCACTGATTCCCCATGCTTTCCGTTAAAAACGCCTCGTAATTTTTCCAGGGAAAGGCCTGGGCCACAAATCCGCCCAGGGCCCCGGCCATGTTGATAAAGGTGTCGCCGATATGCCGGGTGTCATAAACCGGTTTGACCACGGGTTTGGCCAGGCCGATGATCTGGCGGGCGACGCCGGCCGTGGCCGGAACAACCTGAAGGCGTTCCAGATGCGTGTGATTCGGGAGAATATAGTCCGCAAAGGCCGCGGTTTCATCCATAAACGATGCGAAGCTGACGATAAACGGAATCCGGTCAAAGGCTTTTTTGGTGTTTTCCGCATCTGCAAGGGCGTAAAGGGGATTGGCGTCGGTCACCAGAAGTGCTTGAATCGGCGATTCCCCAGCGGCCAGAAGGATGCCCGGCAGGCGGTTGATCAGAAACCGGGTGTTGGGGAACTCGTCCCCGCCTGCGCCGTCGATGCGCGCCTGCTGCAAGCCCTTGGATGCGGTTTCATCAATGTTGATTTCCGGCCATTTGGCGTAATCGGTTTCCGGCAAGGCGGAAACGCCGCCGGTTTTATTGATGTTGCCCACCAGGGCGTTTAAGAAATGGATCGCCAGGGTTTCGTCCATGCTGCCGGGAAGATCGTCATTCCCACGTCCGCTGATGGCGATGGGTTTTCCCGCATGGGCAAAATCCCGGGCCAGGGACATGATTTTTTCCGGGGTGATACCCGTGAGTCCGGACACTTTTTCCGGCCCGTAGGCTTTGACCCATGTGGCGAACCCTTCCCGGGCCCTGCCGGTCTCATCCACCCAGTCGCTAAAGCCGAAGGCGAAATTATCCACAAAATATTTATTATATAAGGATTCCTTGATGATGACGTGGGCCAGGCCCAGGGCAAGTGCCCCTTCAGCGCCGGGATGGATGGCGATCCATTGGGTTGCCCGGGCGGCTGTGTCCGACAGCCGGGGTTCAATCTGGATGAGTTTTTTCGCGGATTTCTGATTGCCGAAAAGATTCAGCATGCGTCCGGCCGACCCCCATCCCTCCAGAAGACCTGCGCCGAAGCTTAAAATAAAATCCGCATTTTCAATGTCGAATACCGGCGTTCCCTGTTGCCCCTGGGTCAGATCAATGGCCTGTTCCATGGCGTCCATTGCCGTGGCGGATCGGATATAGTTGGGGGAGCCATAGGCGGTCATAAAGCGGGAGACAAAGGCATCCATGGCGCCGTGATCCGAACCGGTAATGCAGGCGACCGACTCGGGACGTCCTGCGGCCCGCAGATCAGCCAGTTTTTGGGTCACGGCGGCGATGGCTTCATCCCAGGAAACCGGCGTCCATTTTCCCTCACCCCGCTTGCCTTCGCGTTTTAAGGGGGAAATCACCCGGGCCGGGTTGTAAAGATACTGAAGCCCGGCGAATCCCATGGGGCAGAGGCTGCCGTTGTTCACCGGATAGTCCCGCAGCCCTTCGATTTTAACCGGCCGGCCGCCCGTCAGCCGGACGTTGATGCCGCATCCGCCGGGACACAGGGTGCAGACGGACGGTTTATAGGAAACCGGGCCGTCTTCCGGGACCGGTGTCCACGGCCAGTTCTGGGTCCAGATGGCCAGGTCATCCATCAGTTTCCAAGGGGCCGGCGTCAGCATGGAGCCGGCGGCGCCCCCGAGCACAAGGGCCGTTCCATAGGACAAGAAATTTCTTCGATTTATTTTCATACAATCATCCTCGCAGATAGATCAGAAACGATTTACACTCACCGCTGAAGGTTCGTAAAATTTATTTATGGCATTGAAAGCAGGCGCCTTTATGCCCGGTTTCGTCCTCATGGCACTCGGCGCAGTCGTTCATTTTCATGGGTCTGGGGTCTCCGGGGCCGGGTTTTCCCAGGCGGGAGATGCTCTGCCCCCAGATGTCCCGGCTGTAGCCCGTGATGCGGTTTTCCTCGTAGACCCGGGTATGTTCCGATGTGCCGATATCCCCGTGACAGCTCGCGCAGGACATGTCCGCGCCCTGTACGTGGGCCGCGTGAGAGAAGAAAACGCAGTCCGGCTGTTTGGAATGATTAAGCCAGGGGACTTCGATGCCAGGTGTGACATATTCTTCAACAAATTTAACCTCTTCCGGGTTATCGGTCATGGCCTCCTGATGACAGTCCTCACAGGCGGCGAGGTCCGGCATTCCGGAAAAACTGCCGTCCTCCCGGAAATAATGGCAGGAATCGCATCCGTCAGTGACCGCATCCAGATGAACGGCATGATTGAAGTCGATGGGCTGATTTTTTTGGGAATAGAGCAATTCCGGAAACAGGATCCAGCCAGCCAGCAGACTTCCCACAAAACCGATCATGAAAAACGTGAATACAGCCCATCCGGATGATTTGGAAGAAGCGCTGTCGTGAGCCTGTGGGGTCGCATCCGGCCCTGCTTCGGGTGAAACCGCTTTATTCAGGTTTGTGCTGCTCATGAAAACTCCATAAAAACTGTAGAGGTTTATAGTATAAAGCCCGGTTGTCGGTATGCGGTAAATCGGGCCTGTCCTGAAAATATTGCCTTGAAATCGTTATCAATTTTAAAAAAATTGCGATACCAGGTTTGCGGGGACTTGTCAATGAAAATGGCGGTCATGTGTCGATCAAGAAAAGACTCTTGGATAAACGGAAACCCCAACCCCCCTTTATTATTGATAGCTGTGAAGACCCGGTAACAGATTCACGCCGAAGTAGGTGAAAATAACGGCCAAAAAACCGATGCAGGATAGCACGGCGATTTTTTTGCCCTGCCATCCGCGCATGAGCCGGGCATGCAGGAGGCTGGCGTAGATCAGCCAGGTGATTAAAGACCAGGTTTCCTTGGGGTCCCAGCCCCAGTACCGGCCCCAGGCCTGGTTGGCCCATACCGCGCCGGTGATGATGCCGACAGACAGAAACAGAAAGCCGAGCATGACCATCTGGTGGGTCAGGTCGTCCAAGGTGTCGGAATCCGGGATGCGGCTGACAATGCCGGGGCTCTGACGGTCGGCGGAGTCTTTGACCAGAAACATGAGGCTGATGCCGAAGGCAATGGCAAACGCCGCATAACCGATAAAACAGGTCATGACATGGGCGATGAGCCAGTTGCTCTGAAGGGCCGGAATCAAGGGCTGAATGGCGTCGTTGATTTTTGGTAATGGCGTATATGCCACAACTTTTGGTAAAGAAGCATATGCCATAACCAGAAAGGAAATCGGGCTGGCCGCCACCCCCACGAAGCGCAGCTTGTAGCGGAACTCGATGAACAGGTGGATCATGGCGATGGTCATGGCGAAAAAAATCAGGGATTCAAAAAGATTGGACAGGGGCGCATGGCCGATGCCCATCTGATAAGACTCCACCCACCGAAGGATGATCCCGGCCAGATTGCCCAGGGCCGCGACAATCGTGATGATGGCGGCGAGTTTTCCGGCCGGTCGGGCTTTAAAAATCCAGGCGACGACATAGAAGATGGTGGCCAGCCCATAAATAAAAGTAATGATGGAAAAAATTTCAGAACTTGTCATAGGGGTCCTTTTTATCGCTTAATCGTGTTTTTGCAGTTCTCTGGACAGGTTATGAATGACGGCATTCATGCCGGGCCGGTTTTTTTCGGAAATTCCGGCGGCCGTGACAATCGTCCCGGTTTCATTTTTGGTGATTTCTACGCAGATTTTCTGGTGAAACATGAAAAAGGTGACGTAGCATCCGATGATCATCATCAGAAAACCCGCATAAACAATGGGTACGCCGGGATCTTTGGTCACCTGGAGGACGGTGTAAAACTTTGATTCTATTTTTATATCGTTAAAGTCTACATTTGTGATGGAAATGATGAAATCCCCATTTCGCATTACATCAAATCTGGGCTTATCGGCCGGAATAATAAAATGTTCCGGATCGCCGTCCTTATTAGTCAGTTGACATAAAAAGACATTTGATAGATCCACGCCGTGATACGAAAAAGTGTGGCTAAAATCCACGACGACCAACGTCCCGGAATTTCCCGGCATCTCAACGGGTGATCCTATGGTCGCCGCCTTATTGTAAATCAGGCCGGATGCCTGTTCGGTAATCGTGACAGTGAACTTATTAACTGGTATTGTTTCTGTTGACGGAATTTTTCCATAGCTGGACTGGAAAATATTGATGCCGCGAAATCGCAGGGGATCATTGACCAGAATGTCTTTCTGAACCAGGATGTCGCCTTCTCGGATCAGGGACAGGCGGGACCGGTATTCCTTGGGCATGCCGGAATTGTCGGCATCATAGAAGGATATGGTGAAATCATCGCAGCGGATGTCAAAATCCAGGGTGATTTCCGACCCGTTCTTTTGCAGAATCACGCGGTTGGTGGATTCCCCTTCGGGAAGATTGACATATCCGTCAAATCCGAAAATTGATCCCATCAGACCGCCGGCCACCATGAAGAGGACGCTCAGATGCACCGCATAGACCCCCAGCCGGGTCCAGCGGCCTTTTTCCGCGAACAGGCGAAAGCCGGTGTCTGTTTTTTCCTCTATCAACCGGGAAAAGCGCCGGGCGAGCAATGGCGCATAAAGGGTTTTCACGTTTTCCGGGGTGCCGGCGGCCGTCCATTCCCGGCGATGCTTGGAAGTTTTGAATCGCTTTATATTGTAAGACGGCTTTTGGGGGAAAATGATTTTCCAGGTGGCTGACAGACGGTTGATGGAGCAGACAATGATGTTCACCGTAAGCAGGCAGAGCAGAAACCGGAACCACCAGGAATGGTACATGTCAAAAATATTCAGGGTATGGAATATATTGAACAGTACATCCCCGAATTTTTGCCGGTAGAGCATGGGATTCTCGTTCTGGGGGATGACGGTGCCGATAATGGAGGTGATTGCCAGAGACAGGAGAATGACCACGGACAGTTTGACGGAGGCGAAAAAATTCCACAACTGGCGGGGAAGAGTATTAGCGCTGGAAGATTCTGTCATTATATTAACCTGTTATAAGTTGATTAAAAAATAGTTTCTATTCATAACAAATAATTTTGGTCGGGGCAAACATTATCCTTTTGCCGGTGCAAGAGAAAAACGGGCGGGGAGCCTTGAGGATGAAATTGTGGCAATGCGAAAAAAAATTTATGGGTTTGTTTATCGAATGCCTTGCGAATTGATTTAATTTTTCATATTCTTATAAAAATTTATGAAAATGGGTTTTAAACCGTAAACCAGAATCAACCCCTGCGGTTTGAATTTTTCAGATCACCTGATTGTTTAAAAGGAGGCAAGACATGTTCCGGAATTTTCTGCCAAAAAGCGTTTTTCTGGTGTTTGTGGCCGTCATCATGGGAATGTTTGTCGGATGCAGCGCCACCACCCGGGATATTTCACCGGATGAAATTATCCATTATGATGAAGGCTATGATTTTTCGGATAAAAATGCCATCGTCGGCTATCTGGTGAACTCTCTGGTCAACAAGCGACCCCTGGTCGCCCGGGATGACCGGCCGGTGATCATTGTCTACGGCGTGGCCAACCGCACGTCCGAACACATTGAAACCGACGGCATCACCGATGATATCCGCCGGGAAATCCTTCAGTCCGGTAAAGCCCGGTTTGTCAACAAGGTTCAGCGGGACAATATCGCCGCAGAAACCGATTACCAGTACGGCGGCAATGTCAGCGCCGAAACCCGGCTCGAGCGGGCCCGGCAGGTGGGGGCCGAGTACATGATCAGCGGGACCCTGCGCTCCATCGAGAAAAAAGAACCCAAGCAGGTGCGGTTGAAAAAGAGAACTCTGCAATACTATAGCCTGACCCTGGAACTCACGGATCTGCGGACCGGTCTGATTGAATGGACGGACAGCGCGGAAATCGTCCGGGAATCTTCAAAACCGTTTATCGGCTGGTAACGGCCCGCCGCAGATGACGCAGGTCTGAAATGATGCGACCATCCGGCCCTGTCCGGACATATGGAACCCTTGCGGCCCGATGCGCCTGTCTCTTGCTTTTGGGAGTGGGCCTGATGCTTTCCGGATGCGCGTCCGGCAGCCTCACCCGTGCCCGGGACGCTTTTTACAGCGGCGATGCGGCCCGGGCATCGGAGGCCCTGGCCGATCCTGAAAATGTGGGGTCCCGGGACCGGCTCCTGTATTATATGGAAAAAGGGGTCATCCTGCATCACAGCGGGGATTATCAGGGCAGCGCGGATATTCTGCTTGATGCCTCTGAATTGATCCGGGAGCAGGATATCATCCGCGCCGGCCAGCAGGCCGCCTCCCTGGTGACATCCGAATGGCTGATGGATTACAAGGGGGAGTATGCGGAGCGGCTCCTGGTGCACACCTATCTGATGATGAACTTTCTGATGCTGGGGAATCATGAAAGCGCCCTGGTGGAGGCCAAGCAGGCACTGGAAGTTTATGACACTTACCCGGAGGCCTGCGACGGCGATTATTTTACCCGTGCCCTCATCGCCCATTGTTTTGAAGCCGTCGGTGAAATCAATGGGGCCTATATTGAGTACAAAAAACTGGCGGGAGTAATGGGCGATCCAGGGCCTGTGGCCCGCAAACTCGTTGATCTGGGAAACCGGCTGGGCTTTGACGATGAAGTGGCGCATTTCCGGCAGTTCCTTTCCGAACCGGAATCCGGGACACAGGAACGCCCGACCGGGGAAGCCATTGTTTTTCTCAGTCGGGGCCGGGCCCCGGTGAAGGTTCCGCAGAATATTGTGCTTCCGCCGTCCATCCGGTTTTCTTTTG
>Ga0066650_10000596_pt1 | contig 12293 bp, 12 predicted proteins | sample CryGey092014_all_FD_59539 | JGI IMG/M metagenome (GOLD analysis project Ga0066650, IMG submission 59539) | Groundwater microbial communities from aquifer - Crystal Geyser CG23_combo_of_CG06-09_8/20/14_all | ecosystem: Environmental > Aquatic > Deep subsurface > Groundwater | place: USA: Utah...
GGCGACCGCCGCAGCCAGAATCGCTGCTTCCGCGGCCCTTTTCATGTTCCCTTCGACCCTTGCAAGGTCTTCGGCGGTTTTCTCGAGTCGTTCGTTTAGAACCCCGATCCGCTCCTCGTGTTGACTGAGATCTTCGGCAGTCTGAATGCGTCGTTTTTTCTCGGCGATGTTCTCCTTGACCGTCCGGCCGGTCTTGAGCTTGGCTTCCAGGTCGAAGATTTTTTCCTTGGCCGCTTCCATATCGGACTCGATCTCCCTCTGGCTGCGCTTGTCCGGATTTTCCTGACGCAGCTTCTCCAGACGCCGGCGCTGGATCTCGATCTCGCCCCGGACCTCCTTGACCGTCTCGTCGTTTTCGTCCGGTTTTTCGCCCGGCGGCAGGTAAAGGTCCTCCATGTCCAGCAGCCGTTCCTGAAGCTCGGATCTGCTTCGTTCCAGGTTTTCCTTGTCTTGTTCAAGCTCTTCGGAAATCATCTCGCCGGCACCTTCGCCGCCCAACGTGTCCAGACCCGATGCCTGCTCGATCTGGCTGTCGAGCACGTCTTCCTGTAACTTCAGCCCGGCCAGTTCGGTCTTGATCTGCCGGTAGTCGGCCACGTTGTCTAGCATCTGTTCGGCCCCGTCTCCGTACTTGGCGGCGATCTTCTCCAGAGAATTTTTCAGCTCATCTGAATCCCGGCCAGAGGCCTCGATGCGCTGGTCGATCTCCTCCATCTCGCCCTTGATCCTGTCCTTGTCGGCCTTCTTGGTGGCGGCTTTCAGTTCCTTCGATTTTTGCGAAAACAGCTCCTTGTCCTGGTCGATTCGTGCGGAGAGCTCGGTCGACCGGTCCTGCAGGCCGATGATCTGGTCGCAGTCGTCCGGGAAATCCGGCGCATTGAGCGGATCCTCGACTCTCTTCTCCTGACGTTCCCAAAATTCCAGGCCTGTTTGAAGAATTTCGACCTGAGTTTGCGGATTCCCGCCCTCGAGACCCAGCTCCTTTCGGAGCTGTTCGGCCGGAATTTCTACTAGCGATCGTGCGACGTACAGACTTTGGCATTTTGACGTCAGGATTTTTTGCTGGACTCCATCTTCACCGCCTAAGTTCGTGATCTTACCTTGAGCATCGGCGGCATTTTCGTCGTCCCCCTTGGCTGTAGCCAGCAGTTCTTTTAGGTTGAACTCCTCATCAAGATACCTGTTTAATAGTTGTTTTTGCATTTCGACGACTATGGAAGTTCTTTCCTTCTCGTCGGCTTCACTGCCGCCTTCTGGCTGTTCGGCACCGGTCTCGACCGACGACGGATCGGTCTCCGGTGCGCCTTCTTTTTTGGTGCCACAATGTTGGTGGGTTATGGGGTCGCATTAGGTTATCCCCGTGATTTTATCATGTTCTGTGCGTTTGGCAATTGATAACCGTCATGGGTCGAAGGTCGGTGCCGTGCTATACTCCAACTGATTTTTAACCGGTCGGTCACTTATGCCAAAGGAAAAACCGCTGTTCTACGATCACAGGTCCATGCTCAAGGAGCGGGTCGGTGTGGCCGGAGTGCGCTCGATCGACCTGGTCCGTCTGTCGAAACGGCTGGAGAAGGCACAGGCCAAGCTGAAGCTGGCGGCGGCGGACGGATCGGTCGGCTGGCTGACCGTGCCGGAGCGACGGGCCGACTGCCGTGAGGTCAAGTCGCTCGCCAGGAAGATGTCCGCCGGACTCAAGACGCTGGTGGTCATCGGCATCGGCGGCTCCGATTTGGGGGCCAAGACGCTGGTCCGGGCGCTCAAGCCGGCCAGTCGCGGCTTGGACGTGCGATTCGTCGGATCGAACACCGATCCGGAGGAGATCGCCGATCTGCTTCGCACTGTGGACCTGAAAACCGCTCTCCTTAACGTGGTCTCCAAGTCCGGCGGCACCATCGAGCCGATGAGCACCTTCCTGCTGCTCAGGGACCGGCTGATGCGTCGGGTCGGCCGGAAGTCGCATGCCAGGCAGGTCGTCGCCACGACCGACCGGACGTCCGGCGTGCTGCGGACCATCGCCGACCGCGAGGGTTACGCTACGCTGCCGGTGCCGGACGACGTCGGCGGACGCTTCTCCGTTTTGACTCCGGTTGGACTTTTTCCGGCCGCCTGCGCCGGCATCGCGGTCGATGGACTGCTCCGAGGTGCGGTCGAAGTCCGCGATTCCTTTCTTTCTACTTCAGTCGGTCGCAACGATGCGCTGAACTTCGCCGGCCTGCACTATTTGGGCTACGCCAGACGCGGCCAGCGCATTACCGTGCTCATGCCCTATGCCGCCCGTCTCGACCTGTTATCTTCTTGGTTTCGCCAGCTGTGGGGTGAGAGTCTGGGCAAGGAGATCAATGTGGACGGCAGGATCGTCGGCCACGGCCTGACGCCGGTCGCTGCCTTGGGCGCCACCGACCAGCACTCGCAGATTCAACTTTATAATGAGGGACCGTTCGACAAGATGATTACGTTCATCGAAGTCGGCCGCATGAGGGAAGACTTCAGCCTGCCGAATCCGTTCCCCGACCTGGAGGGCGTCTCGTACCTGGCCGGCAAGAGCTTCGGCGAGATTCTGCGGGCCGAACGTCGGGCCACGGCCATGGCGCTGGAGGACAACGGTCGGCCGAACGGCGTCCTTCATATCCCCGAGATCAGTCCGGAGACGGTCGGCGGTCTGATGACTTTCCTTATGCTTTCCACGGCGGTCATGGCCGAGCTGCTGGACGTCAACGCCTACAATCAGCCCGGCGTGGAGAAGGGCAAGCGGATCATCAGCGCCCTGTTGGGACGTAAGGGGTTCAAACTCTAATGAAAAAGTCGACCAAGGGCTCGGCTGAAACCGAGGCGGAGGTCTCGTCCTGGCGGAAATATTGCCGCCGGATCGGTCTGCAGCGGAACGTGAAGTACGGTCTGGCGATTGCGGTTGTCCTCTCTTTGCCGTTCGTTTACCTTCTCTCCAGAGAGATGACGGTGGAGAGTTATGATCCGCTGCCTTCGGAGGGTCACTACCTGTCGGCCGCGGCCAGGTCGTTCGTCGGCCCTGGCGATGGCCTGCCGATCGGACACGTGGACACTCCGCCGTTTGTGCGCGGCATCTACGTCTCGGCCGCCACCGCCGGCTACAGTCAGCGGTTCGATCAGCTGATCGAAATGGTGGATCGGACCGACCTGAACGCCATGGTCATCGACGTCAAGGACGGTAACGGGGCGCTGTCCTTCGAGCCGGAGTCCGACGCGCTGAAGCCGTTCATGGCCAGACGTCCGGAACTCGGTCACCTAAAAGACTTCACTGCGCCGCTCAAGGAGAAGGGGATCTACCTTATCGCGCGCATTTTCGTCTTTCAGGATCCGACCTTGGCCGAAGCCCGGCCGGAACTGGCGATCGCCAGGACCACGGGCGGTCTGTGGCGCGACTACCGCGGAATACCCTGGCTCGATTCGGCCTCCAAGGAGGTCTGGAAGTACAACGTCGCCGTGGCGCGGGAGGTGTACTGGGGCGGATTCGACGAGGTACAGTTCGACTACATTCGCTTTCCATCCGACGGCGACCTGAGCACCATGTCCTATCCGGTCTGGGACCGGACCGAGAGCAAGTCCCAGGTCATGGCCGGATTCTTTAGCTACATCGACAAGGAGCTCAGGGTCATGGTCGGACTGCCGATCTCGGTCGACCTGTTCGGACTGACCATGTGGCAGCACGAGTTCGACATGAACATCGGGCAGAAGCTGTCCGACGCGCTGCCGCATTTCAATTTTATTTCCCCGATGGTGTATCCTTCCCACTATCCGCCGGGCTTCAACGGCTATCCGAATCCCGCGGATCGGCCTTACGATGTCGTGTACCTGAACCTGGTCCGCGGACAGGAGCTGCGTCAGCAACTGACGGACGAGCGGTCCGGCCAGGCCGACTTAGGCTCGTTTCGTCCTTGGATCCAGGACTTCGACTTGGGTGCGGTCTACACCCCGGCCCTGGTGCAGGCGCAGATGAGGGCTTCGGAGGACGGCGGCGCCAGCGGCTGGCTGCTCTGGAACGCCAGGAATGTCTACACCGTCGAGGCCTTGGGAACGGGCGAACAAGATAACTAACCAGTCACTTTATGAACACAGCTAATTCGCGAACGAAGACGATAATTTCAGCCGGGCTGCTCGGCCTGATGTTTCTGGGCGTAGGATGCGCCGCCAGAAACAGCGAACCGGTCGTAGAGAACGAGTCGGCCGTCGAGAGCGAGGTTGTACCGCTGATCGTCGAAGAAACCGATATGCAACAGCCATCAGCATCAGACACGCCCGAGGAAACAGCGACCGAACGACCTCAAGTGCCGGTCGAACCGGTCGGTATCCTGCCGGCGGAGCGAATCGAGGACCGTCAGGTCAGGGTCAAGACCAACAGGGGAGAGATCGTCTTTGAGCTGTTCGCCGAGGATGCGCCCAAGGCGGTCTCCAACTTCGTGGCCTTGGCCGAGAGCGGCTACTACGACGGACTGACGTTTCATCGGGTCGTGCCCGGGTTCGTGATCCAGGGAGGCGATCCCAGCGGCAACGGGACGGGCGGACCCGGATACAAGTTCGAGGACGAGCCGGTGACGCGCGACTATCTGGCCGGAACCGTGGCCATGGCCAACGCCGGACCGGACACCAACGGCAGCCAGTATTTCGTCTGTCTCGAGGATCAGCCGACCCTGCCCAAGAACTACACGATCTTCGGTCAGGTCACTTCCGGCCTCGACATCGTCCGGTCCATAGCAATCGGCGACGTCATGGAGACCGTAACCGTCGAGCCTAAGCAGCAATAGCCCCCAAACCGATGGAGCCGCCAATGCCGCCGCTGCACCCCAAGACGCCGTCGCTGCTCGACCATCTGGGCCTGCGCATAATCGACGTCGTCAAATGGAACCTGCTGCTCTGCGTCCAGAAGGACGATTCCGGTTCTGTGCCGACGCACGTGCTGAAGTTCGGCATGGACCGCCGCAAGACCGAAAGCGTCGACTACGAGACGCGCATCATGCGCGAAGTCCTGCCGGTCTTGGATCGGGAGGACTTCAGTCGGTTGGTGCTGCCTGAGCTGCTGGGTTCCGGCGAGCATGACGGTCTCCATTGGCTGGAGACCCAGTACATCGCCGGCCAGCCCCTGGTTCACCGGTGGTCGGAACTGAATCACAAGCCGAACATCCTCGGCGGCAAGGGCCTGGAGGCGGACACGGCCGTGGCAGTGGTCGATATCCTGCGCGACTTGAGGTCGGTGGACATTGGAGCTCTGCCGGATTTCGTTCGGAGGTTCGACTTAGGCCTGTGGTCGAAGGAGTTCGACAGGCATGCCGAGGACCTGGTACGCCTCAGCTGGCTGGACCAGCCTTCGATCGATTTCGCGTCAGAGCTCTTCAGCAAGGTCCAGACCGAACGCTATCAGGGTTCGATGTTCACCAACGGCGACTTTTATCCGCGCAACTTCATTCTGCTGCCCGAGGGCAAGCTGGCGGTCGTCGACTGGGTCGGCGGCGTTGATCCCTGGGAGTTCGTGGCCGTGCATGCCTGGCTGATGATGTGGGGCAATCCGGATTGGCAGAAGAGATACGTCCAGGAACTCAAGGTTCACTTTCCGGTTGATTTGGGTGCGCTGCAGGTCGGACTGGTGGTTCGTTCGTTCGATCTTCTGTGGCGCTGGAAGGACGAGTCGGAGGCCGACCTGAGTCAGGCCCGCGCCCAGATGTCGGAATACCTTAGGCAGTGCTTGGACCCGGAATACGTTCGTCGGATATTTGAATAGTCTTTGAGATTTTGAAAGGGGACTGCTACGGCGGTCCTTTTTTTCTGTCATCCCGGAATCGAGACATTCCTTAACTTGTCATCCCGGAAATGCGATTCCTTTTGATTTGTCATCCTGGGCCAAGACCCTTCTTGATTTGTCATCCCGGAAATCGCGTCAGCGATTATCCGGGATCCAGTGCTTGAGTTTTTTGCTTCTGGGTCCCGGGTCTCCGCCCGGGACGACAAAGGATGATGTTGCTGCTCAGGGACCGGGACGACAATACACTATCAATCTTTTTTGCCTTTTTTGTCCTTCGATGCTTTCGTTGGGAACGAAATCCGAACGGTTCCGTAAGGCATATCTCAAACAGGCTCTAAGTGTGGTACGATGGGGACGCAAGAAATTATGAAGAGACTAATTTTCGTCATCGTTTTGGTGGTCGTAGCCGTGCTCGGATTTTGGTTCGGCCGCTCCAGCCTGTCGCCGGCCCCTCTTCAGGAGGAGACCAGAACGGTCAACACCTCCTATCCGCTGCTACCGCCGCCGCCCGAGTCCGAACCGTACGTGCCGGGAACGCCGGTCGACGCGGAGGCCGGCCTGCCGCTGCTGCTCGAGACGCCGGTCGACGGTGCGGTCGTCAGTCCTCCTTTCGAGGTCTCCGGCCGGGCTCTGGTCGACCAAGGGCAGGTGACGATTGCCGTCGTCGATGCCAATGGGGCGGAAGTGTTCAGTCGTCGTCTGGCGGTGGCCGCGCCTGCCGGCGAGAAGTACGGCCGTTTCGCCCTGACGGTCGGCGACTTGGGACAGGTCGGCGACTTGATCCTGCGTGTTTCGTTGCCCGAGAGCGACGATCCGGAAGCGGTGCAGGTCAGGAAGATCAGCTTCGCCCAGCCGGACACGGTGGAGGTGCAGGTCTACTTTTCCAACCAGCAGCTCGATCCTTGGGTCGACTGCAGTAAGGTCTTTTCCGTCAAGCGGACGGTCTCCAGTCGCAGCAACATCTTCAGGGCCGCGCTGGAGGCGCTGCTCGCCGGACCCACCGAGAACGAGGCTACTTACGGATACGTCTCGCAGCTTCCGGCTAACGTAAAGATAAAGTCGGTCGGCGCGGATGCGGACGGAATCGTCACGGCCGACTTCGACCGGAATTTGGATCGGGGAGTGGCCGGCTCGTGTCGAGTCGGGGCCATCCGGGCGCAGATCGAGGCGACGCTCAGGCAGTTTCCGGAGGTGAAGAGTGTCGTCGTTTCCGTCGAGGGAGAGAAGGAAGGAATCCTGCAGCCCTAGGCGATTCTTTCGGTGATATCCATGCGCAACTATTCGGTAACGGAATTCGTCGGTTTCCTGAATGCCGCCCTGAACGAGGCGGTTTTTCCTGACGGCGTGGCCATCGAGGGCGAGGTGGCCGAGTACCGCGTCTCCCAGGGCAAGTGGATCTGGTTTCTGCTCAAGGACAACAGTTCGGTCTTGCCCTGCTTCGGGACGGTCTGGAAACTGAGGCAGCCGCTCGAGGACGGCTTGCAGGTGCGCATTTACGGTCAGCCCAAGGTCCATGAGCGGAGCGGCAAGTTTTCGGTGGTGGTCGACCGGGTCGAGCCGGTCGGAGAGGGCGCCCTGAAGAGGGCCTATGAGCTGCTCAGGAAGACGCTCGAGCGGGAAGGTCTGTTCGATCCGGTTCGTAAGCGCCTGTTGCCGAAGTTTCCCCGTCGCATCGGCCTGGTCGCCTCGCGCGAGTCCGCGGCCTACTCCGATTTCCTGCGCATACTCGGCAACCGCTGGTCCGATACCGAGGTCAACTCGGTCCACGTTCAGGTCCAGGGCAAGGATGCGGTCGATGATATCGTGTCCGCCTTGAGTTTCTTCTCTGCCCATCCGGAGTTGGCCGACGTGCTGGTGCTGACGCGCGGCGGCGGTTCGCTCGAGGACCTGCAGGCCTTCAACTCCGAGGAGGTGGCCCGGGCCGTGTTCTCGTCGAAGGTGCCGGTGGTAGTGGGCGTGGGGCACGAGCGCGACGAGACGCTGGTTGACTTCGTAGCCGACGTGCGTGCCTCGACTCCCTCTAATGCGGCGGAGATCGTGGTGCCCGACCGGATTGAAGTCGGAGCGGCGGTCGAGTCGCTTCGTCATCGTCTGGTCGGACGGATGGAGCAGACGGTCGGGGATCGGCTGACTGACATGGACCGTTCCGTTCGGGTGATGGAGCGGGGAATCATGTCGGCCGTGTCCTCGTTCCGACATCGGCAGCGTGACTTGGCCGACGCTTTCGTTTTGTTCGCCGACCGGGTGGCGAGTTCGTCTCGTGACCTGTCGCGGCTGGAGGCCGGGCTTCTCACCGCACCTGATGCGCTGATCTCACGACTAACCGAACGACTCTCGAGCGGTAGCCGTCTGCTCGAGAGTCTGAACCCGAAGTCGGTCCTGCGTCGCGGTTACGCCATCGTCAGACATCAGGGGCGACCGCTCAGGGACGCCACTTCAGTCGCCGTCGGCGGCCGGGTGGACATCGAACTGCATCGGGGGCAGGTCGGGGCCAGAGTCGAGGACATCTCAAAATAATGAAAACATAGTCACGTCATTCGTAATCACATTCATCTATGCCGCAGAAGAAAAGCGCCTCAGAGGGGAAAGTCGATTTCGGTCGGTGCTATGCCGAGCTGGAGCAGATCATCGACTGGTTCGACGCCGGCGAGGTTGACTTGGATGAGGGCCTGAAGAAGTTCGAGCGCGGCTTGGACCTGGCCCAGAAGTGCCGTCAGAGGCTGTCCGAGGTGGAAGTCCGGGTCAACGAGCTGAAGCTGAAGTTCGGCGAGACCGTGTGATATACTGTCGGTAGGAATTTCGTAACGCAAAAACGAAAATCGCATGGACATCCTTAACTCAAGGAAAACGATCCTGCGCCTCGGACTGGTCGTCGCCGTACCGGTCTTGGCCATGTTCCTGCTGCCGGCTTACGGCCAGTCAGGTCAGCCCAGATTCGACCTGCCTATGGCCTTTCTGGTCGGACTGACGCTGATTCTGCTGACCCATCAGGCAGCCGAAAAGCGACATCGCCTGATGCAGACCATAAATCTGGAACTGAACAAGCTGCGTCGCATCTATCATCTTTCCAGGAACCTGAGCGAATCGGACAGTCAGCGTTATCGCAGCTGGTTCACCGAACTGCATGGTCATCTCTATCGTTACCTGAGTGTCTTTTCCGGACGCGACTTCGGCTGCTACGAGGATACGAATTCCGAGTTTCGCGAGCTGAGCTATCACGTCTACAAGGTTCCGGAGCTGCGTTCGAACAAGGAGGAGGCGCTCTACGACGACCTGCTGCGGACGGTCGCCAAGGTGGCCGAATCGCGGCAGCAGATCAAGGAGTCCAAGGATTCCCGCATGTCGGTCTATGTCTGGCTGGTCGTGCTGCTGCTGATCGTCGGGCTGGTGCTGTCGGTCTGGCTGTCCACGGTCGACGTCTGGACCTCCCGACTCGCCGCCGGAGTTACGTTGGCCGGATTCCTGGCGGTAGTTGACCTGCTGTACGAGGTTGATACCCTAGCCTCGGAGTACCGGTCTATCGCCCAGCGCTACGTCGACAACGTCGGACGGATCGAGCTTCGACGGCGCGAAGACGAATAGCCGTAGGCAGTCCCATGAAGAACAACTCCAGGACCAGAGGTAAGGGAAAGAAGCTCGGTTACCGGACGCCCAGCACTTTCCGTTCGGCACCGCGACGTCCGTTGTCCGACCCTGTACATCGACCGAAATAACAATGAGACCTGACCCTTCCGGATCAGGTCTTCTCTTGACCGCATAACCATACAGCTATGGCTCACGACGGCTCCGAGACGTTCATTCTCTCCCTAGGCGGATCGCTGATATCCGTCGACGGCAAGGTCGACAATTCCTACCTGAAGAAGTTCCTCGCTCTGGTCACGGCCCAGGTTCGGCGGGGGCGGAAGTTCATCATCGTCTGCGGCGGCGGTTGGACCTGTCGTGAGTATCAGCGGGCCCTGTCGTCAGTGGTTAAGCCAACTCCCCACGAGCTCGACTTTCTCGGCATCGAGGTCACCCGGCTCAACGCCAACCTGGTTCGTCTGGCCTTCGGCAGCAGCGCCCATTCGGAGATAGTCATCGACCCGACGGCCCCGCTCCGGACCAGCAAGCCGATCATCGTCGGTGCCGGCTGGAAACCGGGCTGCTCGACCGACTACGATGCGGTCCTGCTGGCCAGGAAGTTCCACGCCGGAACGATCGTCAATCTGACCAATATCGGCTTCGTCTACGACCGCGATCCCAAGCGGTATCCCGACGCCAGGCCGCTGCGGGAGGTCGACTGGAAGGAGTACCGGCGGCTGGTCGGCTCGAAATGGGTCCCCGGCTCGAACTTGCCTTTTGACCCGATTGCGTCTAAGCTGGCGCACGAGTCGGGCCTGAGGGTGATCGTCGCCGACGGCGGCCGACTCGATAACCTAAGAAAGATTCTGGACGGTGAACGCTTCCGTGGCACCGTCATCGGCTAGCAAGGATATGGAAAATAAGAGCGGAATGCGTTGGTTTTTTACTTTTCCCGCGTTGGCGATAATCGCCATAGTCCTGATCTTGGCGTCCAGCAAATATGGAAAGAGGATTTCCTACCTGGTGCGTGGTCAGGACGACAAGCCGACGATCGACTTTACCTGGATACCGCTCGGTCGGGTCAGACTGACTGAGATGGTCGGTCAGGTGTTTCTGGAGGACGACTATGCCCTCGATTTCAGTACCTTCAAGATCGAGGTAGTCGAGATCGGTAAGGTACTGAGGATCGCTCGGGAGGATCTGGTCGGCCGTGAGTACACCGACCGCGTTTCCTTCGCCCAGCTGGCCGGAAATCCGGAGATCAACATGCGTGGACAGATGACCCTGAGAATTTCGGTGGCCGACGACCGCGGTCAGCTGACGGAGATCGAACGGGTAATAAAGATCAATCCTGAGCTGGGCAGCGCCGAAATGAAAGTCACTGAGTAGGGGCCTGTCGGCCATAGTGACTTGACAGCCGGATCGAGGAGGGATAATCTTGTCATCGACAACGTATCGCCGTAGACTGCAGGTCCGCAAGGATAATGCCACTCAGATGGCGCCTGCACAGGCAGAGGGAGCGCCATCGGCGTCTCTTGAACCCATGTCTGCGGCAATACCGCGGCATTTTATTTAAAGGTCGATTTAGGGCCCGTTAGGGTCCAGGAATCCATGCATTTATGGCCAAGACAAGGCAACAGAAGGAAGCCGAAGTGCGTGAGGTTGCGGAAGGGCTGAAGGAAGCCAAGTCCATTGTGGTGGCCGACCTGTCGCCTCTCAAGGTGCAGGAGAACACCATGCTTAGGCAGAAGGCCAAGCTGCAGTCGGTCCGGGTGAAGGGCGTCAAGAAGACCCTTTTCCGGCTGGCGGCTAAGGAGGCCGGCCTGACGGTGGACGAATTTTCCGTCGGCGGCAGCATGACGCTACTGCTGGGTCTCGGTGACGAGGTGGCTCCGGCCAGGCTCGTGGCGGAGATCCAAAAGGAGCGCAAGGGACTCAACATCCAGGGCGGAATTCTGGAGTCGAGATGGATGACCTCGGAAGAGGTGATCGCCCTCGCCAAGCTGCCGAGCAAGGATCAGCTGATCGCCCAAGTGGTCGGTTCGATCCGGGCCCCGCTCTCCGGTCTGGTGGGCGTACTGCAGGGAAACCTGCGCAACCTCGTCTACGTGCTGAACGCAGTCAAGGACTCAAAGTAATTAGTCCGTTCAAGACGGAAAACCGGAAAGCTGTTCCGGAATTAACCTGACATCGATATGTCGGAAGAGAATCAGGAAGAGAAGAAGGCAGTTGAGGTCCCGGAGAAGTTCAAGGATCTCGTCGCTGGCATCGAGAAGATGTCGGTGTTGGATCTGGCCGAGCTGGTCAAGGTCCTCGAGGAGAAGTTTGGCGTGTCGGCCTCGGCCCCGATGATGGCCTTCGCCGGTGCTGCTCCGGCAGCCGGTGCGGAAGCCAGCGCCGAAGAGGAGAAGTCCTCGTTCGACGTCGAGATCACCGAAGCCGGATCGAACAAGATCGGCGTCATCAAGGCGATCCGCGAGCTGACCCAGATGGGCTTGGCCGACGCCAAGGCGCTGGTCGACGGAGCCCCGAAGGTGCTCCAGGAGGCAGTCGCCAAGGAAACGGCTCAGGAGTGGAAGAAGAAGCTCGAGGAGGGAGGCGCCAAGGTTACGCTGAAGTAATCGGCGTTCGGACCGAAATGAAAGAGGACCCTCATGGGTCCTCTTTTGACTGTCGAAAAGCAGAAGATCAGGTCAGGTCGAGTCTCACTGTTCCTTCCAAGTGAAGCGCAGGATGCGGTTGCCGCTGACCGCCAGTATCTGCCGTTTGGCCTGGTCCACCAGAAAGTCCGTGACTGCGGCCAAATCCGGCGACTCATACTGCTTGGTCAGTTGTCCGTTGCCCTTGTCGAATCTGACTACACGTCCGTCGGTCAGCACGTAGAGGTCATCACGGTCGCTGGGCGTACGCAGGAGCCTAGGCGCTAAGAGCGGCGGGTCGGTCTCGCCGACCGTGAAGT
>Ga0066650_10000605_pt1 | contig 12235 bp, 10 predicted proteins | sample CryGey092014_all_FD_59539 | JGI IMG/M metagenome (GOLD analysis project Ga0066650, IMG submission 59539) | Groundwater microbial communities from aquifer - Crystal Geyser CG23_combo_of_CG06-09_8/20/14_all | ecosystem: Environmental > Aquatic > Deep subsurface > Groundwater | place: USA: Utah...
CGCTGGACGGAGTTTCGTCATTGGAATCCGGCATTTTATCTGATTGCAGAAGGCCAAAACAGACAGTGATTGACGAAATAAATTGAATAAAGATATAGATGTAATGAATGTGAAATTTTTTCGCACCGGCCCCAAGCCGGACGTTTTATGCTATTCGTCACGATGGGCGTATGCCATACGACTCTATAGTGCAAACATATAATGATTGGCCGAAACGATGATCATGACCCATACTTCTCAGTCTAAAAAACTGTACCTGCCCGCACTCATCATTGTTGCGATGATACTGACTCTCCTTGTCTTTATCGGGTTTTCAACCTATTGGAACCTGAACCGGGCGCGGGGAAATGCATTGAAATTCGTTCATCAACAGGGTGTGGCCACACTGCAAATCATTGACGCCAGCCTGTTGCCTTTAATCGAAACCACGGACTTTAAAAAGGATTCCATCGATCAGTTAATCCGGAAAGCCGGGAATAACCAATATATTGAATTTGTTTATATCGTCGACCGTGACGGCCGGGTCCTGCATGCGTCTTCGCCATTCCATGAAGAATCGCCAGCCGAGTGGATGCCCCAAGCTTCATCCGACAATAACATATTTTATCGCATCAAAAAATTGCCGGATACCATGCCGATATATGAAATGGCGCAGAAAATCATTCCCGTTGACAATAACGAAACCGGAAAATGGATATCAAATCCCCCGCCCCATTCAACTGCCCTTGCGGCCAGGAAGGGATATGAGAATGCGATGCTGGTAGTCGGCCTGAAAATGTCTTCTTTTGAGATGGCCCAGCACGAGGATTTTCACCATGCGATTATCATGGTTTCGATTCTGGTGGCGCTGGGAGCCGGGACGATTTTTTTTATTTTTGTCATTCATGGTTATCATCGCATGAACCGACGTCTGAGGGAGACCCAGGAGTACACCCGCCACGTCGTCGAGAGCATGGCCAGCGGGCTTTTGAGCATTGATGAAAACGGCAACGTGCTTTCCTTTAACAATCTCGCGCTGGAATTCATCGGCCAAAGCAGTGTGGACATGGACCGGTTTAATCTGCAATAGGTGATTGATTTTCAGCAAAGCGGCATTTCAAAGACACTCAGCGAGTGCGGGCCTGTTTTTGACCGCGAAATAGTGATTCATAAAGCCACCGGAGAAGCGCTGCCCCTGGCCATCAGTGTCTCACCCATGACTATCCAGGAAGGAACCTGCCGGGGAGCGGTTATTATTCTCAGGGATTTACGAGAGATAAAACGGCTTGAAGAGAAGGTCCAAAGGGCTGAGAAATACGCCGAAGTCGGGAAACTGGCCGCTGCAGTAGCCCATGAAATCAGAAATCCACTTAGTTCGATTCGCGGTTTTGCCAAATTTTTAAGCCATAAACTCCAAGACCGCCCCAAGGACCAGGAATACGCCACCATCATGGTCAAGGAAGTGGACCGTATTAATCACGTGGTGACGGATTTGCTCAACTTCGCAAGGCCTCTTGATATGGAGCCGTCTCAAGTCAATCCCGCTGATCTGGTCCGCCACACCGTGCGGCTGGTTGAAGGGGATGCAAATTCATGAAATATCAATATGCTAATAAAAACAAAGAATTGCCCGGAAACGGCATTTCTCGATCAGGACCAGATGACCCAGGTATTGCTGAACCTCATGTTAAACGCCCTGCATGAAGCATTGTCCGGGCAGACGGTTGAAATCGGCGTATCAACAGATGGCGCTCATGAGAATATCGTTTTCTGGGCGGAAGATGAGGGACCGGGAATTGAAGCAGTGAATCTTGAAAAAATATTTGATCCTTTTTTTACAACCCGGGAAAAAGGGACCGGGCTTGGCCTGGCCATCGTCCATAAAATTGTGGAAAATCATCGCGGGCGAATCGAAGTCAGCAGTCCGCCGTCGGGTAAAGATCATGGATGCCGATTTTTAATTACAATCCCGATGAATTTGGAGACAATCCTGTAAGGACCAGTTTATGAAGTCGGAAATACTGATTGTTGATGATGATGCATCTCACCGCCAGATGCTTTTCGCCGTTCTTTCTGAAGAGGGATATCAGGTGACCGAGGCATCGGATGGCGAACAGGCGGTTTCCGAGGTTGAAAAAAAATTTTACGACCTGATTTTAATGGATATCCGCATGTCACGGATGGGGGGGATTGAGTCGCTGAAACAGATTAAGGCGATCAGCCCCGGAATTCCGATAATCATCATGACTGCATACGCCTCAGTAAATACGGCGATTGATGCCCTCAAATCCGGCGCGTATGATTATCTGACCAAACCGCTGGATATCGATGAGCTTAAAATCCTTGTAAATAAGGCGTTGCGGCATATTCAGCTCGAAAAGGAAAACCGGTTTTTAAAGGAACGTATCGGTTCACAATTTAATTTTTCAAACATTATCGGACAAAGCGCCCAGATGCAGAAAATGTTTGAAACCCTTTCCATGGTGGCGCCGACGGAGGCCACTGTATTAATTCTGGGAGAAAGCGGAACGGGAAAGGAGTTGGTCGCCAACGCCATCCATCAAAACAGCCCGAGAAAGGAAAATCCCTTTATCAAAATCAATTGCGCGGCCTTGCCGGAGACGCTTCTGGAAAGCGAGCTTTTCGGCCATGAAAAAGGGGCTTTCACCGGCGCGGTGACCCGCCAGCCGGGAAGGTTCCGCCAGGCCCATACGGGTTCCCTGTTTTTAGATGAAATCGGTGAAATGACGCCGTCAACGCAGGTCAAAATTCTTCGGGTGCTTCAGGAAAAAGAATTTGAGCCACTCGGAAGTTCGCAAACAGTTCAGGTGGATGTCCGGATTATTGCCGCGACAAACCGAATTCTTGAGCAGGAAATCGAAAAAGGGAAATTCCGCGAAGACCTTTATTATCGTCTCAATGTCGTATCCATTGAAATCCCGCCGCTAAGGGAACGCCGGGATGATATTCTTCTCATTGCCGACCATTTCCTGAAAAAATATGCGGATAAAAACAAAAAGCTGATGAAAGGGTTCACCCCGCGGACCATGGACCTGTTTTTGCGGCATAATTGGCCGGGGAATGTCCGCGAGCTGGAAAATGCGGTGGAGCGGAGCGTGATTTTATCAAGGAATGAAATGATCACACCGGAATATTTGCCGGTCGCCATAAAGGCATTAGAAGCTGAGGCTTTTCCTGGAGATGCCGAAATGCCGGACAGCCGATCGATTAAAGATGTTGAGAAGCAGTTGATCCTTCGAACCCTGCATGAAACCGGCGGGAACCGCACCCGGACTTCCGAAATATTGGGAATCAGCCGGCGGACCCTGCAACTCAAGCTTAAAAAATATCAGATATAATTAAAAAATGCTGCATAACCACTCTCGCCACTCCCCAAACGGACCTTTATACCTTAAATAATAACAGGTTAAACTATTTTTAAAAAATTTAACTTTTTTGCTTGACAAGAATGAAAAAAACGAACATATTTGCGTACAGATGTACGAACAATTGTTTTTACAATAGAAAAAACGCTTAACTAATAACTAAACGGTTGCTCAAAAAAATTATATCAAAACAAGCTTACCAGACTTTTGACCAAAAACACAATCAAGGAGAATATAAATGAAAAATATAAGGCTGAAATACGTCAACAAAGAATCGAAATTTATAGAAATTGATTGCGGCGACACCAATTGCCGGCTGCATTACCGGGATGAGGGGAGCGGGCCGGTCCTGCTGCTCCTGCACGGGGTATGCGCCTCTTTGCATACCTGGGACGCCTGGGTGGAGGAATTGAAACCCTATTACCGCGTTATTCGGTTTGATATTCCGGGATTCGGTTTTTCAAGCCCGATCGGAAATGACGGCTACGATCCTGAGATCGGCGTGGAAATTATGGAAGAATTCGTCAAAAAAATGGGAATCGCGCATTTTTTCCTGGCGGGGAACTCCATCGGCGGATTCATATCCTGGAAATACGCCCTGAAATATCCGGAAAAAGTGGATAAGCTTATTTTAATTGATGCGGTCGGCCATAACCAGGACCTGCCCTGGATCGTCAGTTTTGCCAGCCATCCGGCCATTCGTCCGTTTGCCAGACATATCATGCCGCGCTTTTTCTTTGATATGGCGGCCAGACAGGTTTTTGGCGACCCGTCAAAATTAACAGCCCAGATCAAAGACCGGTATTTCGAGTTATCCACGTCCGATGAGAACCGGAAAGCCTATGTGGATTTTTTTACGGTGATGAGAAAATTGTGCCATTCAAAAGAACTCCCGGAAGGAATGGCCGGGATCAAGCCGCCGCTGCTGGTGATGTGGGGAACAAAAGACCGGTGGGTCCCTTTAAAATATTTCCACTTATGGAAAGAATCTTTCCCGGATGGCACATTTAAAACCTATGAAGGCGTCGGCCACACGCCCATGGAAGAAATCCCCATAGAGACAGCAGAGGATGCCCGTGCGTTTTTGATGGCCGCGTGATGCGGATGGCCCCGAAGGTTCTTGAAGATGAACGGCGCTTCGTCTTTTAGAGCATCCTCCATACTGATATCAATGGCAAGTTATATTTGGTGTTTACTTTAGTGTCGTGTTATATGTACTTTCATACCACCGACACCCCGGATACTCACTCGGAACTGATCTTGATAAAATATAATGGCTTAACCAGGAGAGCATCATGAGGAACTCCACTTCAAGCATGGAAACTATTTGTATGGAATTTGCAAATACGTTTCAGGATAAATTGACGTGGGAGTGGGATGATCGGTTTGAAGCTGTGTTAGCGAGAAGACAGGACAGCGCTCAAGGGGAAATTCAAGCGCTGGTTTAGAATATAGGTAACATCAGGAGATCGGGGAAAAGCGATGGGGAAAAAGAAATCTGTTAAAAAGCCCTTATTATGGCTATCCGCTTCAGCACTTGGTATTTTTATAATAGTCGTCTGTTATCTTGCATATATTTATGTCCCCCCGGAAGATCGATCTTATCAATCCCTTATTTAAAATCCATCACGTCAAATTACTTAAATACTGATGAATTCAGAATTCATTATACCCATGCGGGTGAAGGCGACCCCCTGATTCTAATCCATGGAAGCTGTGCCTGGATCTATAATTTCCGGCATAACATACCGACATTGTCAAAAAAATTTTCAGTCTATGCGCTGGATATGCCGGGTAATGGATATACAATTCCAATTTGCGACAACCCTGACTATGATTTGAACATGATGAGTGATGCCCTATTGGATTTTATGGATAACAAACAAATCCGACAGGCGTCATTGATCGGCCATTCTTCCGGCGGCGGCTGGGCTATATATTTTGCCAGTCTCCATCCCGAAAGGATTAAAAAACTGGTTCTGATCGACTCTAACGGGTTTGATATCCCTGAAAAACTCACGTTCAGACTTTTTTACGTTCCAATCATCGGCGAGCTCTTTGCGAAATTTTTTACTTTTGAAAATGTTAAAAAAGGATATAAAGACAGCTTTTATAACAAAGCATTAATTTCCGACTCGATGATCCAGGAAGCAATGACGCCGCTAACTTTTTTTCATAATCGTAAAGCCCAGTACTTATCCATACGGAATCAGGATTGGCATTTGACTGAACTTGCTTTACCACAAATAAAAATCCCGACACTTATCATCTGGGGAAAATACGATCAGTATCTGGACTCTTCACTGGCGGAGAGGTTTAGCCGGACCATGCCGAACACTTATGTTGAGATTCTTGATAACTGCGGGCATTCAGCGCATGAAGAGCAAGCAGAGAAAGTCAATGAATTGATACTCAAATTTCTTTGAAGGGTAACATAACATTCAGACCCGGTTTTTGATTGTCAAAACGAATGACCAGATCCGTTGTGCTGGCATCTCCGATGAGTCTGTATCGATACTTGCCGTCTATAACTTCATTTTTATTTTAAGTATTTCGCCGCCTCCCAGATCCGGTCCTTTTCCGCCAAGGGCATATCGGTCAGGCGGATATTTTGCGCTTTCGCGGCTTTTTCGATCTCAAAAAACCGGCGGGTAAATTTTTTATTGGTCCGCCTCAGGGCCGACTCCGGATCGATTTTTAACAGCCGGGCCAGGTTGACCACGGAAAAAATCAGGTCCCCGATTTCATCTTCCATCCGGTCCGGGTCTTTTGTTCCCATGGCATCATGCACTTCCTCTATTTCTTCTTTAATTTTATCCACCACCCCTTCGGGCGCCGCCCAGTCAAATCCCACCCGGCTCACTACGGACTGGATTTTCAGGGCCGCCAGCAATGCCGGAAGGGTGGCGGGGATGCCGGACAGGATGGATTCCCGCTCTTTTTTGGTGGTTTCCTTGCGCTTGAGCCGCTCCCAGTTTTTGATGACTTCCTCGGAATCCCGCATGCTCACGTCCCCGAACACATGGGGATGCCGGTAGACGAGTTTATCGCAGAGCACGGTAATGACATCATCAAGGGTGAATTTCCCGCTGTCCCGGGCAATGGCGCTGTGAAACACCACCTGAAGAAACACGTCCCCCAGTTCCTCCTTTAAGATTTCCACGTCATCGCCGTCAATGGCGTCGGCCAGTTCATAGGTTTCCTCGATGAGGCATTTCATGATGCTTTTGTGGTCCTGCTCCATATCCCAGGGGCATCCCCCCGGTCCCCGCAGGGTGTCCATGATTTTCATCAGCCGGTCCATGGCTTCCATAGGTGTATCTTTATTATAAGTGAAAGGAAGGTGTCAGGTTTCGGGTGTCAGAATCCCTTCGGGGATATACGCAAAAGCGCGGGCTTGGTCAAGAGATTGCGTTATTTCTAAAAAGTGATATCCAATATTGGTATTGACAAATCCGGGTTGAATCATTATTTTTCTCTGCATACCGGAAATCCCGGATGAAAGTCCGGATCGCCGGTATACTCCCCCTGAATTCCCCCTTAACCGGGGGAATTCATTTTTCTCCCCCGATACGGAGGGAAACAAAAGCAGAAATGTGGTTTCATTAACGACAGAAGAAACAGATCGGGTTTCATTATGTTGTCAATAATTTCAGTGCGTTGTTTAACTTCGAGGACAGGTCCTGCAATTCAGATAGGTTTATTCGGTTACTATAATCCATAACAAAAAAAGGTGAATGGGATGATTCATGTCGAAAATCTGACAAAATATTATGACCGCTTTTGCGCGGTGGATCAGATCAGCATTGACATCAACAAAGGGGAAATTGTCGGTCTCTTGGGCCCCAACGGCGCGGGCAAAACCACGACGCTGAAAATGCTCACCGGCTATTTCAAACCCAGCGCCGGCGCCATCCGCGTCAATGAGTACACCATTGACGACCATCCCCTGGAAATCAAGCGGATGATCGGCTATCTGCCGGAAACCTCTCCCTTTTACAAGGACATGCTGGTCTACGATTATCTGGAATATGTTTCCAAAATCAAGGGCGTCAAACCCAGCGACCGGCTGCCCCGGCTGCGGTATCTGGCCGACCTCTGCGGCTTAAACCAGATCATGCACAAGACCCTGGGCGAACTCTCCAAAGGCCTGAATCAGCGGGTGGGCATGGCCCATGCCATGATGAATGACCCGGACATCCTCATTCTCGACGAACCCACCCAGGGGCTGGACCCCAACCAGATTGTGGAGATCCGCAATATCATCAAAAAAATCGGCCAGGAAAAAACCGTTATTTTTTCCACCCACATCCTGAGCGAAGCCGAAGCCACCTGCGACCGCATCGTCATCATCAACCGGGGAAAAATCGTGGCAGACGGCCGAACCGAAGACCTCAAACAGGCGGCGGGCAAAAAAACCATTATCCAGATTTCCCTGCTCCATACCTCGGCTGACGCCGCGCAAAAAACCTTGAGCGCCATTGACGGCATTGAATCCGTGGACATCGTCACTCAAACCGATGACGGAATGGTGACGGTCAAGGCCCACAGCAGCGGGACCGTGGATTTGCGGGAGAAAATTTACAAGACCATCAAAGCCACGGACTGGACCATGGTGGAATTTCTCCAGGAAGCCAAAACCCTTGAAACGATTTTCAGAGACCTGACCCGGCAAATGAATTAAGGAGTGAGACCCATGTTGCAGTTTACCCATATCCTAAAAAAGGAACTGAAAGATTATTTTATTTCCCCCATCGCCTATATCGTGATTTCCATTTTTCTGATCATCACCGGGTGGTTTTTCTTTTCCACGTTTTTCCTCTATGATCAGGCGGACATGCGGGCCTTTTTCTCGCTGCTCCCCATTATTTTCTGCTTTGTGATCCCGGCGGTCACCATGCGCCTGTTCTCCGAGGAACTCCACGCGGGCTCCTATGAAATCCTGCTGACCCTGCCGGTGACGTTTTCCGACATTATTTTCGGCAAATTCGCCGCAGGCCTGGTCATGACAGGGGCCATGCTCCTGCCCACCCTGGCCTACCCGATTTCTATATCCCTTATCGGGGACCTGGACTGGGGCCCGGTCATCGGCGGCTACGTGGGGGCCATGCTGCTGGGAGGCGCGTTTTCCAGCGTGGGCCTGTTCACATCAAGCCTGACCCACAACCAGATCATAGCCTTTATCCTGGGCGCGGCCATCTGCTTTGTGCTGACCTTGATCGACAAAATGCTCTTTTTTATCCCGGAAACCCTATTAAACGTGATCGCTTATCTGGGCGCGGATTTTCATTTCCGCAACGTGGCCCGGGGCATTATCGATTCCCGGGACCTGATCTATTTTATCAGCGTAATGTTCATCAGTCTTTACGGCACCCGTCTGGCGCTTTTGAAAAAAGAATAAGGAGTTGATGATGAAAGGCAAATTTCAAACCGAAACCTGGATCAAATTTTTCATTTACGCTGCGGTCATCGTGCTGATCAACGTCGCCGGCCAGAGCCTGTTTTTCCGGATGGATCTCACGGAAAACAAACTGTATTCCCTGTCCGACGCCAGCAAGGCTGCCGTGGCCAGGCTCTCCGAGCCCCTGACCATCAATGTGTTTTTCACGGAAAACCTGCCGGCCCCCCACAACACCACCCGCCGCTATCTCATGGATCTCTTAGAAGAATACGGCCTTTACGCCAACCGCTATTTCAATTACCGCTTCTATGATGTCAGCCCCCAGGAAGAGGGAATGAGCGAGAAGGCCGCGGAAAACCGGAAAATGGCGGAAAATTACGGCATCCAGCCGGTGGAAATCCGCATGTTTGAAAAAGACGAGCTGAAATTCAAGAAAGCCTATATGGGCCTTGTCATGATCCAGGGCGATATTATCGAGCAAATCCCCGCCATCACCACCACCGACGGCCTGGAATACAAACTGACCACCACCATTGAAAAACTCAACAATAAGATCAGCACCCTGGTCAGCCTGCCGGAAAAAGTCACGGTCCGGCTCATCATGTCGTCGGCCGTCAAAAAAATAGGGCCGGTCATCGGCATCGACGAGATTTCCCAGATTCCGGACCAGATCAAGGCGGCCGTGGAAAAGCTCAATGCCACCAATTACGGTCGGCTCACCTATGATTATGAGGACCCGGACACGGATGAAAAAATCGACGCGGCCCTTAAAAAATACAATATCCGGGTGCTCCAGTGGCCGGACATCGCCGAGCAGAATATTCCCGCGGGCCGGGGCGCCATTGGCCTTTCCGTGGAATACGGCGATGAAAAAGCCTATGTTCAACTCCTAAATGTCATGCGCATTCCCATTTTCGGGACCCGGTACGAACTCATCGACATGGCGAGCCTGGAAGAAATTATCAATGAGCATGTGGAAACCCTGATCGGCATCAACCAAGACATCGGCTATCTGGCGGACCACGGCGCCCTGGAACTGGGCGGCCCGGCCATGATGATGCAGCCCCAGAACAATGACGCGCTCCGGAATTTCCAGACCCTGGTCAATGAAAATTACTCTTTAAAACCCATTCGCCTGAAAGAAGACCCGATCCCGGAAAGCTTAGGCTGCCTGATCATCGCCCAGCCCACGGAACCCTTTACGGATTATGAACTCTTTCAGATCGACCAGGCCCTGATGAGGGGCACGAATCTCGCGATTTTCACGGATGCCTTCAATGAAATTCCGCCGCCCCCCCAGCATGGATTTTCATTTAACATGGGGCCCACCTACAAGCCCCTGGACACGGGCCTGGAAGACCTCCTGGCCCATTACGGGGTTAAGGTGAAGCCATCGTTTGTTCTGGACAAAAACTCCTTCCGCCAGACCCTTCCGGCCCAGGCCGGCGGCGGCGAGCGGCCCATTTATTTCGCGCCGCTGATTAAAAATGAAAACATTGCCAATGATCTGGATTTCCTGAAAAATATCAAGGGGCTCATCGCGCTCAACATTTCCCCTGTGGCCGTGGATTCGGAAATCCTTAAGAAAAACGGGATCACGGCCCACGAGCTGATCTCGTCATCGGATGAGGCATGGGAAATGACCGGCCAGATTAATTTAAACCCCATGTTCATCGAGCCGCCCCAGGAAAAGGACAAATTTAAAACCTATCCCCTGGCGTATTTGCTGGAAGGAAAATTTTCCAGCTACTTCACCGGCAAGGACATCCCGGTCAAAGAGACGGAGAACCCGGATGAATCGGCGACGGACATGGAAACGCCCGATGAACCCAAAATCAAGGAATCGAACCTGCCGGACATCGACGCCGGTGAAACCTTTATCTCCACCGGCAAACCCGGCAAAATCTGCCTGATCGGCTCCTCGGCCATACTTAAGGACAATCTGCTGGATGAGGAGGGCCGAAGCCCCAACGCTGCTTTTCTTTTAAACCTCATTGATTCGTTAAACGGCCGGGAAGATATTGCCGCCATGCGCAGCAAAACCCAGGAATTCAATCCTCTGGAAAAAACCACAGCGACGACCAAGGAGGCCATCAAGTGGTTCAATATCTTAGGTCTGCCGGTCATCGTCGTTCTCTTAGGACTGTTCACCTATTGGCGCAGACGGGTCCGGCGCAAAAACATCCAGCAGCTGTTTGAGAAATAACGGAGGGAGATCATGAAATCCAAAAAGGAACTCGTTATTTTAAGTGCGGTTATTGCGGCCCTGGCCGCCTATCTGTTCTTTCATAAAACCGACCGGACCCATTATGCGCTGCCGGTCATCGCGCCGCTGGCAGATTCCGACATTACGTCCATCAAAATCACCAAAGGGACCCAACCCATTGAACTCATTTCAAAAGATGACCAGTGGCGGATTCCACCGGAAAACTATTTGGCGGATGCCGGAAAAATCAAATCCATGATCAACGCGATCAAAAACCTGACCGTCACGGCCATGGTTTCCGAAACTGAATCCTATGCCCGCTATGACCTGGATGATGAAAACCGCGTCCAGGTCGCGGCCAAGGCGGGAGACAAAATTTTGCGGGCCTTTGATGTGGGAAAGGCGGCCCCAAGCAATCGTCATACGTTTATTAAGCTGCCCGATGACGGGCGGGTCTATCATGCCCGGGACAATTTCAGGGCCCGGTTTGACCTGTCAAAAGAAGATCTGAGGGACAAGACCGTGCTCAAAGTCGACCGCAGCCAGATCCATCAGATGGAAATCACGGACCGGGACGGCAAGCCGGTGTTTGCCATGAAACAGGTTCCACCGAAGGTGGAAGTCGCGGCCGAATCCACGAATGGCAAGGATACCAAAGAAAAGAAAACCCCCGCGGAAACTCCGACCCCGGAACTGGTCTGGCAGGACAAGGACGGCAACCCGGTCAAGGATTCCGACGTCACCACCCTGTTCAACAATGTTGCGGACTTGAAATGCCAGTCTTATATCACCGGTAAAACCAAATCGGATTTCAAGAACCCGGTCTACACCCTGACATTAACCGGCGCCGCCACCCACACCCTTTCCATATTTGAAAAATTAACCGCGGACGACGACACGTATCCGGCAATTTCATCGGAAAATGACTACCCGTTCCTGCTGCCCGGATATAAATTCGATTCAATGGTTAAAAAATAAATGGAAAGTTTTGTTCAGGCAGTGATGCAGATGAAAATTTTTTTCTCCACTGCCTGGCAAACGATCTTTGAAATCGGCCGCATGTCCCAGCCGGCGGCGAAAAAAATCCTGCTCGTGATGGCCGGCGGCAGCCTCGGCGCGGTGAGCCGCTACGGCGTGGGGGTGCTGGCGGCAAAAGCATGGGGGGCCAATTTCCCGTGGGGTACGCTGATCGTCAATCTGGCGGGATGCTTTCTGATCGGACTGTTATTCTCGCTGGCGGATCATGTGCGGCTTCTGACCCCG
>Ga0066650_10000608_pt1 | contig 12218 bp, 10 predicted proteins | sample CryGey092014_all_FD_59539 | JGI IMG/M metagenome (GOLD analysis project Ga0066650, IMG submission 59539) | Groundwater microbial communities from aquifer - Crystal Geyser CG23_combo_of_CG06-09_8/20/14_all | ecosystem: Environmental > Aquatic > Deep subsurface > Groundwater | place: USA: Utah...
ATTTCATAGGCCTTCCCTAGCATTTTATCATAAATTTGCTAGGCAAGACCCTAAAATAATATTTAGACAGCAAATTACTTTTATCTAATTAGAATTTATTCGGATATTGTTTGTTAAAATAAAAAAGTAAGGTATACTGAATTTGTCCAGTTAGAGTTTACTGGACCTTGATCCTTTTCATCTCTTTCGTGATGGACATTGGAGGTATTTGCCTATGTCACATCCTTCTTGGAGGTTCGTTGCCTGACACCAATCCTAGGTCATGACCACATGGAATGGTAGAAGTGTGTGGCTGCCATAGTGCGCCTAAGGCGCGCGACATGTGGAATAAACGCAACAAAAAAGCGAGATTAATCGATAACCGACCCGGTTATCAACCTCCAGATGTTCGCACCGCACACAGTTTTTTACCCCAGGGTTGTCTTTAGACGCTCTGGGGTGTTTTAATACTGTATTTCAGGGGTTATCCTTCATACCCTCGGCCGATTTAATACATCACAGCCTCAGGAATCAAGGGACCTCTAAAAGCATACAGGTTATTGGCTGAAGCAACATATATTTGACCCCTTGGTCCAATTATTGGAGAACCCAGTGGTTCACCAAGGTAGTATTGCCATTTGATAGTTCCGTTAGGATAAAGAGCAAATAAATAGCCAGAATCAGAACCGACTAAAATTGTTCCATTTCTATCAATGGCAGGACTAGATATAGAGATGCTTTCCGTAGGAGCGGTCCAAAGTATTTGGCACGTTTCATTAAGCGCCAATAATCCTTGGTTAGTACCTAAGTAGATGGTTTGATTATTGGCAATAGCTGGTGAGCTTTGGTGATGGTTTAGATCTGAAGTGTGGCAAATCAAATTACAGTCTTGATCCACAACATAGAAAACACCAGGTCCCCATCCCAAATTATCCTTTGTGCCAAAAAGAATATTATCACTTTCCGTAATACTGACTGAGCTCCGAATTCCATTACCCTGATAAAAGCCGGTATCATAGCTACAATGGAAAGTTCCGTCTGGATTATGAAGGTGCAGTTTTCCTGAAGACCAGGCTACTGGATTGCCAAGCGAACCAATGGCAATTAATTGTTGAGAAGTAATGGCTGGTGAAGAAAAATCTATACCATATTGAAGAGGATCAGTAGACCATAAGAGAAATCCATCAGCCGAAAAAGCATACAGTGTCCCATTTTGAGAAGCAGTATAGATAGTATCAGGAGATTGATTACCGAGAATAATGGTAGGTGAACTATTAGTAGAAGTACCGAGGTCATAGTTCCACAATAAAGTTCCATTGCTTTGCACAGCATATAAAAAATGATCAGACGAACCAACATAAATGTTTCCCTCTGAATCTACGGCTGAACTGGAAATAATAGGCCCATTGGTAACAAAACTCCAGAGGATAGCTCCCCGGGGATCAATCGCATACAGATTGTTATCCAGAGAGCCAATATAAATAATACCTCGCGCTCCAATGACCGAAGCAGAGGTTGGTGAGAGAGAAAGTGGCACACTCCACTCAAGATGTGGTTGTTGGCGGGTAGCAAAGGGACTTTGGCTGGTGTGTTGAGCATCATGCATGAACATGGGCCAGGCACTTGAAAAAATTAGAGGAATCTGGATAGTAATAGCCACTGCAAAAAATCCTTCCAGGAAGATTTTTGTATGCTTAGAAAGTATTCTTAAAACATTCATAATAGCCACCGCTTTTATATCATATTTGGATACTATTTGGCAAGAGTAAGCCAAGCCCCACCTGATTGGATTTTTAAATTCCAGAAATTCCAGAAGATATGTACAGTTGACAGTCAGAGGTAACACTTTGGAATAGTTTTTCCTTGGGAGTGAGGCCATTTAATAATAGATGGATTCTTTCAAAATTGTAGTAATGCAGCCATTGGTAGATATTGCTCCATACCTTGTAAGAATTAAGGTAATATTCGTCATCAATTGTTTTGTGGACTCTTTCCACGTTAGAGTTCCACCAAGGCGATTTTTTAAAAGTAAGAATTCGGACATCTCCGGATAAAGGAAAAGCGAATAAGGAACTTATTGAATTACTGGCTGATACTTTTGACATTTCCCAGAATAGGATTAAGATACTCAAAGGCCAGAAGCATTCTTTAAAAACAGTGTTTTTGCCGATCAATCCCCAAAAAATAGAAAAGCTGATAAATAGCATCTTAACCTGATCCAAAAGAACTCAATGACTTGACTTAATATAGGAATTTGATATTCTAAATTACTAATTTCCGCTCTTTTAAAAACCTTTAAAAAGGGAGGTTGAGACTGATGGACTCAATAAGTGATGTTGTTTTAAAGTATATTTTCCTTGCTGTTGTTTTCTTTTTTTTGTAACTCTTCTTTTAGTAACTAATTTAAAACCAAAGAAAAAACTTTCAAGCTATGAGCAGAAAAAACTGGATGAAGAAATAAAAAGATTAGAAAAGGAATTGGAATATGAAAAAAGAAAGATGAGAGAAGAAAAGGAACGTAAAGAAGGAAGGAGGCAAGGAATGGGCAGTCCGAAAAAAATTTATAACGAGGGAACAACATGTTCGTATCCTGGTTGTAATAACCCTGTTTACTCTTGCGGGGAATGTGAAAAACATTTCCACGATTATTACGATGATGATGATGATTATGAAGAGGATTATGATGACTAGAATTTTCACCTCCTACGCTGGTAGTGGTTCAATTGGAGTTGATTCTGATTCATTGTTCCGATGTGACCCGGAAACGGAAGAAGCGCTGATGCGTTTTAACGTTCTGTAGTCGGAATAATCTTCAACGGCCTGCTGGCAACATTGTCAGTAGGTTTTTTTATTATCTTGTCTTTAACCTAATTTTCTTGTATAATAACGTTGATCAAAAAAGTAGATATGAATAAAAACAAAGAGCGAAATCATTCTATCCAGCCAGATTTCCCTAAACAAGAACAGGAAATTCTTTCATTTTGGAAAAAGAACAAAATATTTGAAAAAAGCTTAGCCAAGAACAAAGATAAGCATTTTATTTTTTTTGAAGGTCCACCAACGGCCAACGGCAAGCCGGGTATCCATCATGTGTTGGCGCGAGCCTTTAAAGACCTGATTCCCCGTTATAAAACCATGCGGGGTTTTCGGGTTGACCGTAAAGCGGGCTGGGATACCCAAGGTCTGCCGGTGGAGCTGGAAATCGAAAAAGCGCTGGGCATCTCGGGAAAGCCGGATATTGAAAAATACGGAATAGAAAAATTCAATCAAAAATGCAAAGAAAGCGTTTGGAAATATAAAGACGATTGGGAGAAATTAACTGAGCGGTTGGGATTCTGGATTGATCTTCAGCATCCTTACATCACCTACCAAAGTGATTATATTGAAACGCTCTGGTGGATTATTAAACAGATTTGGGATAAAGATTTTTTGTATCAGGACTATAAGGTAGTGCCTTATTGTGCTCGTTGCGGCACCTCTCTTTCTTCTCACGAGCTGGCTTTAGGGTACCAAGAAGATACCGAAGATCCATCCATTTACATTAAATTCAAAATAAAGGATTCCAAAAAAGAAGAATTTTTTCTGGTATGGACCACTACTCCTTGGACCTTGCCGGCTAACGTAGCTTTAGCGGTAGGAGAAAATGTGGATTATGTCAAAGTAGAACACAAAAAGCAGATTCTAATCTTAGCCGAATCACGCTTAGAGGTTTTAAGAGGAAGATACAATGTTATCAAAAAATTAAAAGGCAAGAAATTAGTAGGGTTAGAATTTGAACCTCTTTACCAGTTTGTTAAATACAAAGAAAAAGCCCATTACGTACTGCCGGCCGATTTTGTTTCTACTGAAGAAGGAACAGGAATTGTCCATATTGCGGTAATGTACGGAGCAGAAGATTTTGAATTAGGGACAAAAGTCGGTTTGCCTAAACAGCACTTGGTGAATTTAGAAGGAAAATTCATCAAAGAAGCAAAACCTTTCGCCGGCTTGTTTGTTAAAGATGCTGACCCCCGGATTGTGAGCGACTTAAAAGAAAGAAAATTGCTTTATCATGCCGGAACCATCCGCCATACCTATCCTTTTTGTTGGCGCTGTGACTCCCCCCTGCTTTATTATGCCAAAACCTCTTGGTTTATAAAGGTCACGGCGGTAAAAGAGCGATTAATTAGCAATAATCAAGAAATTAATTGGGTTCCCGATTATATTAAGGAGGGTCGCTTTGGAGAATGGTTGAACGAGGTGAAGGACTGGGCCTTATCAAGGGAACGTTATTGGGGAACTCCCTTGCCGGTTTGGCGTTGTCAAAAATGTCATTTCCAAAGATGCATCGGGTCCTTTAAAGAATTGGCGAAATATTCCCAGAATAAAATTACTAAAAACTTTGATCCCCATCGTCCTTTTATTGATGAAATTACTTTTCAGTGTGAAAAATGCCAAGGAGTGATGAAGAGAGTGCCAGAAGTGCTGGATGCCTGGTTTGATTCGGGTTCAATGCCTTTTGCTCAGTGGCATTATCCTTTTGAGAACGAAGCCAAGATCGACCAGGAAGAATTTTTTCCAGCGGATTATATTTCAGAAGCAATTGATCAAACCCGGGGCTGGTTTTATACTCTTTTGGCCATAGCCACCTTATTAAAAAAGGGCACCCCTTACCGCAATGTTATTTGTTTAGGATTAATTTTGGATAAAAATGGACAAAAAATGAGCAAGTCCCACGGCAATATAATTGATCCCTGGACGATTTTTGACACCTTGGGGTCCGATTCCCTGCGGTGGTATCTTTATACGATGAACCAGCCCGGTGATTCCAAGAATTTTGATCAAAAGGGAGTTGAGGAAGTAGTAAAGAAACAGTTCTTAACTCTTTGGAATGTATTTCTGTTTTTCCAGACCTTTGCGGGAGATAAATTTTCCCAAGAAGCGTTGATTTCCAGACATATTTTAGATCATTGGGTTATTTCCGAACTCCATTTGCTGGTCCGAGAAGTGGCAGAGGCTTTGGATCGCTACCATGTTACTGAAGCGGGTCGGAAAATAGAAAAATTTATACAATATTTATCCAATTGGTATTTAAGGAGATCCCGCGAAAGATTTAAGCAAGAGAATGATTCTCATGATCGCACCGCGGCCTTAAATACTCTTTGGGAAGTCCTGATTACTTTAGCTAAAATAATGGCTCCCTTCGCCCCTTTCTTAGCGGAAGCTCTTTATCAGGAATTAAAAGCAATTACCGGTAAAGTTCAAAAACCCTGGCAGGAATCGGTGCATTTAGAAGATTGGCCGGTGCAGGATAAATCTCCTATTGATCAAGGCTTGATAAAAGACATGGAGTTAATAAGACAGATTGCGGAATTGGCTCACGCTGCCCGATCAGAAGCAAAAATAAAAGTGCGGCAACCCCTTAGTCAATTAGTGGTAGCTTACCCTGAATTTAAAGAAGAGTACGCCGCAATTCTCCGCGAGGAATTAAACGTCAAAGAAGTGAACAAAATTGATCGTCTTCCTCAAGGAGTTGATTGGATTCATAAAGAAGAAGGAGAGCTAAAGATCGGATTAGATTTAACCCTAACTGATCAGTTGAAAGAAGAGGGGATTTCTCGCGAGATAATCCGTCAAATCAATAGTTTAAGAAAGCAGGCAGGATTAATCATAGAAGATAAAATCATTATTTATTACCAAACCGAAGATCCCTATCTTGATAAATTTTTCGTATTCTTTAAAGATTCAATTAAAAAAGAAACAATCGCTGATTCGATCCGCGCCGACCGAAAGAAAGACAAAGAGCGAGAGGAAAAGGAAATTAAAATAGAGGGAAAGAAAGTCAAAATTGGCATTGAAAAATTATAGCCGCTATGTTCACTCATCATTCTTCCGCTTTTATCTTAAAACGTCAGGATTTTAAAGAATATGATAAGCTCTTGACGATCTATTCCGAAAAAGAAGGAAAAATAGAAGTAGTGGCCAGAGGAACGAGAAAAATTCAGAGTAAACTGGCGGGACATTTAGAACCTTTTGCCTTAGTTGATTTGATGGTGGCTCAAGGGAAGTACCACGATCGAGTTACGGGAAGCACTATCTTAAAGAATTTTGAACACCTTAAATCCAATTTTGAAAGAATTGCCCTGGCTACCTATTTCAATGAAAGCGTTGATCATTTAACTCGTCTTCATCAAACGGATCAACAAACTTTTGATCTGATTAAGGAAGCTTATTCAGCATTAGATCATTATAATCAAAAAAGGGAAGATGATTTTAAAAGGCAGGTTTTAATTGTTTTATCCTTTTTACTCAGACTTTTATCATTGCAGGGATTTCAGCCGTCTTTTAAAAACTGTTTCTATTGCCAGAGGGGAATAAAAGAAGAACAGAATTTTATCAGCTATTCTCAGCTAAGCATTATTTGTCCCGCCTGTCGAAAAAATGAAGATAATTTAGAAACTATTTCTCCTACCACTTTAAAGGTACTGCGGCTCATGAGTCAGGAAAGATTTTCTTCTCTCAAAATTAATAATTTGGATGATTTAATATTCGGGGAAATAAGGGAAGTGGTTAATAAGATACTGCAGGCGGTTAGCGAAAGGGAAATTAAGTCCGCGAAGATGATTGAAGATTTGGTGTGAGGTGAAATGTGAGATTGTTTCATTGCTCAATTGCTTTATTGTTAAACTCTGCTAGTAACAATAGAACAATCAAGCCACAAGAAACCATGAAGCTAAGAAGCTGGATCCTAATAAGCTAAGAAGCTAAAAAATGACTGAAAAGAAAGTTAAAAAAATACCGGTCGCAGCTGGTAAAAAAACAAGTAAAGATCCCGATCCCGGAAAAAGTAATTCTCAAGAGAAAACCAAATCAGAAAACGAAGCCAACACCTTAGTTTCTATTTATCGTCAGGATCACCGTCAAGAGATTGATATGACCAGGATGGATCGGAGAAAATTCAGCAAGAAAAGACTGTTTTTTACTTTACTGGTTATTTTATTAGTAATGTTTGCCGCTGCCAGTATCGCGGGATTTTTTATTTTCAACCGAGGCCAGGGAAAAAAGGGAGAAAGCATTGAATTAACCATTACTGCACCTAAAACGGTTGATTCGGGCCAGGAAATTGAATTAGAAATAACTTATCTTAATAAAGACAATGCGGCGATAAAAGATGCGGATTTAACCATTCTTTATCCCGATGGATTTTACTTCTCTCATTCTGAACCCCAAGCTCAAAACGAAGCTAATACTTATTGGAAAATAGGCAGGATCGACAGCGGGGCCGGCGGAAGAATTAAGATATCCGGTCAAATCATTGGCGATCTTGATTCCACCAGAACTTTTTTGACCTCGCTAGATTACACCCCTTCTAATTTTAATTCCGTTTTTGAAACCAAGGCTTCACACTCGCTAGAAATTACCTCCTCAATAATTGATCTATCATTAGTGGCTCCAATTAGGATTGTCAGTGGTCAAGAGACGGAGATAAATGTGAAATTCAAAAACAACTCTAAACTGCCCTTGTCTAATTTAAAAATCATAGCCACTTTTCCGGATGGCTTTAGTCTTAAGGAAGCAGATCCTGCGATACAAGAAGATGGTCAAACCTGGTTGGTGGAAGAGTTGGCCGCCAATGAAGAAAACACAATAAAGCTGAAAGGGATTTTTCAGGGAAATCCCGGTGATACTAAAGAAATTTTGTTCCAATTAGGATTAATGATGGATAATGGTGAATTTAGACTGCAAACCGAAAAATCAGCCATTGTATTTTTAGTTAAACCGGAACTAAATCTGCAGTTAACTATCAACGGAAACAATCAGGAAGTGGCGGTCGACTTAGGAGATACTTTGGAATATAAAATTAATTATAAAAATGCCAGCGATTTGGAATTAAGAGGGGTTGTGCTTACGGCCCAATTTGTTTCCGAAACCGACATTCTAAATTTATCCAAAGTGGAGGATCCTCAGAGTGGCATGATTGAAGAAAAAAGCATTTCTTGGGGAGCGCCACAGATTCAAGAACTTTCCACTGTCGTTCCTCAAGCGGAAGGAGAATTCACTTTCCGCATTCCCACTCTTTCCGTTATCTCACCACTTGATGAAACTGATCGTAATTTTTCGATAGATAACTATATCAAGGTGGCGGCCGCCGAGTCAGAAGATACGACAGTGGATTTTGAAAAACTGAGTGAGAGCAACCATGTAGCGGTAAAAGTTAATAGTAAAGTGAATCTAGAAGCGGAAGGCCACTATTATTCGGAAGAATTTGAGAAATTAGGTTCTGGCCCCTTGCCGCCGGAGGTAGGAGAAACGACCAGCTACCGGATTTTCTGGTCGATTACTAATCTTTACAATGATTTAGAAAATGTAGAGGTTACTTCTGTTTTACCAAAAGATGCTTTTTGGACCGGCCACGCTACCAGCAGTACCGGAGAAGCAGTGACTTTTGACGCTGCTACCAGAAAGGTAACTTGGAAGGTTAATCGTCTCTCTGCCAACACCGGCCAGCTTTTTCCGACAGCGGATGCGAATTTCGAAGTAAGCATTACCCCGACCTTTAAACAGGAAGGCAAGTTGATGGTCTTAGTCAACGAAAGCGCCTTATCGGCCCGCGACAGCTTTACTAATCACGATGTCGAAGCAAGTAGCCCTTTAATCACTACCGATTTAAAAAATGATCCGGCGGCCCAAGGAAGAGGAATTGTAATGCCCAAGAGTGAAAACCAAAACCTAAATCAGAATAGTAGCGGCAATTTTAATAATACGAGTCTTAATTTAAACGTAAATTAATAAAACCCCTTAGCTGAGGGGCATGATAATCAAAATCGGGAAAGCCTTTAAGAAAGGTTTTTTTTCTTTTTAACAGAAAAGACATGAGCGAGGATACTTAAGGCACTAAAAAAAGAAGCGATGATAAAAATAATTACTACCGCTAAAACATCAGCCTTAAAAATCAAAAGAATAAAAAGGGTTATGATCCCCAGCGTCTGGAAAAACATTTTTATTTTTCCGTAAATATTGGCACCTAACTCCGCCACCAGGCCTAAGTGGGTGGCGATCGGCTTAAAGATAATCGGCAGAGATACAAGTAAGAATTCCAATGAAAAAATAACAAATATCAAAAGAGAAGGCAGAGTTCTTTTCCCTACTACATAGAGTACTGACAGAAATACAATCTTATCGGCGGCTGGATCAAAAATTTTTCCAAATTCAGTAACCCGGTTTTTTATTCGCGCTAACGGGCCGTCAATTAAATCAAAAAAGTAGGCAATTAAAAAAAGCAGAGCGGCTAAGAGATAACGCTTTTCTTCAGCCGCCAGAATAATAGGAATGGTCATTAAAATTCGGATGAAAGTAAGAAAATTGGGCGTTACTGAATCGGGAAAACGGTCCGCAATTTTCTGAAGCAGGATCTCGTTGTTGTTGAATATTTTCCAAAAAAATTTGGTTTGTTTTTCGCTCATTATTCAGATTAAGAATTATGAATGAATAATAGTTAGTTAAGATATCACTCATCATTCTATATTTTTCATTTTATAATGAATCGCCGCTTCTCACAAGCACTTTATCATTTTTTTTAAAAAGGTTATAATAATGTCAACATGGCTAAATTTACGACTGCTAAGTTAATCGATTTTCTCCTAAAAGAGTATGCGGTCATTGCTCCGGTAGAAAAGGAGGGCGAGTTGTTGTTCCAAAAGATAAACGCAGTAGAAGATGTTTCCTCATCTTTGCAGCTTCCCAAAAACTCTTTCAAACAATTTCTGCTTCCTCATGAAGAAGTTCTTTTTGATTTTATCAAAAATCCTATAAAACAAACTTTTGCTCAAGCGATTTTCGGTATTTCGATTGTTGATCTTAAAGCTCTACTCTTATTTGATCAGATGTTTGCTAAGGACCCCCATTATCAAAATCGGAGGCAGAATACGGCAATTATCGGCCAATGCATTGTTCCGGATGACCCAAAATTCTTGAGTATTTTTGAAGAAAACGTGCTGGAGCGACTGAAGTTTGATATTTTTATTGACCGTTGTAAAAATGGAGATCCAAAAATATTCACGGGATCATCTTTGGGCCAAAAAATTTTAGATAAACTGAAATTTTCCGATTACGAACATATTGATTTTAAGGGGGCGATTGAAGGCGGCAAGCTGGATGCCAAATCGCAAAAGCTGAAAGAACAAATTAAGAAGGTCGTTAATAACAAAAAATTCTGGAAAGAATTTGCCAAAGAATGCATTCTTTGCGGAAAATGCACTGTGGCTTGCCCGACTTGCTACTGTTTTGATTTAGTGGATGAAGGAGGCGAAATATCCAAAAAGCAATCGGGGGTTCGGAAAAGAAGGTTGAGCTCCTGTTTTTATGAGGATTTTGCGTCAGTAGCCGGCGGAGAGAATTTCCTAAGAACAAAGGCAGAAAGATTGCGCAATTATTACATCCACAAATTTATTCGCACTCCAGAAAGAGAACAGCTATTGGGATGTGTGGGGTGTTTACGTTGTTTCCGAGTATGTCCAGTTGGTATCGATATCAGGAAAATTTTGGAAGCGGCTAAAAAAGCATAATGTGAATAATTTTCAATTTCTAATTTTGCAATTTACAATTAATTTTTCAGCCCAAGGCTGATCTGCCTCAGGCACGACAATGAACTAATTTACAAACACGTCATTGAGAAATTAAAAATTGTAAATTGAATGAAAATTAAGAATTAAAAATTGTAAATTCAGCAATGAAGAACCCATATCAGAGTTATCCGGCAAAAATTACCAGAATTGTTCTGGATGCTCCGAAAACAAGAGCTTTTACGCTTCGCTTTCAAGATGCCAAGAGGCAGGCCGCTTTCAAATTTATTCCGGGCCAATTTATTTTAGTGGGCCTGCCAGGCATTGGTGAAATTCCGGTAGGAATCAATTCCCCTACTTACCAAAAAAAGTTTTTTCAGATAACGGTCAGGGGAGTGGGGAAAGTTAGCAAGGCGATTCAGCAAAAAACGGTCGGGTCAGTACTATGGGTCAGGGGGCCTTACGGCAACGGCTGGCCCATGAAAAAGATTGAAAAAAGAGACTTGCTGATAATTGCCGGCGGTTTGGGAATTATTCCTCTAAAACCTCTAATTGACGAAGCCTGCCGTAAAGATTGGGGGCGCCAGAACCAAGTGCAGGTATTTTACGGATCAAGGAATTTTGAAAACCTGCTGTTTGAATCCCAGTACAAAAAATGGTGCCGCTTTCATGACGCCCAAATTATTCTGGATTCGGCCGGACCGCGCTGGCACGGTGAAATCGGCAATGTCAATAATCTTTTAGACAAACACAAAGTTCCTCAAAATGCCGTGGTTACCGCTTGTGGCCCTCCTATTATGTACAAGTTTTTGATCCCCAAACTTCTGGAAAAAAGGTTTAAGGAAGAGGACATTTATCTATCCTTAGAGAGAAAAATGTATTGTGCGGTGGGAGTATGCGAGCACTGCGCGGTAGGTGATAAATACGTGTGTAAAGACGGCCCCATTTTCAGCCTTACGGAAATTAATCAAATGCCTAACGCGTTTTAGATTATTCGATTGTTCTATTGCTTCATGTTAGTAACAATAGAAAGATAAAACCATAAAGACCTAAAAAGCTAAGAAGCTAATAACCTAAACAACACCATGTGCATCTCTATTCCCGGAAAAGTGATTAAAAAAGAAAAGCAGTCCGCTACGGTAGATATAAACGGCCGGAAGGTTCGGGTAAATTCAGCGGCCATTCCCGAAATAACAAAAGGGGACTGGGTATTGGTTTACGGCAACCTGGCGCTTAATAAAATATCGGGACAGGAAGCAAAAAAAATATTAAAAACACTAGCCAATGATTGAGCGATTAAAATCTATCCCCACAATCCAAAAAGGAATTCTGTTAGCCTTTGGTACCGCTTTAGTCAGTGGAATAGCCAATTTTGTAAATAAAGGGGGAGTAACTTTAGTGAAAGACCCTTTTGTCTATACTGCGATTAAAAATCTAATTACCGCTGGCTTACTTTTAGGTGTTTTGCTACTTTTCAAAAACTTTAAACAATTAAAATCTCTGAAAAGGCTGGACTGGTTAAAGCTGACTCTAATCGGATTAGTGGGAGGTAGCATTCCTTTCCTCCTATTTTTTAAAGGATTAAGCCTTACTTCTGCGGCCAGCGCTTCGTTTATCCATAAAACCATGTTTATCTGGGTAGCGCTTCTGGCTCTGCCATTTTTAAAGGAAAAATTCCATTGGTATCAGTATGGCGCT